>Ga0315279_10000311_pt1 | contig 101369 bp, 94 predicted proteins | sample YL17G06_20_MG_FD_203694 | JGI IMG/M metagenome (GOLD analysis project Ga0315279, IMG submission 203694) | Sediment microbial communities from Yellowstone Lake, YNP, Wyoming, USA - YL17G06_20 | ecosystem: Environmental > Aquatic > Freshwater > Lake > Sediment | place: USA: Wyoming | collected... | reverse complement strand
ACGCCTCGCCCAGCCCCATGAACTACGACTGTTCCCATGAAAACATAGTTCTTCAGTTCCTGAGGCATCGGCTTCTCAATCGCGACTGCGCCACAAGCCTTCTCGACAGGAAATGATTCCCCAGTAAACGTTGCTTCATCAGCCTGGAGGTCCTTGCACTCAACGAGCCTCATGTCTGCAGGTACGATGTCGCCTACATATAGTGAAACTAGATCCCCCGGCACCAGCAGTTTTGAGTCAATTTGGGAGGATTTCCCTTCTCTCGTCACAACAGCTTCGATCGAAACGCTGTGCCGCAAGTTCTCAACGATCTTTTCCGCCTTATATTCGTTGTAGAATCCTAGAACAACGCTAATAGCGATCATCGTGAGTATCGCTATTGACTGCTCAAGCTCAGCGAACAGGCCTGCTACTACTGCACATGCGATTAGAATGAGGAAAATGGGATTCTTGAATTGCCTGAAAAGAACCTGCGCCCAGTTGAAAGCATGCGTAGGCAATTCATTGCGGCCAAAAGTCCCTAGGCGACTTTGTGCTTCATGCCCAGAAAGACCTTGTTCGGCAGTCCCAAGAGCCTCGTAAACATCCGTAGGAGGAATAGACCAATAGTCTCTGCGTCCAGTAGCATTTTTCTGCTTTCCCGTATTCTTGAATCCGCCTCAAACAGGATCCTCTTGTTACGTAAGGCACGTAGCGTAGCACCTAACACGGCCAAAGTGATATTTAGGTCTTGCGACATGTTCAAGAATACCAACTAGGCTTCTCTTTGTGGAATTTAGGCGGGTTCCTCATGTATGTCAATTCTGACGACGTTAGGATACGTGCGCCTAATCGCGCTCTCAAGCTGATTGGCGATCTCGTGCGCTTTCCTTATTCTTAGCTCAGGATCGAATCGGCAGCGAAGGACAATGTGCAGGGCATCTCCGAACCTGCGAACTTCGATTCCGCAAACGTCTTTGATCTCAGGAAAGCCTTCTGCAACATGCTCAATATAGGATTCCAATTCTCTCTCGATCCCAGCCAATTCTCGGGATATCTGGCCAGAGGCGGATTCGATGTGAACAGTAATTTCGGAAATTCTCGAGTTCGCTGCCTTTATCCTCTTTTCAACTTCGTCCGCAACGCGATGCGCTTGTTTGACAGTCATGTTTGCGCTCACTTCGAGATGTAAATCAACGCATAGTTCGCCGTTGATTTTCTGAACGTGAATATTGTGAACACCTCTGGACCCTGGAACCCCCTCAGCTATATCCTTCACCAACTTCCAAACATTCTCCTTGCCGTTTCCAGAAGAGCCAGTGTCAATCGCAACTCTTGCGTTAGGAATAATGCCCTTCACTTCTTTCTCAACATCTAAAGCAATTCGGTGGGCGTCCTCAAGCTTGAGAGCATCATTAAGCAAGAGACGCATGCTTACATCAAATCTCTTGCCAATCATGCGTACGTTAAGCTGACGACATTCCTTAACACCCTCAAGGTTCTCAACTTTTCTTTTGATCCTCCGTATAATCTCTTCCTTTGATCGCTCAATCAATGGCAACGGCAAGTTCGGCACCTCAATAGCAATGTAAATTTCCGAAATATATAATTGCGCATATCTCAATGTTGTCAGTTTGAACTGAGGCTTCGGTGAGACCGAAGACTTCGAAGCCTGACCATATAAGACCGTACTAATCACGCCATTACGCACGTCGCAAGCTCTCTATTTCGAAAGTCTAGGTTTTTGGACCGAACGGGCAGGAAGAATCAGGTCCCAACCAGTCTCCGTTGGCAATGTACGCCATGTATCTGCAACCACCGCAGAGACCATTTTGCCTAAATACAAGAGGCGCAAACAGAATGTACCGGATGAATAGCCATGTTCACTCATACGAGCATTCGGACAAGCAATATGGACAGGTCAATTGGCTTCTACACAAGACTGATGGGTCTTAGCCTGTTGAGCCGAAGAGAGATCCCTCAGAACAACGCTGAAATTGCCTTCCTCCAAGACGCAAGCGGCAAAGGCGCCAAACTCGAACTGACGTTCTACCGAAAGCAAAGCAAGTTTATTCAAGCCGACTATGAGAATCGACTATTCGACCACATAGCGTTTGAGGTCAGGAACATGGAACAAACCATTGCAGCGATGCGAAAGGAGAAAATCACAATAACCGATGAGCCTTATAGGCTCAGCCCAACTGGACCTTTAATAGCCTTCATCGAAGACCCAGACGGAACCCTAATCGAGCTAATCGAGAAGTAACCGAATTCGATCACTCAGACTGTGCAGTTGTTTCAACAGTCTATAATCGATTTCTGCAAGACCGCAACCTAAATCTTATATCCTTAAACATGATTCTCGGCAAATCATAGTGAATGCTGAGAGAAAACGTGGAGAAATGACGCCATGATCAAGGATTTGACTGCCTTCTACTCAAAGAGTGCCCTCAACATGAAACGTTCTGAAATAAGAGAACTCCTGAAATTCACTCGGAGACCAGATATCATTTCTTTTGGCGGCGGTCTTCCTGGTCCAGAGACCTTTCCTGTCAAGGATTTGGAGGATATCGCCTGCCAAGTTCTACGTGAGAAAGGAGCATTAGCCCTGCAATACGGGCCGACAGAAGGCGAGATGCCATTCCGTGAAGAGATAGCGAAATGGTTGAGCCACGAGAAAGCTGAGATCAAACCAGAGAACATCTTAGTTACTGCAGGTTCGCAGCAAGGTCTGGACATAGTGTCCAAAGTATTTCTGGATCCAAAGGACATTGTAATAGTCGAATTGCCATCATACATAGGCGGTTTGCAGGCCTTCACAGCATACAGAGCTAGAATGATCGGCGTGCCCCAAGACTATAAAGGCATGAAAACAGACCGCCTCGAAGAAGTCTTGCGCAGGTTAGCGAAGAGAGGAAAGAAGCCAAAATTCATCTACGTGGTCCCAGACTTCCAGAACCCATCAGGAATCACTATGTCGCTGGAGAGACGCAAGAAACTTCTGGAGTTGGCCCATGAATATGGTGTTCCAGTTATTGAAGACAGTCCATACAGAGCTCTACGATATAGAGGCGAAAATGTTCCAGCCATCTACAGCTTGGAAAGCGAAAACCATGTCATCGTGCTAGGGACTTTCTCCAAGCTCCTCGCTCCTGGCTTAAGACTAGCTTGGATAATGGCCCCAACCGAATGGATGGATCGCATGGTCGTGGCAAAGCAGAGTATGGACTTGTGCTCCCCGTCGTACACTCAGCTTATGGCTGCTGAATACCTCAAGCGAGGATTGTTGCCAAAACAGATTGAGAACATCCGCACGGCGTACGGCAAGAAACTCGAAGCAATGTTGGAGGCCCTGAAGAAATACATGCCCAAAGGCGTAGAATGGTCCAAACCAGAAGGCGGCCTGTTTCTATGGGTCAAACTGCCCAAGAAAATGAGTGCCAATGAACTCTTCCCGAAAGCCATCGAGAACAAAGTAGCCTATGTTGTCGGCTCAGCCTTCCACTGCAATGGCAAAGGACAGAACACCATGAGGCTCAACTTTTCATACTCGTCAGAGCAGCAAATGGACGAAGGCATCAAGCGACTGGCAATAATGATCAAAGAGAACATGTGAACAGTAGCAAGCAGACCCTAGTGGATCTAGAGGCAACAGACCAAGCGCGCGCTCCTCGCACCATTAGCAGCCATACTGATCATCGGTCTCGTATTCCTGATCTGGAAATGGAAACAACAGACTGACTTGAGAACAGTGACAGCCTGGCGGGAGCCGTCGCAGGACTTCTCTTCCTTGGAACTGGCCTCATAACACTCTTCCAAATGGCTCTAAGCCTAACCTACGCACCTGCGATTGCAGAGGCCGCAGTCACAATTCTGCTCGCTTCAATTCCCATAATTCTAGGAGCTATCACTCTGCGACTCTTTATGAAAATGCAGAAGATCAATCTACGAACACGAATCTACTTCGTCATCATCGGACTGGTTGCTCTGTTCATGTGGGCAGGACTGTTTGCAGGACCAGCCCTGGCCATAATCTGCAGTCTCTTGCCATCCAATCTTTCGTCCAAAACCTGAGCTTCTCCCAAGTTAAACTACGCTTTAGGGCTTCCACAAGCTCAGATGCGACGGCCAATTCACAGTTGACACGTGCCAGATTCTGAGAGGGTAGATCGTGCACCCCCAAAAATGGTGCTTTTCCAAGGGGGAGAAAGGAAGGAGTCCTTGTTTTCAGGATGCACGTCTACCATCTTTTCCTCGGGTATGTGGTATCCTAGAACTGCTGATTGCGCTCTGTTTGCTGGTCCTGTTGTTCAGTCTTTGGTCAGGCCTTCGCGTTATGAACACAGCTTCTCCATTCTCAAGATGATCCTTGACCTTCTGGAAATCCACTTCATTTGCCTCCTCGACCTCGACACTGTTATTCTTGTCATCTTTCAAGAATAACACTTGGAAAAGTGGTCTTTCGTCTTCGATCGTAAAGGTCTTAGTGACTACCTTTGCCATCCTTAGATTAATCATCTCGATATACCCGACAATGCTATTTATTAGGCTGCAAACCTTTTAAGGATATGTGGCTGTTATACTACAGCAACACTTTGGGTGAACATGCGGTGACCTAAATTGTTATCTCCAGAGAAGACTGTTGAAATGCTAGCGGAGTTCGGTCTCACGCGCAACCAAGCAAAAGTGTACATAGCAGTCGCGCAACTTGGCCTGGCCCCAGTTGGACAAATATCCAAACTGTCAAAAGTACGCCGAGAAGACGTTTACAGAGTGCTGCCAAAGCTCGAAAAGATGGGACTAGTTGAAAAACTGCTTGGAATGCCTGCAAAGATCAGAGCAATTCCTTTAGAAGAAGCTCTTTCCATTCTCATCAAACACGAACAGGAAACAGCCGACAACAAAGTGTCAGCACTGAAGGCTAGGACGCAAGAGCTACTGAAGTACTTCAATTCAAACAAAGGGAAGCCTCAACTGAAGGAGGACGAAAGCAGTTTTGCCTTGCTCTCAGAGCAGGACGTAATATTAGCTCAAGCTCTTACAATGATAAAAGCCGCAAAAAAAGAGATTGACATAGTATACTCCCGCACCAGACTGATGCAATTCCTGTCCAGCTTCTCCGAGCAGATCAGAAAAACCATCAGCAAAGGATCAAAAATACGCATAATCTCAGAAATTCCCGAATATGGGAACTCCATTCCAAGAATAATAGAAGAATATCTATCCCCAAAAAATTCAGTTGATCTGAGATACACGGAACTGCCATCGTGCCACTACATAATTGCTGATTTCAAGCAGGCCTTGATAGCAACTGTAACCGAAGGAAACATGGGACAATACCCAGCACTCTGGACAAACAACAGCAGCCTTGTTTCAATCTTGCAAGGCAATTTCGAAGAACTCTGGCAAAATTCCCTCAGCTGGAAAACCATCAAAACAACTGCAGTTCCTGAAAAAGTGGCTCGCTTCATGCAAGAGCTAAGACCCTCCAACCATGTGATTTTCGTCTATGATTCCACAGATGCCAAGCATAACGTACTTTTCAGTTATCTCAAGGCTGGTCTGGACAATGGGGAAGCCGCAGTATACGTAGCCTCTGAAGAAACCCCAGCCGAGATAACAGACGCTATGAAACGTTTCGGCATCAAAGTTGAAAAATACAGGAAGACTGGCGCCCTTCAAGTTCTTGGATTCGGAGATATATACATCATAGAAGGAAAGTTCAACATACCCACAACCCTGAACTTGTGGAAGAAACTGTACGATGAGACCCTGGAGAGGGGCTTCAAAGGATTGAGAGTGACTGGAGAGATGGCATGTTTCTTCAAACTCAACTTGGTTCAAGATCTGATAGAATATGAAAGATCATTGCACAGAGTTCTAGACATACCAATGATTGCCATCTGCGCCTACAAGGCCAGTATGCTGAACAAAAGTGGCGACCCAATAAACATCTATACAGAATTGGTCAGAGCCCACGGCATGGTCATATTCGCAGGAATAGACAACAAGCTGGGAAAGATCGAGATTCGCAGAGCACAATCTCTCGAGGAAACATAAACAGGACACGTACTTGATTGCGTGAGTTCCCCTGTGGAAGTCCAGGTCTAGCACAGGTATTAGCTGCAGTTAGACTCATTTGAACGCTAAAGAATCTTGCTTGAAGCGCAGTTCCCGTTTTATTGGACTTCGTACTGCTTGAACGTCCATTTTTCTTTTTCCGAACCTATCTGTCTTAGTAGGTCATCAGCTTTCTTTTGATCAAGCGAAAGAAGCAGTTTTCCCAAGTGTTTGCAGAATCTCTTTTCAGGCACTATTTTGCTCCAGTCCGCGCAGTTATGCAGGACTTCTTTGGTTTCGAGGTCAATGATTATGCGGTATTCTCTTATTGTAGCTTCAATTCGCTGAGGTGTCACATTCTCGATTCTCAGTTCCTCGTCCTTGATGCTCATTGCCCTTTCTAGTCTTCCCGGGTCCATGAAGGTGCGGAGCAAATCCTCAACACTCGATTGCGAGGGTTTGAGGAACGCTTCGAGTCTTGATGCTTCTTGTATCGATGGTGTCTTGAGATGGCGTTCTATCTTTTTCTTCGCTTCAGCCTGTGGTTGGCTCAGCACCCCCAGCATTTCCAGCACCTGTAAGCAGTTTTCAACCGCGTAACCATGGAAATGATTATTGAAGTAACCGTACACTGTCTTGACTCTTCCCGCCGTTTCTTTCACCTTCGGCACCCAGGGCTGAAGCTCTTCCACTTTGTACTCGTAATCATACCATGGTCTTATTCCTCTTCCGTGCCACCTGAAATAAGCAATGTCTGAAGTCAGATGCACCTCAGGCGGAAGTAGAGGCTCGTCAACAATCGTGTAGGCCACATTGTACCTTTCAAGAAGCTCCCAAGTCTCTGGTCTCATCCATGAAAGCTCTCTGAACTCAACAGCAAATCTGATCTGTGTTGGAAGTATCCTGAAGAAATCCTCAAGCTCTCGAGGTCTGTAGTCGAATTTTGGTGGAAGCTGTATGAGTATGCATCCTAGTTTGCCGCTTAGCCAAAGGGGTTCCATCAGTTCAACGAACCTCTTTAGATCCTCTTCGACCCCCTCAGCTAAAGCAAGCTTCTTTTCATGCGTAATCTGCCCCGGCAGTTTCGCGGCGTATACAAAGCCTTCTGGCGAGTACCTTGTCCACCCCATGACCGCACCCTTAGATGGGTATCTATAGAATGTAGAATCAATTTCAACTGTCTTGAAGACTTTAGAGTATGCACGGAGCATGCTCTTGTCCTCTTTTGCATAGAAAGGACCTATCCATTCTTTGTAGCTCCATCCAGACGTGCCAAAAAGCGCCTTGTCAAAGAATTCAGCCAAAGATATCACCTCGCCTCTGTCCTCAATGCCCCTGTAATCTCATCTACACTGTTGTATGTTCCTTCTGGAAGTTTCTGCAACAATTCTGCTGTACGGATTCTTTCGGTTTCAGTTTGGTCAAAAAGCTTCCACCCCTGGCTGTGCACCAAGTCCTGTTTAGTGGCTGGAAAGCTAGCATCTTCACTCAGCACTTCTTCCAAGGAGGAAAGCCCTGTTGAACCTGTGATCATAGGGAATTTGCCAGTTTCCTTGTAGACTTTCAGTCGAGCCGCGTCCTTGTACATTCTGACAAAATGAAAACTCATCACCACTTGGTCAGATTTCGAGTTTGACGCCTTAGCGTCGACTTCTTCCAACTCTTCGTCAGTAGGTTGGTATATGTTGTGGTAGCCTTTTCCAAAAAGCCTAGAGTACAACATGTCAGAGGCGTAAACTGGTAGCTCACCTTTTGAAAGATCTACACAATGACTGATATTGTTGTCTTGCATCGTCTTGACAAGTTCTGTAGGCAGCTCGGATGCTGGGGCGCTTCTTATTTCAAGGGCAAGACGCGTGTTTCCCAAACTCACTGAGGACAAAAAGTTGCGGATCCTAGGGATCGAGGTTTCATTCATCTTGAGTGAAGGAGGAATTTGCAGATGCAGAACATCGGCCTTCAGGATGTTGCAGATTTGTTTCATTCTCTCAAACGTTTCAAGTGTTTCTTCCGTTGGCTGAAGCTTACCCCGATGCGTAATGGCACGGTTTGCTCTGACGGCAAAGTGAAAATTCGGAGGAACAAGGCGTCTCCAAGCTTCCACCTCTTTTAGTGTCGGCATTTGATAGAAGGTAGAATTTACCTCAACGAAATTGAAAACTCTTGAATAAGCCGTTAAAGAATTAATACCTGGAACTTGGAAGTAAGCCCATCCGCCTGTGCCAATCAGGTATTCTTTCAAAATTCTTCCTCACACACCAAGGAGATGCTTCACTTTAAGCCATCCCTCTCCAAGTATTAAATTGTACCTTTCAAGTAAATGCTTATTTGGTTTGCTTCAGGCGCTTAATCTTGAAGTTTGCGGGATGAGCGCGCGCTTGTGAATCCTCGGATCGCTTTATGTTCAAACATGGTTCAATGACGTGATCGCCTGCTATTGGCCCTCCCTTTCTTGGGACGTTTTGTCTGAGGACTCGCGGTCCAGTTGTTGCGCGGATCTTGGACTGCACGGTCAGGTCCGATGAGTCTTTCGGAATAGTAACATCTTGTGATTACCGAGTGTGCGTCGCCTTTTAAGCAAACCTCAGGGTCTGTGCTTGTGTGGTCAGCTCGGTGGTCACATTTGCCCACAATGTTAAACTGAGCTGCCCAGTCCAATCATTCCGTGAGGGAGGTTCAACATGGAGATCCTGGGAAGTCTGAGACGGGAATTCTCTTTCGTTAGAGGCAATTACGCGGTTCTTGTGACGAGTTGGATTTTGATAGACTTTGCTGGCGAACTGCCGGGAACCTATTATGCCCTTTACGTTCTGGGTCTAGGCGCGACCGAAACCATTCTTGGGACAATAGGACTCATGTCTTTTCTGGCTTTGGCTTCGATGCAATTTCCAGGCGGTTACCTAGCGGACAAGTTTGGAAGAAAATGGATTATTTCCTCTATGACTTTCGGCGTAGCGTTGAGCTTCGTATTGTATGCTTTGGCCCCGTCTTGGCACTTCATCCTGATAGGCGCCGTGCTGATGAATTTGTTCAATTCGACTTATCAGCCCGCCTTGTCTGCCATGGTCGCAGACTCCCTGCCGCCTGAGCGCAGAGGCATGGGCTTCGGTATAGTCATGCTCATATCCAGTGCTTCAACGACTCCTGGGCCTCTCGTTGCAGGTCTGCTACACAACCAGTATGGACTAATCAACGGCATGCGGATAGGCTACGGTATCGTGGTCGCCTTATTCCTATTTGCTGCATTTCTGAGGCTGTCGCGTCTAAAGGAAACCGTCGTCAGTGCTGAGAAGCCCTCTTTATCTGAACTGCTACGTACCTATCCGATTTCGTTGAAGGAAAGCTTCATAGTCTGGAAGAGAGTGCCCAAGTCGATGCTCTACTTGTTCCTTTCATCTTCAATAGCGACGTTTGGAATAGCCACTGTTCAACTATTCTTTCTTGTGTACGCCGTGAAGGTGATCATGATAGATGAGGCCGTGTGGCCGATGATACTCACCGCGCTGTTCGTTACAATGATAGTCTTGGCCGTGCCGATGGGAAAGATCGCTGACAAAACCAATAGAAAAGTGCCCATTCTGGTTGCGTATCTGCTCTTCGGCTCGGCCATGTGGCTTTTCGTCAACGGAGACTTGATTAAGATTTTCCTATCGTTGATGCTCGTCGGAGTCGGGCAGACCATGATGAATGCAAGTTTCGGTGCGTTGCAGGCTGACCTGACTCCGAAAGAAGAGCGAGGGAAGATCAATGGCTTCACGAATTTCGTGAGCTGCATTCTGATGGCGCTTGGAAGCTTCATAGGAGGTGTCATGTACGAGCGCCTGTCTCCTCAACTACCTTTCTACGTTGCCACAGCGCTGGTCATTCCCGCCTTCGTCTTGACCATGTTCTTGGTCACAGAGCCAGAAAAACGCGAAGAATAGGCTTGCTGAGCGCGCGGCAGAAAATGCTTTAGCGCGACATTGAACCCTACGTTGACAATGCCTTGGCGATCTTGCTGGGATAGCCGGCAGACTGTACAACTCTAGACCTTTCGTGGTGAGCAGAATGCACTCAGGAACATAAGCAGGCAATTGCCAAGAAAACGAGCAGTCCATGAACTGAATGGATTATATTGGGCGAGGCAGCTTTTAGAACTGGGCTATGCGGTTCGATTTGTGAAATGTGCAGTTTATCTACGTATCTTTTGCCTTTCTGTGCGTCTTGCGCTTGATTGCGGCGACAACTGTTGCCAAGATTGCCACTGTAGCTGTATAGAGTGTTAAGGGTTGTTCAGTCGTATTTCCGACTGCTACCACTGAGAATCCACCGACTGGATGAGGAGCTGCAACAATGACTTGGGCAGTTTGAGACTGGACTGTGTCGCCAGCAGGTTGCAGAGAGTCCGTTACGTTAAGGTACACTAAGTAAGTGCCCGCTGCTACTGGCGTAAACGTCCAACTGCTCGAAGTGGCGCTTGAGACAGGATTGCCATCCAGATACCATTGGTACTTGTAGGGCGGTGTTCCACCGCTAACGTTTGAGGTGAAGATCACTGAATAGCCAACGGCAATTGACGCTGAAGGAGGGCTAATTGAGGCCGAGAGAGGTTGCTGTGTATATGGTGGCCCAAAAGCATAGAGTTTCACAGCCCAATTGTCAGCCACAAAAACCCGTCCGTTTGCGATTGCCGAAGACCAGCTGTGGACGCTTCCCGCCAACTCGTATGTCCAAACAATGGCGCCATTTGTCTCATTAAGGGCGTAGAAGGTATGACTTGGGTAACCTCTTGCGAAAAACACTTTTCCATCTGTTACTACAGGTCCACCGCATATGCCGTAACTTATTGGAAAAGCCCAGATTTCGTCGCCATCAGTTTCATTCAAAGCGTAGACTCCGCTAGCACCGTAGGTGAAACTAACAAACACTTTACCGTAGGCAACGGCGGTTCTGCTCGCCGCACCATTTGAGTAACGTGTGACACTCCAAACTTGGTTTCCGTTGGTGGCGTTAAGCGCAACAACAACGCAGTCCCAGCCCTCGTAGGATGCGCTAAAATACACCTTGCCATTTGCGACCGAAACAGTGCCAGTTATATCTCTGTTCGTCTGAAAGCTCCACACGGGGCTACCGTCGTACATGTCTAGGCAGTAAACACTACCCGTTGCCGAAGTTTCCCAATGACCACAGCCCGCGTATACTTTACCATATGCCACTGCAACGGTAACACCCTTATCCTGTGTAGTGTAGTTCCAGATATGCGCGCCAGTAGTTGCGTTTAAACAGTATATTTTGCCTTTATTTGGGTCGTTCGTATCAACACCAAAATATAGCCTGTTCTCTGCGACCACAGGTGTACGCAAATAGAATTCCGTGGTGAAGTTCCAAAGTTGCTTGCCCGTTGTTGCATTCAAGGCATACATGCAACCTAAAGGTCCGGGCTCGCCAGTTCCAAAAAAGACCCTGCCATCCTTCACCGCACAGCAATCTGCGTATCCCGGTTGGTTTGGTGCTGTATAGACCCACGCTAGACTGCCGGTATTCTCGTCCCAAGCGGTTAAGCTCCCTCCTCCTATGAAGACTTTCCCCTCTGCAACTACAGGATAAGCCCAAGTCGTGCCTGAAAGCAAATCAGAAATCCAAGCCGTTGCATTTGTGTTAGGCGCACTTGAAGGCGAATAACTTGTACACGCGGGGTCATATCCATGCATAGGCCAATCATATATTCCTCCATGTGCCGATGCAAAATACAGAAAGCATAGAAGTATCAATGCTGATGTTATCTTGAATCCAATAGCCTGCCTTTTCATCCTCTCTCCCAATCTTAGGTATTATGATACGATACAAATATAAAACTTATGAAATCTTCTTCTATATGGAATCTTCACGAAAAGAATCAATGGTTATCGGCAAGAGAAGACACGGATTTCCATAGCTTCAACCATGAAGCTGAAAGCCTGAGTGCTGCAGCAATGAATCTGCTTTTTGCCTGAACCTCTGTTGGAAAACGAACTCGCGGAAAGGCAATGTTAGAAGAACGGTTTAGGGAGTCTGTTAAAGAGGCTTCCGTATGCTCTAAATACCTATTGTAACGATAATATCTGACAACTTGAGGGATTTGATGGCTACAGCAAAGGAGCTTTCAGTTGATGAGAAGATTAGGCGTTTGAAGGATTTGCATGAAGAAGCCAGATTTGGCGGCGGAAAAAGAAGGATGGAAGACCAGCACGCCAAGGGCAAGCTTACAGCCAGAGAGCGTATCGAACTCTTACTTGACCAAGGCAGTTTTAATGAACTTGACCAATTCGTAGTTCATCAATGCACTGAGTTTGGCATGCGCGAGAAGAAAATCCCTGGCGACGGCGTAGTAACAGGCTATGGCACGATAGATGGTAGGCTTGTTTATGTCTTCTCTCAGGATTTCACTGTTTTTGGCGGTTCGCTGGGTGAAATGTTTGCGAAGAAGGTCTGCAAGCTTATGGATTTAGCCTTGAAAACTGGCGCTCCCGTCGTCGGCTTGAATGATAGCGGCGGTGCTCGTATTCAGGAGGGTGTTGCTAGCCTTGCAGGTTATGGTGACATATTCTTCCGAAATGTGATAAGCTCAGGGGTCGTTCCGCAGATATCTGCGGTTATGGGTCCGTGCGCGGGAGGCGCCGTGTATTCCCCAGCGTTGACGGATTTCATCATAATGGTTGACAAGACGAGTCACATGTTTATTACGGGTCCAGATGTGGTTAAGACCGTGTTGGGACAGGAAGTGAGTTTTGAAGAGCTTGGCGGGGCCATGATCCACAGTCAAACGAGCGGTGTCTGCCACTTCATCGCCGAAGACGAAAAACAATGTATAGAGCTGATCAAGAAGCTCCTAAGCTACTTGCCCTCTAACTATCTTGAAGACCCTCCAGCCGTAGAGCCGACGGATGACCCAAACCGAACGGACCCAGCAATAGCCCATGTGTTGCCTGACGACCCAGACAAGCCCTACGAGGTAAAGGAAATAATACTCAGAATCGTTGACAATGGCGAGTTTTTCGAGATACAGCCTTTGTGGGCGCAGAACATCGTCATAGGCTTTGCACGTCTGAATGGCAAAGTCATAGGCATCGTCGCCAATCAGCCCATGCACTACGCTGGTGCGTTGGACATTGATAGCAGTATGAAGGCAGGCAGATTCGTACGCTTCTGCGACTGTTTCAACATTCCAATAATCACTTTCGTGGATGTACCAGGCTTCCTGCCCGGCATTGAACAGGAACACAGGGGCATAATCAAACACGGCTCAAAGTTGCTATACGCTTACTGCGAGGCAACCGTGCCGAAAATTACAGTCATCCTGAGAAAAGACTACGGAGGTGCTTACGACGTTATGGGCTCCAAACACAGCGGCGCAGACATCAATTACGCTTGGCCAACCGCCGAAATCGCTGTTATGGGTCCTCAAGGAGCTATAAACATCATATTCCGCAAAGAAATAGCCGAAGCCAAAGATCCCAAACAGAAACATGCAGAGCTTGTGGCTGAATACAGACAGAGATTCGCCAGCCCCTATATAACCGCTCAGAAAGGCTACGTAGACGAAGTCATAGACCCCGCCCAGACAAGACCAAAACTCATTAGCGCTCTGGAAAGCCTGACCACAAAGAGAGAACCGAGGCCAACGAGAAAGCACTCAAACCTGCCACTGTAAGCCAAGCTGTGGAATGCCAGACTCCTTCGTGTAACAAACCAGTTTTCAACTCTTTTGGTCTTTTTTAGCATGTTCTATAGAAGTATCAAATTCCGCAGACGATCTGAGGGCATAAATCTCGTCCGTTCTCTTTAACAACCTAACCTTGACCACAGAGAATTCACAAGAAGTGGACTATGCAATGAGAATACTACAAAAGACTTGAACCCTTTGGATACAAATCTCCGCCGATCCACTCCTATTGAGTAAGAATGCAGAAACATGTTAGAAGAGAGCGAAAGATAAAAGAGTCAAGGATTCCGAATATTTATGTAATGAAGAATCTGTTTGCTCACCCCTTCGTGAAGTTTGTCCTAAGGAAGGTTGTCTTCTATCTGATCGTCGCGTCTATCGCGTTGACCTTCATATTCATAATTCCGCGGCTTATGCCAGGCAGCCCAATCGACCGGATGATACCACCCGGCACCACGGATTTGGGGAGACTGAGACTTAAAGCCGAGTTGGAGAGATATTTCGGGCTTGACAAGCCTCTGCTTCAGCAGTACATTGATTTCTGGGCAAACCTCCTGAGAGGAAATCTAGGATATGCGGTCATGCACGACTACAACTTCAGACCAGTTGCGACCGTTGTCATGCAGAAGCTGCCGTTTACTTTGGCCCTCGTCATTCCTGTACTCTTTATCGGTTTCTTCGTGGGTAATTGGATTGGTGCTAAGGCAGCGCACGTGAAGGGCAAGCTCGGCGAGGCTGTTTACTTCACTTCGGTTTTTGCCAGCCAAATGCCGTTCTACTGGTTTGCGATGATTCTCCTGTTCTTTCTAGCAGTGAATGTAAAGGTTTTCCCCACACATGGAACGTTCAGCCCGCGGTTCATACCTGGTGCGAACCTTGAATCACTCGTAGATGCGTTAAAACACTATGCTTTGCCTTTCTTGACATTAACCATCATAACTATAGGAGGATGGGCTACTGGAATGAGATCGATGACTCTTTATGAATTGGATTCGGGTTATATCCTCTATGCAAGACAACTGGGCTTCAGAAATAAGAAGTTGGTATCTTACGCCAGACGGAACGCGATCCTGCCCCAATTCACAGGTCTAAACATTAACCTCAACAACCTCATTGGAATGACGATGATTATTGAAGTAGTCTTTGCATGGGACGGTCTTGGTTTCCTGGCATATAATGCTGTATTGGCCCGAGACTATTTCATGATGCTAGGCACTTTTCTAGTCACAATGGTTATAGTAATCTTCGGGAATTTTCTGGTTGACATTGCATACGCATTCTTGGATCCGCGAATTCGAACTAGCCGAGAAGGATAGAAATGTTTGAACTACTTGTGAGAAGCCCAAAATTCATGATTGGCGCAGCCGTTGTGCTAGCTATCATACTTTTTGGGGCAATAGGTTCCATGCTGACTCGAGATCCTTTGCAGTACAGCTCCCACTACGTCGAGCCGCCAAGCAGTAGTTTTCTTTTAGGCACGGGTAATTTTGGAGAGGATGTGCTCGCTCAGCTTTGTACAGGTAGCCGAAACTCCTTGATGATCGGTGCGGTCGCCGGAGGTTTTGCCACTCTGATTGCAGTCTTAGTGGGAGGCATCGGTCCTTACAAGGGGGGACTGGTAGATGAAACCTCAAACGCCCTCACCAACGTTGTAATGGTTTTCCCCATGTTGCCTTTGCTGATACTCCTCGCCGCAATTCTCGAATCCAGATCCATGTTTCTGGTGGCAGGACTAATAGGCGCAACAAGCTGGCCTTGGGCAGCCAGAAGCATAAGATCCCAAGTACTGACACTGAAAGAAAGGGGGTACATAGATATTGCTCGCATGTCAGGCATGAAAGATAGAAAGATAGTAGTAACAGAGATTATGCCGAACATGCTGGCTTACATCATAGTTGTTTTCGTAGTATCGCTCAGCATAGCTGTTTTGACAGAGGCAGGCTTGAGCATGATAGGCTTAGGTCCCGATCCCAGCACAAACGTTACACTTGGGTCAATGCTTTACTGGGTTCTAAACGGTACACACGTGGCACTGCCTTGGACTCTCTGGTGGTGCTTCATCCCGCCAGGTCTCATATTGACTGTATTTCTGGTAGCAGTGTTTGTTATGCACAGCGGCATGGATGAAGTGTTTAACCCTAGATTGCGGAGGGTGTGATTAGAATGGTTGAGCACCTGCTCGAAATCGAAGACCTCAAAGGCAACTACCGAGGGATATTCGGCGTCGTTCGGGCCGTCGACGGAGTCTCCCTTACGGTTGACAGCGGAGAGGTGATGGGCCTCGCTGGCGAGTCCGGGTGCGGAAAATCAACCCTTGCACAGCTCTGTTCAGGCTCTCCTAGCCCTCTCTTGCATTACGAGTCAGGCAAAATCCTCGTAGATGGCGTTGACATATACAAGATTGATCCTGAAGTACTGAGAACAGAAATCAAATGCAAACGCATGTCCTACGTTCCCCAGGCGTCAATGGACTCCTTAAATCCCGTCAAGAGGATAAGGGATTTCATCATGGATGTCGTCAGGGAGCGCACTGGCAAAAGGCCTTCGAAACAGGAAGTTCTCAAGATGGCAGGCGATCATCTCGAGAATTTGGGATTGGACAGGTGCGTTCTTGACCGGTATCCGCATGAACTCAGCGGAGGCATGAAGCAAAGAGTTGTCATAGGGATATCGACCTTATGGAATCCGAAGCTTCTCATTATCGATGAACCGACTTCTGCCCTAGATGTAACTACACAAAAGCGGGTGATAGAATCGCTTGTGCATTTGAAGAAGATGGGAATAATCAAGGGCATGCTGTTCATTTCCCACGATATCACTGTCTTGGGGCAACTCTGCGACAGATGTGCAGTTATGTACGGCGGGGAAATAGTTGAGGTCGGACGCATGGATGACATATTGAATAAACCACTACACTCTTACACTCGCGCGCTCATCTCGTCTGTTGTCTCCTATAATCCGAGGAGGATGGGGAAAGGAGGACTGAAGAGCATACCGGGATCGCCTCCGGATTTGAGAAATCCCCCCGAAGGCTGCAGGTTCTATCCCAGATGTGAGAAGTGTTTGGATATCTGCAAGACCAAGACTCCTGCTCTTAGACCTGTGGGAAGCGGGGGCGTGGTCGCCTGCTGGCTTTATGATGGGTGAGCAGATGGAAAAAATCCTGCAATGCGAGAATCTAACTAAGACGTACACTTCAGGTCTGATAAGGACGAAGTGCTGTGAAGCCGTGAAAAACGTGGCGTTTGATGTCGAGAAAGGAGAGATAGTCACGTTAGTGGGTGAAAGCGGAAGCGGGAAGACCACTGTAGCCAAGCTGATCTTGAGGTTAATCGAACCGACTTCAGGTCAGATTGTTTTCAATGGCAAGAGCGTGTCTTCATATGACAGGCGTGAGTATTACAGGAGAGTACAGGCTATTGTTCAGGATCCCTACTCGGCTTACAATCCATTTTACAAAGTCGACCGTGTGCTGGAAGAGGTCTTCGGTCTCTACAAGAACGGCTTTTCTCCTGAGAAACGAAAAGAAATCATCGACTCCACATTAAAGAGAATCGGAATAAACCCCGAAGAGATACTTGGGAGATACCCACATCAACTGAGCGGAGGCCAACTGCAGCGGTTTCTCATCGCCAGACCCCTGATGATCCATTCAGAGTTAGTAGTTGCAGACGAAGCAACGAGCATGCTAGACGCATCTACACGCGCCGGAATCCTGAATCTCCTTTTGTCTTTGAAAGAGAATGAAAAGATCTCGATTCTGTTCATAACACACGACATTGCCCAAGCCCAGTATATCTCCGACAGAGTCCTGGTAATGCAGAAAGGTGAGGTAGTCGAACAAGGGTTCGCTGACGAGGTTTTCCTCCATCCGACACACCAATATACAAGGGAATTGTTCTCCTCTGTGCCCCAACTCCACGAAAAATGGGACTTCCAAGACGAAAAGCAAGTTTCCGCAGATAAGTGTTCATAAAAACCACAAGAAAAAAGGGAAAAGCACTATCCTGGATTACTTAGATTGATGTTGCACTCTTCCGCAAGCGTGTTAGTGTCCTGTGCCATCCTTTGGGACAGATCTCTCAGCATCTCCGTCTAGGCATTTCTTAGTTTATCATCAAGAACCCGACTTTGATCACATCTTCTGATCTGTTTCTTAGGTACGCCAGGGTTTGATCACTTAACGCGGGCTGATTTTCCGAGATCTGAACTGTTCACCAGTAATCCTGAGGGGAATCCATTATGCAAATCCTTAAATAAACTAAAGAATGATAAGTAAGGTTCGATCATTTGACAAATAGGAGAAATAAAAGAAAATGAAGAAGCTAATAACGATAATGGCACTTTCACTGGTGATTGGCATAATGCTGATTGGAACTCTAATAACTGCTTTAACGAACCTCATGTCTCCAGTGGTGGCGCAGCAAAACATACCTAGAAGTGAAACCCTGCAGCTAAGTGGTTACGAAGGACCCCCGACAGCGCTCAGACCATGGGATATTGCGGGACAGGCAGGAATGGCCTTCTTCTACATGTACGAGCCTTTGTTCGGCGTCAACATTGCGAAGGGATCTGCACCACAGGATCTGATCAAGATCCTTGGAGAAAACATTACATGGATCAACAGCACGACTATAGAGGTGAAAATCCGCAAGGAAGCCAATTGGACCGATGGCAACCCGATAACATCAGCGGATGTGGAGTATAGCTACGGGATTTACGGACTAAATGACTCTAAGTCTTGGGCAGCGCAGGAGGTTCTCCCCTTGAGGGAGAGGCTAGAATCCTTTGAGATACTGGACAACAAGACGTTCAGAATACACATTAAACCCGAATACCCGAACAGTGCGGTAGTTTGGAGGCACATGACGCTATCGTACAATATATTGCCTAAGCATGTGTGGCTGCAGATCGAGGCACAATACGGAGCGGACATGCGGACTTTTACCAACGACTGGCAGGATTCAGCCATGCCGAATGCGTGGAAAGTCGCATCAGGAATGTACCTACCAACGTACCACAGTGACACCCAGACGATCATGACAAGAAACGATAACTGGTGGGGCAGAGCTGTCTTCGGCAAGCTACCTGCGCCAAAGTACATACTGCACACACGTTACTTCTATTCGAACGCGCCGGCTGCCTTAGACTTACAGAATAACGAGATTGACATTTGCGGCAACTTCATTCCAGGCATAGAAAGCATAATGGGAGCTTTTCCGCAGATACACACTTACGACCCGATCGCACCGTATTACGCAGAGACCTCCATAAAGCTGCTGGTTCCGAACCATCGAAACTACCCGCTAGACGCGAGCTGGCTTCACTGGGCAATGGCCCAGACTCTGGACTACAGTGCGATTAGTGCAGTTAGCAGCGGCTATCTGAAGTCACCGTCTCCCTACCCCTCCGATCTACTTCCTTCAGACGATGCAGTTGCCAAAGCACTCGTGAATACGACCCTTGAACAACAATATGCCATATATAACAATCTGACTGCTGCAGTTGAAACGCTGAACCAGTACTGTATCAAAGGCTCAGACGGCAGGTGGTACACCAGGGTTGGCCCAGCTAGAGAGTGGATCGAGAAGTACGTTCCGGACAACGTTAATCTCACGATCGGTAGCGTCACACACCCAGCTAGTTACTGGAATAATACTTACCCCACATCTCTCGATGAAGCGGATCAACTGTCTGGCGAACCGGGCATAAACGTGCCGCTCGGTCCATGGACCATTATGGACGAGCAGGGATGGTCAGATACAATCGCAATAGATGCTCTTGCATGCAGCCAATTGAAGAACCTCGGCATAACGATGACGCAGAAAGTCGTGGACTGGGGAACCAACGAGGCAGATGGGCGTTTGTTTAGATATGACTTCATGCACTTCGTCATGCACACGGCCTCAGGAGCCATGTACGACCGCTACTATCAGATGTTCGTTGGAACTGACTACTATTGGAATCACTACGGCGACTACAGGAACGCGCAACTCGTGGAGCTACTGAGACAACTCGACATCACAGCTGGAGCGGCGCAACAGGCTGTAGCTGATCAGATTCTGACGATAATGGGCACTGACATGCCGATTATTCCGTTCGGAGGGCACCCCAACTGGTACCAGTACAACACGATGTTCTGGGTTGGTTTCCCAAACAAGGCTGATAACCAGATTCTGCCCGCAGGCCCGTTCGGCGGCACTGCAACGAGCGGACTTTTGCAGACAGTAGTCTTGGGATTAAGTCCGCGGGTACCACTGACGTACAGTGATATCGCCGTAAGCAAAGTGAACGTGGTGCCAGGAGAAAACACGACAATTTCGGTGCATGCGAATAACACTGGACAATTGAATGGTACAGCTACCATACAGCTTCTGATCAATGGAACCGTTGCTGACAGCCAAGATGTGTTCTTCAACGCAAGCCAGACCAAGACGGTTTCGTTCAACGTTTCAAGAACGACACTGGGAACTTACTTGGCTAACATAGGTGGGTTGACTGCAACCTTCATAGTGGCGCAAGCGCCAGTGGTTCCTGCTTACATTACAGGGAACGTGACGGATGCGAGCACAGGGGAACCTATTTCAGGCGCATCGGTGATTGCTGGTTCCTACCAAACCACGACAGGAACCAACGGATCTTACACACTGCAAGTAGTGAAAGGTACGTACATCGTAACCGTGATCATGGATGGATACAGCCCAGCAAATGCCACAGTCAATGCGTCGACAGAAGGACTAACATACACAGCTAACATGGCTCTCTCCGCGTTGCCATCAGGCGAGATACCATTATGGATCTACGGAGTAATCGCTCTGTTCGTGATAATCGCAGTCGTGGCCTTGGCTTACGCCTTTGTCTTCAAGAAAAAGTAGTTCGCACATCCTAACCCTTTTTTTTCTTTGCATGGACTTCTAGAACCTAGAGTAACGACTGAACGATTCCAGATGAACTCGGTCTGCAGTTTTTCCTATGAGTGACAGAGGAACCGTGCCGCCGGGGGCAAAGATATCACAGGAAAAGGAATTTCAGCCGTATCTCTTCGCAAGTTCAGTCCAAGCATTCTTCGCTAGTTGCAGAGACGAATTGTAAACCGTGTAGCCCGTTTTTTCGGCTCTGCGCTCTGAGTATCACAATGAGAGGATTTCCCATTGCATGCCGGTCTAGGATTATGCAGATGACGTAACTCTTACTCCAGCTGACTACCGCATCCAAACACTTCTGCACGTAATCTCCGTCAACTTGCCACCATCCTAGACGAAACAGGACTCTCAGAGGTTAACTTGCCAATCTGATAGTTCGGTGAACATACCTTTTGAGAAATAGTGATCATAATGGTCAAGACAATACGGATCGCTATGGAAACGCCCCCCAGCGTTGGGGTATTGTTGTCTTCATCAACCAGCCTATTCCCATCAACTCCCACGCGCGACGATACAACTGTTTCACCCTTCGAGGTCAGTTCTTTTGGACTAATCGTTGTGATCGCATAAATCAATGTGATTGCTGACAAACATACTATCAGAATTGTCAACAAGACAATTTGCTTCTTCCTCTTCGCAATCTGCGTCATCATCTAATGATTGATTTATCCCATTGTAATCAGCACCATATGCCTCTTCCCATCTGCGAAGGAGGGTATTAGGCTGGTCTTCGATTTCTTCCCGTCCACAGTCACATCCTTGATTCCCTTAGATACATGGTCCGGATTTCTGACTCTTATTTCGTAGATGGAGTTCCTAAAATCGCGGGTGATTTCGAATTCTGTCCAATCCTTTGGTATGCATGGGTCTACTAGCAATCCATGATACTGCGGTCTTATGCCCAGAATCCAGTTAGTAGCGACTTTAAACATCCACGCCGCGGTTCCTGTAAGCCAAGATTGTCTTGCTGCACCAAAGTTTGGATGATCTTTGCCAGCGATCGTTTGGGCATATACGTATGGCTCAGCCTCATGAATCTCTGCCATCCTGTTTTTAGTTGGGGGTGCAAGTTTCTTGTAGTACTCATAGGCTTGATCTCCACGCCCGAGCATGCACTCCGCCAAGATTGCCCAAGCATTGGCGTGGCTCCAGATAGAGGCATTCTCCTTCAGCCCAGGCACATAGCTTGTCAGCGCTCCTATCTCGGGGTAGTACCTTGAGTAAGCCGGAGCGAGAAGCCTTATTCCGTATTTGGTGTCAAGGTGTTTTCTCGCCGAGTTCATGCATTGTACTGCACGCTCTCTTGGTGCGATTTGGCTGATTATGGCCCATGATTGGGCGTTGAGATATATCCTTCCTTCCTTGCACCTTGAACTTCCAATAAGATTCCCCAAGTCGTCGTACGCGCGGAAATACCAGTGTCCATCCCAAGCCGTCTTGTTCAGATGGTTCTTGGTTCTATTAGCTATGGCTGCAAACTTTTGAGCGTCTTTCTTTCGTTTGTACTCATTACAGAGTTCTCTTAGTTCGAGGAGAACCTTGTGAAATAACATGGCTGTCCACACACTTTCAGCTGCATCGTTTGGACCTGGCAAGCTTAGAGGATCATTCCAATCAGCAGTTCCTAGAAGTGGCAGGCCATGATTGCCCATGTTGTTGAGGGTAAAGTCGATAGACCTTTTCAAGTGTTCATAGAGGCTTGCGCTTGGACCCTCAACGAATTTAACGTTTTCGTCTAAAACAGTAATGTCTCCAGTTTCTTTGATGTATTCGCAGACCGAAAGGATCAACCAAAGATGATCATCGCTAAAGAATCTCATTCGCTCTTTGACGTAGTACGGAAAACCTCCCTCTCCGGTAAGGGGATAATAGATGTGGTAAGCTCGCCCGCTCTCAAACTGGTTCTTGGCGAGGTCTAGAATGCGCTGCCGCACCCGTCTTGGGAAAGCATGAACCACACCTAGAGTGTCCTGATTGCTGTCTCTGAAGCCCATTCCTCTCCCTATGCCAGTTTCGTAAAAAGAGACGTACCTAGACCAGTCAAAGGTTGTCTTGCATTGATATTGGTTCCAGACGTTGATCATTGTGTTGAACTCTTTGTCGGGAACATTGACATGAAGACTGTTGAGGTACACGTCCCAATATTCTCTTAACCTTTGGAACTCAGCGTCCACATTGGTTTCTTTCCTGAATTTCTCGATGTACCTCTTCGCTTCAGATTTTTCTTTAGCCACACCTAAGACGAAGATAATCGTCTCTGCCTCTCCAAAACCGAGTTTCACTAGGTTGCTCGTGGCAGCAATAGGATTACCTCCTCGAGTTTCAGAACTGAAGCACTGACCCCTCTCTACAGCCGCAGGGTTGGATTCGTCCCTGTAGAGACCGATGAACTTCTCTCTGTTGCAGTCCTGTCCAGTGACCCTGCCGCTTGAAGCGAAGAAAGCGTACCCTGTACTCACATCAAAGAAGCTGTAGAAAATAGCGTCCTCCTCGTATCTGGCTATGCCTAAACCTTGAATTGATTGAAGGTCGGTCTGGTCGCGAGAAGCCTCCCAGAGACAGAACTCAGCATATGAAAACACAGTCAACACCCTCCCCTCCCGAGAAGCATTTCTTAAAGTCAATTTCCAGATCTCCAAGTTCTCGTCCAGAGGGACAAAAAACGTGATTTCAGCTTCGATGCCCGAGTACGCAGAGGATATCCTAGTGTATCCTAACCCATGTACACACTGATACCCGCTTAGCTCTTTAGCAACAGGCTGCCACGTCGGAGACCAGTAATCCCCTGTCTTGTTATCCCTGATGTAAATGTACCTTCCAGGTCTGTCTAACGGCAGATTGTTGTACCTGTATCTGAGAACTCTCCTGTCCTTTGGATCTATGTGAAAACTGTATCCTCCAGCAGTGTTAGAGATTATTGCGCAGTACTCGCTGTTGCTTAGATAGTTGATCCATGGCGTTGGCGTATCGGGTTTCGTAATGACATATTCCTTGTCATTTCGCGAAAAGTATCCATAATCCAAATTCACACCGAGTACAATATCTCTCTGAAGTGCTTTTATCCCTTTTTCGGAGATGAAGAAAGTAGACATGATAAACAAATCAAAGAGGTCTCATGCGTGCAAAAGGAAAACTGACTCAGACCCATCGAACGCAGTCTGAGATGCTGGCTGAACTCAAAACCCGTTGAAACCAATTCAGTGGCTTGATGTGAAGAATCGCGACAATCCGGCTTTTTCCTTCTTGTCAGTAACAAGGAATTGGAAGAGAATGCGGCTGCTTCCGTCGGCTACTACTTATCTGCTAAAACACGCTTCAACAAGATCTTCTAGTCTGGCAGTTGCTATGCACTGAACGGTATCTGCGCCACCGTAGTAGATTTTGACCTCCCCATCTTCCTCAAGGATAGCGCCACTTGTAAAAACGACGTTGGAAGTCAGACCGAGGCGCTCATATGGTTCTCTTGGTGAAAGGATAGGTGCTTTTGCTCTCGCGACAACCTTGGATGGCTCATTCAAATCCAAAAGCATCGCGCCGAGATGGTAAACGTATTGATACCCTGCCATTACATGTACGCCATGCCAAATCTCAAGCCAACCTTTCTTGGTCTTGATGGGGACTGCGCCAGCTCCTATCTTTTTCCAGTACCAATGGCCGTGCTCACCGCGTTTGAACACGCATTTCGATTTTCCCCAGAAAACCAAATCGGGTGAATAACTTATCCATAAGTCGCCACAGTCATTGGGCAAGATTGGCCTGTCAAGCCGAGCGTAAAGTCCGCGGATTTTCTCAGGAAACAGCACTCCGTTTCGGTTGTCAGGCTCCGATATGAAACCACACGAGCTGAATCTTTCGAAATCCTCTGTTTTGAGCATTCCAATTCTGACGCCGTATGAACTGTGCGCGGCAAAACAGATGTAATAGACGCCGTCGATTTCCGTGATACGTGGGTCGTAGATCATCTCTTCAGTGTATTTCTTGAATTCCTCATCTCTAGGGAGGCTGATGGGCTTTTTACCAACCTTAAAATGATATCCGTCCTCACTAATGGCCGGTATGAAGTAATTTGATATATCGACACTTTCAACTCTGCACAGCATCAGATATTTTCCGTCGAATTTGACCACTCCTGAATTGTAAATGCCTGAGCACGCGAAGGGCATATCGTCCGCCGTCAGAATCGGGTTTTTTTTGTATCGTCTTACAATCTCCTTTTTGGGGTAAAGCATGCTTTCACTTCTCTTGCGTCAAAGCTGTGACTTATATTACCCTCCGATTTCTTAAAATGGTTTCTAAGCGATGTAGAGTCTTGGCAGAACAGCCGGATCGCCAAACTGAAATATCGCAAGCATTTCGCTGCAGTGTCTCCTTTTTTTTATCAGCAACTTTGGAAATGCTCCTTCAGACTTCAGCCTATGAAATGGTTTTCGGGCCAAACTGGTGACCTCCACCTTAAAGAATTGCATCTACCTGTCCAGCGTGGTGCACTGTCATTCGCGCCTTCTTAATAGGGAAGTACAGAACATCCGATAGGCATTCAATTCTCTTCACTTCGGCCGATAAGAATAACGATGTCTCACGGAGTGCAATCGAACTGTCACATATCGATGCTGAATAGAGCGACCGTTCAAGCGAATGATTACGTGAACGTATGAGAAAACGGGTTTTCATTTTCAAGTAGCTCGTAGGGACTAAGGACAAGCGAAACCATTATTCGCGATTACTTGCTTGTACCAGTAGAAACTTTTCTTTGGAGTGCGTTCTAGGGTTTCATAATTCGTGCGGACGAGACCGAAGCGCATACTGTAACCATCGGCCCACTCGAAGTTGTCAGCTAATGTCCATACAAAGTATCCACCGAGCCTTGCCCCCTCTTTTATGGTTCGGTAAGCCGCAGCGATATGGTCTCGGAGGAAAGCTATTCGATCGTCGTCTTGGATCTGCCCTCCTTTTGTCACATTGTCTTCGAAGGCAACGCCATTTTCGGTGACGTAAAGCAATGGATTGCCATACTCTTTTCGTAAGCGTGTCAGCGTCTCGCATAGCCCGTTGGGATAGATTTCCCAGCCCTTTTCTGTAATGGGCGTCTTCTTCTGAACCACTTTGGCCTGCATTAAGGGGCTTGATGGATTGTAAGCTACGAGCAACCGCGTGTAGTAATTTACCCCCAAAAAATCCAAGGGTTGTTTGATCAGATCCATATCTTCCTGTTCAGGTCTGATTCCAGCCTCCCTTGCCAATGGAGGATACTCACCCCTGAAGATTGGATCAATGAACCAGCGATTCGAGAACTGATCGAAATTACCAGCTGCCTCCCTATCATTTTCCTCATCGCTGATCGAATGCACAGCATTAAGGTCGACAACTGTGCCTATCTGGAAATTCTCGTCAAAATCTCGTAGGGTCTGAATTGCCTTTCCCTGTGCCAACTGCAAATGATGCGAGACCTTAAGAGCCAACTCTAGGTTCTTTGCGCCCGGCGCATGAATTCCATAGAGATGCCCCAACCAAGCTATACATCTGGGCTCGTTAAGGATAATCCATCGTCTGACCTTGTCGCCTAACTCGCCAGCCATGAGCTTAGCATAATCTGCAAAGTGCTGAACGATATTCCTCTTGGCCCATCCTCCTTCATTTTGTAGTGCTTGGGGGAGGTCCCAATGGTATAGACAGACCCAAGGTTCGATTCCCGCCTGCAAAAGCTCATCAACAAGGCGTCTGTAGAAGTTGAGGCCAGCATTGTTGGCATTGCCTTTTCCTTTTGGAAGGACGCGTGGCCAAGATACGGAGAATCGATAGGCTTTCACGCCTAACTCCTTCATCAAGGCTACATCTTCTGGATAACGATGGTAGTGATCGCACGCTATGTTTCCCGTGTCACCGTTCTTGATTTTTCCGGAGGTGCGGGAAAAGCGATCCCAGATCGATTCGCCTTTCCCGTCTTCGTTCCAAGCACCTTCGATCTGATAAGCGGAACTTGCGACCCCCCAAAGGAAACCATGCGGAAAATGGATTCTCTCTGAGCTCACGCGCATATAGCTTCACCTTTTCCTCTAGTATTCACTGTCTTTCCATATTTGTGTTCTTTTTCGAGCACGCTGAAATTATGGGAACCACAGAAGCAAGCTATGAAACGACCCTAATCACGCTTGAATGTAGATAACAGCCTCAAAGTGCACACCGCACAGATAAAGGCTACATCTTGCCTAATTTAGCGTATTTATTCTGAGAGATTAGGTTAAAAAAGTAGCAAAGCCTCTTCCTTAGATGATTAAACGATGAGAAAGATTGAGCTTCCGCTAGTTACAAGAAGCAAATTGGTGACCGACTTGAGGAAGCTTGGAGTCACACCAGGCGACACTCTCATGTTTCACGCTTCTGTCAAAGCCATAGGCTGGATCGTCGGCGGACCAGACATTGTGATCCAAGCACTGCTTGACGTACTAGGTTCTGAAGGGACATTGATGATGTACGTGGGATGGGAAGACTCACCCTACGACCTTAAAGGCTGGTCCAAAGAAGTGCAACAAACATACTTGGATGAATGCCCACCTTTTGACCCCGTTAGATCACGTGCGTACCGAAAGTGGAGCATCCTAACCGAATACTTGCGCACGTGGCCAAAAGCTTTTCGAAGCAGTAACCCAGAGGCTTCTTGCGTGGCAGTGGGAGCGAAAGCAAAATGGCTGACCGAAGATCACCCACTGCAGTATGGATACGGATCAGGCTCGCCTTTGGCCAAGCTGTGCGAAGCGAAGGGCAGAGTCTTGCTCCTCGGTGCGCCATTCGGTGCTCTGACGATCATGCACTACGCTGAGCACATGGCCAACGTTCCTAACAAACGGATTGTGCGTTACAAGATGCCGATACTGCAAGACGGACAGAGAGTGTGGGCGGAAATAGAGGAATTCGACACTTGCGGCGACATTTTGCCAAATGCAGACGATTATTTTCAGACTATCCCACGTGAATACTTGTCTTCCAGCGGAGGTAGAGTAGGATCTGCGCAATCATATCTTTTTGATGCTGCTGAGTTCGTAGAATTCGCCGTTAAATGGATTGAGAGAAAATTCGCAGCACAGCCCCTCGATAAACTGGAGAGCAGTTCTGTTGGATGAGCTTTAGATAAAAAAAGGGAGAATGGGGATGATGATAGGCAGTGTGCCTATCTGTAAGTATTATGACGAGCGACCTCAGCTATCGTGCGATGCCATTGCTCAGCTTTGAGGCAGTAAGGCTGATGAGTTTCATTCTCGTTGCCTGATAGTGGCAAAGAGTCAGGAGTTGTCTCTCCGAAATTATCGTCGGTGCGTAAGGCTCTGCTGAGTTTGCTGTGCTTGAAAGCTTGCCTGTCTGCAGTCATCCCACTTTTTGTGCAATGCCCTTTCTCGGTCATATCAGCCACCTTTTTCATACCCAAATCACCGTTTTATTACTAACACTCTCGCATCTTATAAAGCTTACGTTTCAATAAGCAAAAGACTTTTATATCAATTCAAACACGTACCTCCTTAGTGAAGAGACAATGAAGCCATCGAAGACAATAACAGATCCAGAAAACTTCCAACTGTTAGCAGACGAAACAAGGAGGAAGATAGTGTTCTTGCTAAGAGCAAAGGAGATGACTGCTTGTCAAGTAGCCGAGGAGCTGGATCTCACCCCTCAAGCCGTCTATCACCATGTAAGAAAACTGCTAAGCGGAGGAATGATAGAAGTTGTCCGGGAGAAACGGTGTGGCCACCTGATCGAAAGCTACTACCGAGCCACTGCAGAGACGTTTCATTTCACCATGGGACCAGCGAGCATCAAAAGCCCCCGAAACCGGAAACTGGCCAAAGAGCAAGAAATGGCGGTACTTGAGGCACTAAAGAAAATCGGCTTTAAGCTTGAATACGACGAGAAGCAAATCGCTCAGCTCATTGACGTAAAGACAAAAATCGACGAAGGTGCCCAATGCTGCCAGAAGTACGAGGATGCAGTCGCAGACCTGGAAGACTTGGACTTTCTTGGAAAGCTGACAACACAGGAATATGCGGAACTTCTTTCAATGTCAGATCAGGAATACTTCAAGCAACAAGAGATGAAGAAGAAACTACGAGATTTGCTGATCTCTCTGACCAAGAAATAGGTTTGCGCAGCCCTGAAAGAATCTTTCAAGGAAAATACCGATTGCCTGCACTCCTGACAAGTAGAATTGACTCTAAAGACTCACACATTTTGAGCGACAGAACCAAACAGCGGTATTCCTGATCTTAGTTTCTTAAACCTTTAATCGATGGTCTATAGCGTAATATCCTCTAAGGTGCTGCAATGTCAAAAGAGAAAGCGTTGATCAGAGAGGCTGTGGTCCAAGCTGTGTCCAAAGCTTTGAGACCGTTAGACTATGTCCATGCATTCTATGAGGGAGGGGCTGCAGCCTTTGGTCGAATTGATGATTGGTCAGACGTTGACCTCTACATAATTGCGGATGAAGACAGAGTAGACGCGATATTTCAAGTATGCGAAGACGCATTTGCCTCTTTGTCTGGCATTCGACAGAAGTATGATGTCCCGCAGACTGGGTGGCCTGGCGTGTATCAAGCCTTCTACAGACTTAAAAACACCAGCGAGTATCTTATCATAGACCTTGCTGTTCTGACGCCCAATAGTCGTGAGAAGTTTCTAGAACCGGAGATACATGGCAACGCAGTTTTCCACTTGAACAGGAATAACGAAATTAAGCTTCCACATCTAGATACAAGGGCATTTGTTGAAAAGTTGTGCGCAAGAGTCCAGAGGCTCAAGGAAAGGTTTAGCATGTTCAACGTATTTGTGCAGAAGGAGATCAATCGAGGCAACACTCTAGAAGCCGTTGACTTGTATCATGTCGTCACGCTTGCCTCTCTGATCGAAGCCCTTCGAATCAAGCACAATCCTTTGCATTATGATTTTAAACTGCGCTATGTGCACTATGAACTCCCCGAAGGAGTTGTTAAAAGACTCGAACCCCTGTCTTTTGTGAAAGACATGAAGGATCTTCAGGAAAAGTACAATGAAGCAAGCAAGTGGTTCAGCGAGACGATTTCAGAGATCAGTAGAGACGAGATGAAAAGGCGATCCCGAAGCGCTTAGACTCTGCTGCTTTTCAACGCATTCTTCATGATCAAGCTTCTAAATCAGACATCTTCTGTCGTCTTCTTGAAACGCCAAAGCTTATAGGCAACTTTGTGATTTGATACTGAAAAACAGGTTTAACTAGTAAAAAGACAATGAAAGAGGTTGAGGGATACAGGTGGTTAAGCTACTTGTTATTTATGATTCCAGAACTGGAAACACTGAGAAGATGGCTTTTTCAGTGGCTGAAGGAATCAAGCAGGTTGATGATACCGACGTTGTTCTTAAGAGAGTCGATCAAGCGACCTTTGAAGATCTGATTGAAGCTGATGGAATCGTAATGGGTTCTCCAACGTACTATGGTCAAATGTCTGGAAAGATGAAAACGTTCATCGACCAGACCAATGAAATCCATGGAAAACTTGGAGGGAAAGTCGGAGGCGCTTTCACAAGTTCTGGAGACACTGCATGTGGCGCTGAGACTACATTGTTTTCTATGCTTCAGGCCATGCTGATCCACGGCATGATTGTTCAAGGAAGATACGACAACAAACACTACGGTGCCACATCAGTAGGCGCTCCTGGCGAGAAGGAGATTGAATCCTGCAAAGAGCTTGGGAAACGCGTTGCAGGCCTTACAGTGAAATTGCACGGATGACGACTTGCTGCAAACGGGCTGAACGTAGGAAGTAAACCTTGTGACATGGTTAGACAAATTCGCTGAAAATATCGAGCGCCTTGCTGGCGCAGCAACAAAAGAGAAAGTGATGGCAGGCAGTAAGAAGATAGCTTTCACTTCAAACGCTCTTGAGAGGGCCAAGTGGATAGGCGAAGCCGTGGCAAGACTGGACGAACTGGTTGATTATGAGACGCGAAGAAGGGTAATGATAAGTTGTTCTGACAAGTTCCCAAAAACCCGGATCCGACTCTTGAGATCTGAATACAAGAAGACTGGAAGCATCGATAAACTTCTTGAAACCATGAGCAAAGACAACTCGTGGTTTGGACTATCGTTTTATGAATATCCAACAAGAGAGGGCAACGTGATACATGTTACAAAGATCCCTTACGATCCCATCAGGTATCAGGCAGCAACAAATGCCACCGAGAAACGATACAACTACTGCCATTGCGCTCTAGTGAAAGAACTCATAAAAACTGCAGACCAGAAAATCTCGCCCACTTACTGTTGTTGCGGGGCAGGGTGGTACGATTCACTCTGGGAAGGAATACTGGGTAAGCCAGTACGCGTTGAGGTTTTGCAATCAGTTCTGCAAGGTGATGATTGCTGCGAATTTGCCATTCATCTTCCTCACGATCTGTGAAAACAGCGCCTATTATGACCGAGAAAAAGATGATAAGACACCATGGAAATAGAATGACAATGAGAGGAATGGTCTATGAATAAGAACGAAATCAAAAACGAAGAAGATGTCAGACGCCTTCTTTCTGGCAAGACCGCGTTTGAGAAGGACGTGCTCGTCGCCACATTCAAGATACCGCGCGGTAAGGTTAGCACCTACGGAGGGATAGCAGAGAAAGTTGGTAAGCCACGGGCTTACAGAGCGGTCGCCAATGCATTGCACAAGAACCCGCTTCATCCCGTTGTCCCATGTCACCGTGTTGTAAGGTCTGATGGACGGTTTGGCGGAGAGAAAAAGAGGGCTGAAACCAGAATGAAACTGGTCGAAAATGAGGGCGTGCCCATTGAGAATAGAAGAGTCACGATGAGTGATGATGTTCTGTTCTAGGCTTTGGTTCCTGGCGGAGACCCAAGATCTGATGAACCCATTTTGAGCCTCAGCCACGCTTGCTTTTCGAAAGGGACGAATGCACGGAAATGTAAGACGGCTTCTCTAATCTTAGTCCATGGGTGACTGTGACATATTGTGGGTCAGCGGTTAGCGGAGCAAGCAGCCTACGACACACCGCACCAAAACAAATCATCACCTCACACCTAAATTGATTAATACTGCTTCATTCACCCTTTCAACTCTTAAGTTCAATACATATGGAGGGGGCAGAAGAACCGCTGACCCACAAAGCAGTACGCATAACGGACACAACCTTTCGAGATGCACATCAAAGCCTAATGGCAACGCGGATGAGCACTGAAACCATGCTTAAAATAGCGGAGAAAATAGACCAAGTTGGCTTTTTCTCTCTCGAAGCATGGGGTGGTGCAACATTCGACGTGGCCATACGGTTCTTGAACGAGGATCCGTGGGAGCGTATTCGCCAACTCAAAACAGTCATCAGAAAGACGCCTCTTCAAATGCTTCTTCGGGGACAGAACGTGGTCGGCTATCGCAACTACCCCGATGACGTGCTCATCAAATTCGTCGAAAAAGCGGCAGAAAACGGCATAGACATATTTCGAGTCTTCGACGCTGTGAACGACATACGCAACATGGAAGTCGCCATCAAAACAGTCAAGAAAGTAGACAAACACGCACAGGGCACTATATGCTACACGATAAGCCCTGTTCACACAGTTGAGCATTTCGTCGAGTTCGCTAAAGAACTAGCATCCTTGAGTTGCGACAGCATTTGCGTTAAGGACATGGCGGGCATGCTTGCCCCTGAACCTGCCTACGAACTGATAGCTGCTCTCAAGAAAGACGTGGGTTTACCAGTCCATTTGCACTCCCACAGCACAAGTGGAATGGTGATGATGACATACTACCGTGCGTGTGAAGCAGGTGTCGACATACTTGACACGGCTTTTTCACCGCTCGCTTGGGGGACTAGTCAGCCTCCAGTCGAATCGGTTGTTGCGGCGTTGAAAGGCACACCATATGATACGTGTCTTGACCTAGTGCTGCTCAGCGAGATCGCCCAGTATTTCAGAGAACTTCGGGAGAGATTCTACGACCCGCTGAAGCTAATTGACCCGAAAGCCGAGCGTGTGGACGCCTCTATTATTGTTCATCAGATACCTGGCGGAATGTTCAGCAATCTCCTGAGCCAGTTGCGGGAACAGAAAGCTGAACACAGATTGCCCGAAGTCTTGGAGGAAGTGCCAAAGGTTAGGAAAGAGCTTGGATATCCGCCACTGGTTACGCCTACCAGCCAGCTTGTCGGCATTCAAGCCGTCATGAATGTACTTTCTGGAAAACGCTACGGCATGGTGCCCAAAGAGGTCAAGGACTACGTGAAAGGTTTGTATGGAAAGCCTCCTGCTCCAATCGACCCTAAGATATTGAAGAAGATCATCGGAGACGAGCACCCCATAACCGGACGCCCAGCTGATCTGCTGGAATCTGCACTTGACAAGATACCTGAAGACGTGAGACCGTACATTGAATCTGAAGAAGATAAGATAACTTATGCGCTGTTCCCTCAAATAGCGGTTGACTTCTTCAAGAAACGGAAGGCGAAACGCGAGGACACAAAAAGCGGAATACCACTAGAGAAGGTTGCCGAACTCGAAGAAGCTGCAGCAGTAGCTATTGCTTTAGCCTTCTATCTAAAAAGCTCCAATGGCGTTAAAGCTCTGCAGTTGACAAAGACTCGAACAGGTACTTCAAACTGGGTTCTGGCAGGTCGACAAGCCATAGCAGAACATGGTGCGTGATTATGCCAGCCTACGAGATTTTCATAGATGACAAACCCAGAAAAGTCGAGATCACCAAAACCGCGGAAAAGACTTTTAGCGCTAAGATTGACGGCAAAACCTTGAACGCCGAACTTGCCGCGGAAAAACCGGACATTGAAAAGCCGTTCTCTGTCAAGATAGATGGCAAAACCTATAGAATCGAGATGCCAAGAGTTGACCACGACAAACCGTTCAGCGTCAAAATCGAGGAAGCAAGCTTCAAAGCTGAAATCAAGAAGCCCATTGTGAAATCATCTTTGACGATGTTCTCACCCACGCCCTCAATGCCCATGAAAAGGAATGCTGTGCAGAAACAAGCTGCTGAAGGCGCTGTGACTGCACCGATGACTGGCAAGATCATCAAAGTAAAAGCAAAGAAGGGGGACCAAGTCAAACAAGGCCAAGTATTGTGCATAATTGAAGCCATGAAAATGGAGAATGAGATAACTGCACCCAAAGCTGGCACAGTGCAGGAAGTGACCATTTCAGAGGGCTCACCGGTTAGCGAAGGCGAAACACTTCTCATTGTCGCCTGAATGGCCAAGAAGATTTTTGTTTTGTCTCGGCAGGTTTGTCTCTTCAGAAGATTGATGACGGTTTGTGCTCGCCAAATACCTCTCGCAATATATCACATATCTCGCCCAAAGTCGCAAACTCGCTTACTGCTGTGAGAACGAAAGGCATGAGATTCGTTTTGTCATCATCAGCTGCAGAACGAAGCTTACTCAGCGCTTCATCGACCTTAGCCCTGTTCCTCTCGCTTCTGACCTGTTTCAGACATCGGGCAAGAGTCTTCTCGATTGAAGGGTCAACCCTCAAGAGCTTAATCGGGGCCTCCTCCTCAACCTTAAAGTCGTTGACGCCTACGATGGTTCGCTTCTTAGACTCGACTTCTTTCTGATAGCGATACGCGCTCTCTGTAATCTCCCGTTGAATGAAACCTTTTTCAATCGCGGCAACTGCGCCCCCCATACTGTCAATCTGCTCAATATACTTCAAAGCTTTCTCCTCGATTTCGTCTGTCAAGTACTCAACGTAATAGGCGCCGCCAAGCGGGTCAACGGTGTCCACGACTCCGCTTTCGTATGCAATGAGCTGTTGCGTACGCAATGCTACTGTAACGGCATGCTCGCTTGGCAGAGCATAGGCTTCATCGAAAGAGTTAGTGTGCAGTGACTGTGTTCCGCCTAAGACGGCGGCCAAAGCCTGAAGAGCCACACGGACAATATTGTTGTGGGGCTGTTGCGCCGTGAGCGATACTCCCGAGGTTTGGGTGTGGAATCTGAGCGTTAGGCTGTTTGGGTTCTTGGCTTTGAAGCGCTCTTTCATTATGCGCGCCCATAGTCGGCGCGCGGCTCGGAATTTGGCGATTTCTTCAAGGAAGTTGTTGTGTGACGCGAAAAAGAAGCTGAGTCTGCCTGCGAATTTGTCCAAATCCAAGCCTTTATCGATTGCAGCTTGGACGTAGGCGATGGCGTTTGCAAAGGTGAAGGCTACTTCCTGTACTGCCGTGGATCCTGCTTCTCTTATGTGGTAGCCGCTAATGCTTATGGTGTTCCAGCTTGGCATGTTCTGGCTACAGTATTCAAAGATGTCAGTTATCATCCGCATGCTGGGCTTAGGAGGAAAAATGTACATACCTCTAGCAACGTATTCCTTCAGAACATCGTTTTGAACAGTTCCCCCAAGCTTAGACTGAGCTGCACCTTGCTTCTGTGCCACAGCTATATACATAGCCAGAAGCACGTTTGCAGGAGCGTTTATGGTCATGCTAGTTGTGACTTTGTCAAGTGGTATACCGTCAAAGAGCATTTCCATGTCTTTCAGGCTGCTTGCGGATACGCCTACTTTTCCCACCTCGCCTCTTGCCATCGGATGATCGCAATCATAGCCAACTTGCGTAGGGAAGTCAAAGGCGACACTTAGGCCCGTTTGGCCGTGTTCCAGAAGGTATTTGAAGCGTTGATTTGTTTGCTCGGCGGTTCCGAAGCCAGCGTATTGGCGCATAGTCCAGAGCCTAGCGCGATACATAGTAGGATAAACGCCTCGGGTGTAGGGATATTCGCCCGGAAACCCTAGGCTATGAAGATAGTCGAAATCTGGGATGTCATCAGGCGTGTAGGTTCTGTCTATGGTAAGATCTGAGCTTGTTTGGAAGGTTTCTTGTCTTTCTGGAAGCTTATCGAAGCTTTTTTGAAGTACTTCTTTTTGCCATCTATGCTTGCGGTTTCGGACCTCTTCAGGTGACAAGGCGATCAACACCGACGTACTAGACTGCTTAGGAGGAGGAATAAAAGAATTGTCTGACCAAGAGCCGTATCAAGCGAATCATGAGCTTCGACTCAAGCTTTGACGGATTAACCCAGAGAGTTTATTAGCGCTCTAAGAGAATCCATGGTCGTCTTGTCGAGCTGAAATAAATAATAGGGACAAGAACTCAACGGTATCATGGAGGCAAAGGTGCAGAGACTTGAACGTCAAGGTCGAGTACGTGGGCCACATAAGAAACATTACCAATAACAAGAGAGAAGAGCAAGTCGAAGTAAGGGACGAGGCCACAATTACCGAGCTGCTGACTCGACTCTCCTGGGAATACGGCGAGCCCTTCAGAAAAGCCATCTACGAGCCTAGGAGCGCCGACGTCAAACCAAACTACATCATAACCGTAAACGGTTACCTACTCAACCAGCTCAAAGGCTTAGGAACCAGACTCAGAGACAACGACCACGTGACAATATTGCCCATTGTAAGCGGCGGCTAGTATTCTTCTTTCCTGTCTATCAGCCCGTCTCTTCGAGCTTTGTACATCGCGATCTCAAAAAAGGCTACTCCAACGATGATGGTTGCAATCATAGTCACGACCAAATAAATGATATCGGTTTGGTAGACCAAGCCTGATGTGTGCAGTATGGAAAATCTTACGGTTCTGAGAAAGTAGGTGATCGGCAGACCGCTTGAGATAGCTTGACCCCATGTTGGAAGGATTTCTGGCAGGAAAACGACTCCGCCGAACAGGTAGAGGATTCCTGACACGTAGTCTGCCAACATAAACTGAACTTTCGATGTCATGATGTTTATCGCGCATAGGATAAAGCCCATGGCGATGAAGCAGATTATCGCCAAACCTAGGCTTAATGCCAGAAGCGGGTAGCTTATTCCAGACCAGTTGATCGGTATCTGCACGCCTAGGAAGCCTTGGAAGATCAGCAGTCCGAATCCCATGGTGAGAAGCAGGGATACTGAGGCGTTCAAGACGCCGGTTAAGGCTCTTCCGAGAATGTACCACCACAGCGAACCAGGGGTCAGGTAGATGTGTTTCAACACTTCGTAGTGGGATCTGTCATCGTGTATTAGCATGCTCATTGTCATCATTATCGATGTGGTGTAGATGAAGAAGCTGTTTCCGACGAACATAAAGGCGAAATAGTCAGGACTGAGCCCTCCGCTGAAGGCGCTGCCAATGAGAAAAATGAAGCCCACGATGAGCAGCCCTGCAAGCGGTCGAATTAGATAATAGATGGCGAACAGAAGCGGGTCGGTCCAGTTGGTTTCAACCTTCCAGCCTAGCCACATGGCCTGCTTGACTGTCCGTAGGATCGCGCCTACTGCCATCGGAGCGTAAGCCTCCCTTCTTTCTTGCCCAAATTCTCCATATAATTCAGGGCGAACTTGGCCAATGGTAGCAGAATCAGAACGAAGACGGTTAGCGCGATTATGTCCAGCCAAACGTCGCCTATTCCTTGACCTTGTATTATGATTCGCCTCATGCCATCAAGTCCGAACGTCAAGGGGATCAGTGAAGACAGAAGCTGAACAACAAAGGGCACGAGCGGGCTATTCAGTGGAAAATAGGAACCTGAGAAGAAATAGACTGGCTCCTGAAGGAGATTTGCTGTGTGCCAGGCCTCTCGGCCATACAGCATGAATAGCGAAGCGAACAACATCCCAAGGGCATAAACTGCCGCAATCGTCAGGAAGAACACTAGCAGAGCCGTCAGAGGCTCGTTGATGATCAGAGGGACTTGGAAAATCAGTGTTCCAGCAATCAGAATCGTTGCGGCTCTGAAAGTGGTGTTTACGATTCCGCCTAAGGCCATGCCGAGAAGAATCGCCATTCGCGAAATCGGTGCCACGAGATAGATTTCAAGGTTTCCTGTTTCTTTTTCCCAGTAGAACTGGGCTGACATGTTCCAGAGTACGTTGACCCAGAAGGCTATCATTGTTCCGCCTATGATAACGAAACCGGTGAACTCCACCGGTGCTTTCAGCATTTTGTACATGTAGACGTAGGCGCTCAGAGTCAACAGTGGGATAATCATCTCGGCGGCAATCCATTCGGGCTCTTGGTTGCTGCCCTTGACTCTGACCCATAGTCTTGCGTAAGCAACGCGTAAATCATTGATCAACTGCTCACGCATTGGTGGATGGCTCCGTCTCTTGTTCGAACCCTCGCCCGACGAGACTGATGTACACATCTTCCAGCGTTGGTTCCACCTTGCTCGCGGACAAGATTTTCAGTTTCTGTTTTTCCAGTTTTGAAATGATGCCAGAGAAGACTGGCTCGTCACGCACCATAACCTTCAGCGCCGTCGTGTCAGACTGAATGCTGCGCGTCTGAGAAAAGCCGACTACGCCAGGCATTTTCTCCATGAAACTGAAATCGGCCTGAACCGAAGACACTTCAACCTTCATTATCACGTTCTCTTTGAGCTTTTCCTTGAGCGCGTACGGGCTGTCGCAAGCTATAATCTTTCCGCGGTCAATTATGGCTACTCTGTCGCACATTTCATCTGCTTCAGCCATGTAATGCGTCGTCAGCAGGACCGTGCCGTTTTTCTCCATCTTGGCCCAATCGACAATGTAGCTTCTCAGTTTCTTCGAGGTTAATACATCCAAGCCTAAGGTAGGCTCGTCCAAGAACAGTATTTTCGGGTCGTTCAATAAGCCTCTGGCGAGATTCAGCCTCTGCTTGTAGCCTGTTGAAAGCTTCGCCATCCGTTTATTCGCGTATTCCTCAAAGTCCAAGTCGTGCAATAGACGCTTTATCTTTTCTTTCGCCGCAGATGAGGACATTCCGTAAAGCTGCGAGAAAAACCAAAGATTCTCCTTGACAGAAAGTATTCCGTATCCTGGTGCTTCGCCACCCGAAACCAAGCTTATGATTTTTCGAACCTTATTCGATTCTCTAGTTACGGAGAATCCGCCTACGAAAGCCTCGCCGCTCGTCGGAAGCAGGAGCGTCGTTAGAATCTTTATGTAGGTGGTCTTCCCAGCTCCGTTTGGGCCTAGAAGTCCGAAGATTTCTCCTTCGCCGATTGAAACCGAGACGCCGTCCAGAGCTTTCACTGTCTCATTCTTGCTCTTGAATACTCTGACTAGATTTTTGGTTTCAATGCAATGTTCCACTGGGGACCACGAGCCAACAAACAATGATAACTTGCATAATTAAGAATTTCTATGGCATGAATATGCGATTTCAGACTGTTCTGTTCTACGTTTCTTGGGTTGAATGCTGTCTTGCGGTCAGATTTCGAGGAATGTTTTCGTTTGTGTGAGGTTGTTGCAGCCTTTCTTTGTTACTTCGACTAGGTCTTCTATGCGTACTCCGCCGATCTTGGGGTCGTATAGTCCAGGCTCAACCGAAACGACATTGTGTTCTTCTAGTGCGAGCTTGTAGAATTCGCTCATGCTTGGGCCTTCGTGAATGTCCAGTCCTACGCCGTGTCCCAGACCGTGCAAGTAGCCTTTTGCTATTTGTTTGCCGCCTCTTATGGTTTCGTAGCCGGCTTTTTCGAACAGTGTGTAGCAGAGTTTCTGCATTTCGCTTCCGAGAACGTCAGCTTTAACAGCGTCCATGCATACATTCTTAGTCTCCAGCACTGTTTCAAACATCTTCCTTACTGTCTTTGATGCTTTGCCCCTGACTACAGTTCGTGTCATGTCTGACAAATAGCGGGTCTTGACGTTTTTTGGGAAAACATCAATGACGATTGGCTGGTTCGCCTTAATGACGTCGTCTGATTTTCCAGAGTAGTGGGGGTCTGCGCCTCCGGGTCCGCAGGCGATTATTGTCTCAGCATCGGCGATGCATCCGTTGTCGGCGAAAACATGGTCAAATATGGAGCGCAGTTTTCCAGCGGTCAGTTTCTGTTTTCTGCCGTCTTCTCGGTGGAACAGTGCATCATTGGCTCCGATCTGCGCGTCTTTAATCGTTTCGATGGCCTTTGACGTTGCCTGCTCGACAGCCCGTTGCACTGACTTAATGCTCTCGATCTCATGTGGTTCTTTTGTTTCCCTCGCCTTTTCAACCACGTCAAACAGAGGCCGTATCTTCAAACCTTCTTTTCTCAAGACATCTGCGAGCATGACTGGAAGATTGAAGGGGACATAAACTGGCTTGTTGGTTCCCAACTCTTCTTTGGCTACCTGTGCCACAAACTTAATCGCGCCAAGCTTCGGGTCAGGTGAGGCCTTGACGATCTTAACGTAATCATAATCAAAGTGCGAGTGCACGTCTTTCACCAGAGACTCCTTTCTGGCTCTAGGCAGCTCCATCTGGCTGACTACGAGCAACGGTTCATGGTCTACCTGCTTGAGAAAGATGAACGGGTCAGGAGCCAAAAACCCAGTAAGATAGTACATGTTCGCGTTTGCCTGGCTTTCGGAATAGAATAACATTGACTCTATGCCTTTCTCAGCTAGAATTCCATCAACGTCCTTTCGCATTTCAGGCCACCCTTGATGCTTAGAAGTTCGACTAGTGCATTCGACGGATAAAAGCGTTGTCGCCAACCACCAAATGCCCCTTGGACACGAAGTTTGCTCTCATGAAAGGTTTTTGAACTTTACTTTCTATCCTCTATCTCTGTATTTTGTTTCGTCTTCATGGATGTAAGTCTTGTTCATACTGACTGGTTCTTGATGATGGTAGTTGAATGTGCTGTCTTGACGTTACATTGCCCTGAATCAGGTTAATAGTTGATGGTTCAGGCGAGAGGTTGTTGTCAACATCTTCCATGTTTAGGTATGTTATTGTGTCTTATCGGGTCGGGTTTGAGGGTGTGTTGGATTTTTGTGTGAGTTCAGTGTTGTTGGATGCTGTGTTCTTTGAGTTGATGGCGGTTTGGCTTGTTTAGCGCGTGTCCTGGTCTATTTGGAGAGCTAGAAATCTCTACTCCTTGTGACCTTTTCGGGAGATATCGTTGCTTTGAAGCGCCGTAGTCTTTGGCGAATACAGTTAAATATGGTCTCTCTCATAGCTTGCCCTTGCTGAGGCGAGCAATTCTGTGAATAACAAGGCCGTGATTATCGTTGACATGCTTAACGATTTCGTGACTGGCGACCTGAAATGCGAGAGGGCTGAATGTATTATCCCTAGGCTGAAGAAGCTGGTTGAGGCTGCACGCAAACACGGTGTTCCTGTAATCTATAGCAATGATGCTCACTATCCGCAGGACACGGAAGTTGTGGCGAAATGGGGTAAGCACGCCATTAAGGGCACGAAAGGAGCGGAGATAATACCGCAGCTGAAGGCCACGGATAAAGATTACGTTGTGGAGAAGAGAACCTATAGCGGCTTTTATGAGACTGGTTTGGATTCGCTCTTGCGAAGCCTGTACAATGGCGAAGGTGTGAAGACGGTTATTCTGGGCGGGTTGCATTCAAATATGTGCGTGAGGCACACGGCGGCAGATGCGTTCTTCAGAGGATACAGGATAATCGTCGCCAAGGACGGTGTCGAAGCTTTCACTCAGGAGGACCAGGATCAGGGACTGAAATATCTGGAGAACGTCTACAATGCCAAGATAAAGACCGTTGAAGAAATCATAGCAGAATTTGGCTAGAAAAAGAGCTTATGCGCAAAACGGCCCGAAAATCAACTCAAACAAGGCTTGGCTTCAAGACCGGACTGACTATTTGCTGCGAAAAAAGCCTGAATAATCAGCGAAACGCAAGAATCAACAGCCCGCTATGAACTCAGGAACCAGCAAGGTGACTTCTTATGGAAGAAGGGAGATTCAAACAGAGAATTGGGCAACCAGCGAGTTTACACCTCTAAAATTGGCTCAGAATGCCACGTGTTATTCGAGATTGAAAGCAAAATTTAATAAGAACTTATGCGCACATTAGGCGACACGTATGAGGAGAATGGTAGGACTTAAGTTTTTTCCTCCCCTAATCTCCTTTCTCCCCTCAATAAGTAGATCTGCCATTCTCCTCTTACAATTGTAATATGCCGTTTTTCGAACACTTATAGCTTGTGGAATTAAGTTCTAGTTCCCAGTCGATGGCGCAATCATGCATAGGCCAGCGATAAAGTCTAAAATATGCGAATTCCCCATTGCTTAGACTCTCAGGGGTGAGCAGAAACGATGAAGATCTGCGGAATTGTCGGCAGTCCGAGGAAAAAGGGAAATGTGGATTTGCTTGTTTCCCAGGTGCTGAAAGGGGCAACTTGTCATGGGTCTGAAACGAAGAAAGTCTACCTGAACGACCTGCAGATCAAGCCTTGCCAAAGCTGCGGAGTTGACCCTCATCCGAAATACTGTCTCTTTGACGACGGTATGAAAGAGATCTATGCTGTGCTTCAGGATTTCGACGCTGTCGTGCTTGGTTCTCCCGTGTACTTTGATACGGTGAGCGCGCAGACTAAGCTCATGATAGACCGGTGCAACTGTTTGATGCCTTTCGTCAAGAAGCCTGATGGGAGGTTTGGTTTTGAGAGAAGAATGAAGAAGCGCAAGAAGGGCGTTTTCGTAGCGGTCTCAGGCGTAGACCAAGAGTCCAGCACGATTCGAGCCACGATAGACGGGTTCTTTCTCTGGGCAAACGTTGAACTGATTGAGGCCATTCTCTACTCGCATGAGGATAATGAATGTGGCGGCGTGGAAAGAGATCATGAGAAGATGAAGCAAGCTTTCGACGCGGGAATTCATCTTGCTCAATCTATTAAAGAGAAGCCTTAGCTTGGGATGGTGGTGGGCCCGGGGCGATTTGAACACCCGACCAACAGGTTATGAGCCTGGCGCTCTAACCGGTCTGAGCTACGGGCCCAGGTTTCTTTTTGAAATGAACGTCGATTGGGAAAAGATATAGAGCTTTCGGTTTCGCTTTCTCTAGGAACGTACTCTATGATTGCTTGGAAAGCTTGTTCTAGGATTCTGCCCAGATTCAGGTTCCTGTTTCTCGCTTCACGCAACGGTGATTCACGCGGCATTCCCTGAATTTCTGGGCAAAGAAGTTCGCCTGAGCATCATGCACGATGGAATTGATCTGTTTGAGTCTGACTATACGCATTGTGGGGCATCTAATGTCAGAAAGGAGATTATTGATGGTGAGCCATGCGTTATTATGGCGACTTCGAGTATGCTTAACCATCAAAAGGAACAAGCATTATATAGCCAATGTGAACCGTCACGAAATTTACCAATTCACAAATTCTGAAAGAATCTGAGTTAACGTGTGCGTTCCCATCTGTTAGAGAACATTGGGATCTTTCCTGAAGTCTTTCCCAAAATTCGCTTTTCGTCAGTTTTGATATGTTATGTATGGTATAGGCAATCTTTCTTACACAAATGCTGCTTGCATTGTGCAACGGTCGTCTATAATTTTATTAGACCAGATGTCATACTTTTGATTGGGGCAGCGATCACGTCAGGTAGAGCTGTAGAGGTCGACCTGAGAAAGGTTAGACCAAATAGGTTCAATCCGAGGCTAGACTTCAATGAAGAAGAGCTCAGGAATCTGGCAGACAGCATTCGAGAAAAAGGTCTCTTGCAGCCGATTATCGTCAGACCTGTGGGCGATGGGTTTGAGGTCGTCGTCGGTGAAAGACGCTATAGAGCCGCCCAGAAGGCAGGGATTGAACGGATTCCAGTGGTGATAAGAGAGTACTCAGACGAAGATGTGATTGAGCTAGGTTTGATCGAGAACATTCAGAGAACAGACCTAAGCGCGGTGGAGAAAGGGATTAGCTGCAAGCAACTTATGGAAAAATACCCTCAGAAGTTCCCAAACAAAGGGGCGATAGCGAAAGCATTGAAAGTCTCCGAAACAACTGTTTCGGCTTGGCTCGAGCTCGTTGAGGCGCCTATAGAGCTTCAGAGAATGATTGCTCCTGCAGGAAAAATCGGTGTTCCAAGAGAACAGGGGAAAATTGATTGGGACACAGCGGTTACTATTACTAGGCAGATAGATGAACCAGAAAGACAAGTATCGATCGCCAGAGAAATCGCCAGGAGACCAGTCTACAGAAGACAGGCTAGAGAAGTAATATCAAAGGCTGCAAGACAGCCAGAAAGGCCAATTGAACAAATATTCAAAGAGGTAGTTGAAGCTCCTTATGAGATGCCATTTCGGCTTGCGCATATGAAACCAATTCTTGATGGTACAAAAATCCAGACTTCCAGAAAAGGTATTCCAGATCCTCGGGTCAAAGTCGGATCGCTAGTACATGCGGCAGTTTGGGAACCACACTTTGCCACATTGCGTGTTGTCTCGATGGTGAGAAAGCGTCTTGGAGAATTCACTGAGGCGGATGCGAAACGGGAAGGTGGGTACACTCTTGCGGAATTCAAGAAGACTTGGAAGGATCTTCATGGTGATTGGGATGAGAACGAGTTCGTCTACGTCTTTGGCTTCCAGCTAGTCGAGCAGTAGGCGATAATATGTCATGGCAGAAGGAGTCTATTCTCGTTTTGGTTGAAGCTGCACCCAATTGGAGCGGCAAATATGGATCATATCTTGTTTGCACTGGTGGCATAACAAAGTCAAATCAGTGGAGGCGCCTATATCCAATGCCTTTGGATTCTATCGCGGGAAAGATACACCGATGGGACATTATAGAAGTCAAGACTACAGAACCTGAACATGATCCTCGTTCGGAGAGCAGAAAGATCGATCCAGATTCAATTGTGATCAGCGGAAGTTTTTCAAAAGACAGAGAGGATCGTCGGGTGCTCTTGAAAAGGTTAGCTGAGAAATCTCTAGACGTCGCAATAAAGGAAAGACGGTCTATTATTCTGATCAAACCAGAGATAGTTGATTTTCACATAGTTGAAAGAAAAGATGAGCTAGTGCAGCTTACGCTAAACGGCAAAGTGTTCAAGGAACAACCATACAGAGACGTAAGCCTATACTATCAATGGAATTGTCCAGAGCCTTGTGATGTGTGCAGCAGACACCATCACAACATGGAATGCTTCGATTGGGGTGCAGGTGTCCTTTGGAACAGGTACAAAGCAGACAGAAAAGTCGCCGAAGAGAAGATTACTGAAATGTGTTACGACAATATGAAAGAGAAATTTGACGCTTGGTTTGCTTTGGGAACGCACAGTCGCCGTCCCTTCAGCAAGTGGATGGTAGTAAGTCTTCTTTGGATGAAGAAAGCGTCTTAATCTTCTTTGGCATTCTGACAAACGGTCTTGCTAAGATCGGCGGAAGTTAGACGAAAAGCCAAACGAAGTTGCGCTTAGCTATGGCAAACGTTTAGTGATTCTTATGCTGCTTTCCGTCAGGACTTCTCTCACTTTTTCTTCGACAATCCCAGGGTTCCAGTATCTACGTGCGACTTCTTCTAGAACCTTGATGTTTGGATGTGTAGATGAGGGCAATGTCCAATCAGTTTCGAGCATCTTAGCGCCGGAGTTGACTATTTCAACCTCGTACAGTAAATCAAATGGTCTGCCACAACTAACGACGAAGTGTCGTAGACTTGCTATGTTTGGGCAGACGAAATTGCAGTCAAATCTGCTCGATCTCTCGGGAAAATCCTTGAGTCGTATGTTCTCAAAAACCATCTCCATAATCAATCGTGGAGAACTAAGGGGTTCTAGTCGACATATCCTGCCCCAGTTTCCCTTTTCAACAATACTGGCGGATGCAAGAGGATAAGAACAAGCATAGTAGTATATCATGATTGCGCACCTCGTAACTACTTAGTATCCAATGCTTTTCTGCTTTTTGAAAAGCAAATCGGTTAAACATAGACAAGGTCTTAGATAATTTTTTCATGCTTGAGATGTATCAGCAGACGAAGAACGTCGAAAAATGGTAGTCTTCCGAGTAACCTCGGCTAATCCGAAATGCCTAGATCCCCTTTCACATACGGTGAGATTACCGAACCTGTACAGTTTAGGAGAAATGGATAGAAAATGAAGATAATCTGGCTTGCAGCAACACTGGCTATTCTCTTGATAGCTATACCCATCATCGCAGTGTTTGCTGTTCCTCTCCCCGCAGCAGCACAGTATAATAGGCTTTTTGGCGGTCATGTTACCATGGCGATGGACCAAGCCACCTTTGAAGGAATAGAAGACCATATAAACATCGTCTGGAACCAGATGAACACTTCTTTCAACGGTTTCGATTACGCTTCAAGCTACAGCAGTCCTTGGTATTGGGAGCAAAACTACGAAAATAGCCTTGCAGCCCAACAAGACTACTTCAGACAGCTAACCAGAAAAACGCACAGGCCTACTATTCTTCTAGGCTCTTGAGCATTTCTTGAATCTTCGGCTTCAAAGGCGGAATATCCTCCTTGGCCGTCTTCCACAGAATCTCCGCGTCAACCCCAAAATACTCATGAATCAACTTATCCCTCATCCCGACCATCAACCGCCAAGGGACACCCGCATACTTCGCCTTCATCGCCCTCGGAATCCTCTTCGAAGCCTCGCCAATAACCTCGATACTTCTAACAACAGCGTTAACCGTCTTCCTATCCTTCTTGAACTGCTCAAAAGTCATATCCTTGACGAAACTCTGAACATCATTGATGGAGTCCAAAATGTCCCACAAATAATCCCTGTAATCCCGCCCCTTCATGCATAGACTACTTCCTTCAAAACACGCTTGCCGATATGCGGCTTCAAAGCCTTCCTAGAAACCAAATCAACCTTCACACCCAAAAGCTCAGACAAATAGTCTTCCAAAGCAAGAAACTCGAACAAACCAACAGGCTCCATAAACTCAACCAGAACATCTACGTCACTCGTCTTCCGTTGCCCACCCCTCACAAACGAACCAAAAACGCCAATATTCTCAACCTTAAACTTCTGCCGTAGCTCCCGCTTGTGCCTTGCAAGACTCCCTTTTATTTTATCAACATCTGCCATACTCTATCCACTGGGATCGTCAAAATTTAAGCCTTCCCACCAACTGGTCAATCAGCAGATGGCACAGAACAAGACCAACCATATCCGTAACAGCCCGCCGCGTTTTCTTGTAGGAACGCTTATAAGTACTACTAACCCAGAGTACTACGTGTGATAAGGGTGGAAACCGAAGAAGTAGTAGTCACAAGAAAAGGCCAAACCACAATCCCAGCAAAACTCCGCAAAAAATACAAAATCCAAGAAGGAACAAGACTCGAAGTCATCGAAACCCATGAAGGCATCCTCTTCAAACCCAAAAAATCAACAATTGACCTAGCAGGCTCCGGAGCAGCACACGCAACCCCCGAAGAAATGAAACGCCTACTAGACAAATCAAGGGAAGAAGATGCTTAAAACCGTATACGACACCCGCTTCTTCATGGAACACTACTACTCCAAAGACCAGACAACACTCCAAAAAACCAAAGACGCACTAAGAAACACCAAACAAAAATACATCTCAACAATCGTAATCCACGAAGTCTACAAACTAACACTGCAAAAGGAAGGACGCGAAACCGCAAAAACAAGAACAAACCTCCTAGGAAAAGACTTCAAAACAGTCAACGTGACCCCAGAAATCGCCAAAACCTCAGCTGAACTCAGACACAAATACAGAATCCCAATGGCAGACAGCATAATAGCCGCCACAGCCCAAACCCTCAAAGCCGCACTTCTCACAGACGACCCACACCTAAAAAACATCAAAGAAACCACAACACAATGGATATGAAAAACGCCTTCACACCAAGACCTCCCAACTACGCTTCTGCCACCTCATAGAACACTTAATACGTTCCCTAAACTTTTGCATTAGCTCCTCGCCCGTTATTCCTGGGTTCTGCGCCTTAATGCCCGCTACACATACGCCCACAACCATCTCGATTATGTCAATAGTCATCTGCACCTTCACCTCACCCGGCAATCTGCCAACTCGCTCCAAAACCTCAGCTTTGCATCTGCCGTTCAGTATACTTCTTTCATCTTCGGGCTAAGCGTTTTCTGTGTGCCACTCATTGATTATGGAAAATTTAAAAAGCGTCACAATCGTTAGACTTAGGTCTTGGAGAGAAGTGCTCATGGAGTTGAAAGTTTTCACCCTGCCCACCTGTCCAACCTGCCCGACTGCAAAGTCTGTCACTTCGTTGATTGCGCAGAAACTGGGAGTCACATATAGAGAGGTCAATTTGGCAACTGAGGAAGGACTGAAAGAAGGGCGCACATATGATATTATGAGTACCCCGAGCATTGTTTTGGATGACGAAGTCATAGTCAGAGGTCACCTTATTGCAGGGGAAAAGCTTGAGGAAGAAGTCAAGAAGAGACTTGAAAAGTGGCGCGAACGCGCTCTAACCCAATAGGTCTGTCTAGCTCCTCATCCTCTCATAGTGATAGAGATATTCCTGAGCATAGCCCGCGTACTCTCCGAAATACTGTCGCCCAAAACCATTGAGCCTGTCGTACTCCAAGACTGTAGGAGACCTCACGCGTGAGATCTTTTCGATAAACTCTTCTGAGAAGTGTCTGGCATAATGTCTGGCGATTACTCTTTTTACCCAAACATCCACGGGGAAAGCTTCAAGCTTGTCCAAGGAGAAAAGCAAAACGCAGTCCGCAACTTTCTTTCCGACGCCAGGAAAACCCAGCAGCGCCTTCTTGGCACTCTCGCAGTCTGCCTTTCTCAGGCTCTCGAAATCAAAACCTGTTCTCTCAACGATCTTTGCCGTCTCAGAAACGTACTTGGCTCTGTACCCTAGACTGCAGTCGGTCAGTTCTTTGACGCCTGCTTTGGCCAAGCTCTGAGAAGTGGGAAACGCGTAGAAGCCGACTCCATCAAGGCTTATCTTGTCTCCGAATCTTCTCGAAAGACTGAGCAGCATTTGCTTGATTGATGCAATATTCTTGTATGTCGCACAAATATATGAGATCAAACATTCCCAAGGGTCTTGGCGCAGAATCCGCAGGCCTCTGTACGCGTTGACTGCCTGCCTCGCATATTCGTCCTTGCCGATCTGCTTATAGATCTCTGGCAAATCATCATCAAGCCTGAAGTACGCCTTCGCAAAACCTGCATCCGCTGAGTCAAATTCCAGTACGCTGTCTCCTAATTGACGTATCTTGAGAACCTTATCTCGTACAACGCCGTACCACCATTGCCCTTGTCTTTCCCACCTGAAAACTTGTCCGCAACAGAGAGTAGCGTCCAAATCGAAAGGTTCAGAAGGCTCTAGCTCCAGCTTCATCAGTCTCAGTTCATTTTTTTCTACGAGAACTTAAATCCTTATTGGAAAACAAGCTCACAGGCCAATGTTCTGAGTTTGAAGCGTTGCTGAGTTGGTCATTGCTCGTCAATGAACTTCTCAGGTTTCGGAATCCCTGGCGGTAACCCTCGTTTCGCGCGAATTCGCTCAATAATCTCCAACGCTATCGATTCTGGAACCCTGTTCCAATGGCTAAACGTGTTTTGCCAGAATGCGTGGCCAGAAGTGGCTGAGCGTAGCTCTCCGGCCAGACCGAAAGATTCGGTTACTGGAATGAAGCCGACGATTACCGCGAGGTCTCCTCGCTTTTCCGTGGACTGTATTTTTCCGCGCCTAGAAGTTATGATGTTCGTGCACGCGCCGAACCATTGAGTAGGCGCTGACAGTTCGATCATGTAGATTGGCTCAAGCAAGGCAGGTTTGCCTGTTAGGACCGAACCCAAGATAGCTCGGCTTACCGCTTTTGCGATCTGCGCTGCATCGCGCATGACCGGGTCTTCGTGGACACGAGCTTCCAACAGCTTCACTTTCACGTTCGTCAACGGTTGCTCGCACAGTGGTCCGTTCTTGCACGCCCAGACGAAGCCTTTTACAATCGAGTTTCTAGCTTCTTCAGGAATGGTGATGTCTTCCGTGGAATCAATGAGCACGTTTGCGTGTTCATCTGAAGCCCAAACTTTGTTGGGACGGGTTTCCGACGGTTCAGCTTGGATCGTGAACGTGTTCTGCTTGCCGGCGCTCGTGGCCTTTGCGACTTGACCTTTGACGGTGATGGTTTCGCGATATTCCGATTCTGGGCTGGAAATCGTGGTTTTCATGTCTGCAGCATACTCTTTGAGGAAGTGTACCGCCGTTTCCAAATGTAGCTCGCCCATTCCGCTGAGTTCGTATTCCCCTGTTTTCTCGTTGACTGTGAGCCTCAGGTTGGGATCTTCCATCGTGAGCTTCTTGAGAACTTCGGCCAATTGCTGGAGTTCTTTGGGGTCTTCTGGTTCTATAGCAACTGTCATAACCGGCTCTGAGACGTACGCCATGCTTTCAAACGGCGCCACATCCTGCTTGCGAGAAAAGCTAACCACGGTCTCATCTATGGCCGCCGTGTCCAAGCCAGCCAACGCTGCCACGTTTCCTGCGGTCATCTGCTGAGTCTTTTCCAAATAGGCACTCATCCAAAGAAAAACCTTGTTCACGACGCGCTGCCTGTCTGCATTGACAAGGTAAACATTGTCCCCGTCTTTCAAGGTGCCTGAGAAGAGTCTTCCGGTCGCGATTGCGCCTTCTGCCGAATGAGCCTGAGTGTTGGTTATGCACATCACAGCAGGTCCGTTTTCGTCGCAGTTCAGCATGGCTTGGCCCACTTCGGAATCAAGGTTGCCTTTCCATATTTTGGGCACTCGATATTTCTGTGCTTGTAACGGATTTGGTCCATGCTTTACTGTCATGTCAAGTATGGCCTTGTGAAGTGGAAGCAGCTTGGCAAGGTTCTCCTGCTTTCCATTCTGATATGCGTCTACCACGTCGATGAATTTTATTCCGTTGTGTTCTGCGATTTCAAGGGTGAAGCCCCATCTGTGGAGGGCGGAACCGAAAACCACCGTGTTCTTTGTCGGGTTTATTCTCCATTTCGTTGCGTATTCTGGTTCAGCAGAGATTTCGATGAGTGTATTGAACGCGTCTACTATGCGTGTAAGTTTGTCCTGAATTTGGGGTGCAGTTAACCTCAGTTCGGTTATGAGGCGGTCGATCTTGTTTATGAAGAGCAGCGGTCTGACTCTTTCTTGCAGGGCTTGACGGGTGACAGTTATAGTTTGGGCCATGATCCCTTCTACTGCATCAACGACGACTATGACGGTATCTATGGCTCTCAGGGCGCGGGTCACCTTGCCTGTAAAGTCAACGTGCCCCGGAGTGTCTACCAGGTTTATGACATGTTGTTTTCCGTCAAGGTCGTGCATCAACGAGATGTTCGCTGTCTTGATCGTGATCCCGCGTTTTTGCTCCTCCCTCAAGTAGTCGAGTGCTCTTGCGGTTCCCGCCACCTGCGGCGGAAGAAAGCCTGCCTTCATTAACAACGAGTCCGTCATGGTTGTTTTTCCATGATCTATATGGGCGACTATGCCGACGTTGCGGATGAGTTCCTTGTTGTGCATCAGTCTGAGTATTTCCGAGGTTTGTTTGAAACGGGGCATTTTTCCTTGCCTACTTCCATCACTGCATTTATGAAATGACTGGTTCTCATTAATTATACTGTATGCTTATCCTTGATAAGCTGGAAAACGAGTTGTGTAGAGGGTTTGAGCTTTGGATAAGACTGCCCTAGTGTCGACTGAGAGGCTCGTCGAAGAGCCGTATGTATCCATTCTTTGTTATCCGAGGCCCACCAAGGCTGAAGCCGAAAAACGTTTGAAGAGGCTTGAGAAGTTGGGCGTTATGGCAGTGAGTTTCGAAGGTGAGAAGCGAGTGTCAGATGTGCGTGTTCTGGGCAAAGGGTACGTTGGCATAGTTGTCGCGGCATACGTGAATGATGAAAAGGTTGCTCTGAAGATTCGGAGGGTTGATGCTGATCGTGTCTCAATGGAGCGCGAAGCAGAGCTTCTCAAGAAGGCAAATTCCGTCGGAGTCGGTCCTCGGCTGATGGGTGCAAGCAAAGACTTCATTTTGATGCAATTTGTTGACGGAACGCTTCTCCCAGAATGGTTAAAAAAGAGAAGAAGCAGGCCGATCATGAAGATTGCTCTGCGTGATGTTTTGACGCAATGCTTGCATCTTGACTCTGTCGGCCTAGATCATGGTGAACTCAGCAACGCTCCCAAACATGTCATAGTGGACAAAGACAACAAGCTGGTCATAGTTGACTTTGAGGCTGCCAGTTTGAACCGAAGACCCTCCAATGTGACTGCATTATGCCAGTTTCTTTTCATCGGAAGCGGAGTTGCCAAGATCGTGGCCAGAAAACTGGGCAGACTGGACAAGAATGCGATCGTTGAAGCTTTGAAGGTTTACAAGAATGATAGAAGCCCAGAGAATTTCGGGCACGTTTTGACTACTTGCGGGCTCTAAACTACGTAAGCGTTGGCTAACGTTGATAACCCATGCGGCTTGTTCGGCCCTAGTTTTTCGATGCCCAGCTCCTTGACAAGTTGGGTAAGGTCGAGCCAGGTTTCCACTTGAAGCTGCCTAGCAACATTTTTCTTTTCGTAAAGCAACGGAACGAAATCGACAAACATCCAGCCGTAGGCCTCTTCAGCCAACTCCTTTCTCCTCAAATAAAAGAGAAGCTCGGCGTCTTATAATGGCGTATGTAAAAAACGGATAGAAGAAAATTCTAGAACAAAAAGAGACTTGAGCGTGCAGCCCTAAGCAAGCACCTGCTGAAGTCGTCCCTTCTTCAACGCTTGCTTTATCTCTAATGCGATTCTTCTGCCCATGTACATGTTTTCGCCATGCTTCAGATATGCGTAAGGCGATGTTCCGATCCCAACGTTTGTGCCCGCCACTATTCGTGCTGAGATTTCGAAAGTGTAAATTTCAAGATTGTCCGTTATCACTGTTTCAAGGCAGAATGGACCAATGATCCCTGGCGGAGCCTTCTCTTTGGCGGTCTTTTGGACGTTGTCGCCCATTCTAATCAGCTCTGGGAGAAGAGATTCTCTCAGGGTTATTGGGATGTTGCCCACGATTGTGTAGGTTGGGCTTATTCCTACTTCGATTTGCTCGCTTGCGGGTATTCGTCCTATTGCGTCTACGGCTGATTCGTAGCGTCTGTCAACTCCCATGAATTCGACTTCGCCGTTCATGATCGAGGAAAAGTAATGCGGATAGACGTTTAGACCGAGTGCATATTCCTGCAGGTGTATCTTGCTTACGTCTTCCTTGCTGAGGAGGTGGCGGCTGACCATTTCCTTGGTTTTCCTATAGAAAGACTCTGCGGAGTTTGTCAAGAAATAGCCCTTTCCGCCTTTTGCTCCTGGAAGTTTGGCAATGGCAAGACCTTTGATGTCTTCCGGCTTTTTGAAGGTTTTCGGAAGTTTGAGTCCAGCATCGCTTAGCCATTTTTCTTGTCTTTCGCGTCCAGCCTCCCAGTGGAGCAGTTGTCTGTTTCCGAACATTGGCACGTATAGACTGTCGGTCAATTGCTCAGTGCTTAGGTAGGCGGTGAAGGAGCCATGAGGAATCAAGACCGTGTTCAGTTTTCGCAGCTTTTCCTGAAGCCCTCGGTTGAGAAGCTCGCTGAAGTCTTTCACAAATATGATTTCATCGGCTAATGGGAACTTTTTGTATATTATTGCGTCGGCTTTCTTGCAGATGGAAACTGTCTTGAATCCTTCTTCTTTTGCTCCTTTGAAAATATTCAATGCTGAATGAGAGCCTAACGTTCCGATCGCGATCTTGTCTAAATCGTAATTGTCCAGTATCTTGCTAATATCGTCTGAGGTTATCATGTTACGATTTCTCCAAGTCTGTCTTCCTTGGCAGCACGTTTTATCTCCATAGCAACTCTCCTGCCTGGGCCGACTTCCATTCCGTATTTGTATTTCATGTAAGGTGAAGTAGGCTCGACGCATGGACAGCCTGGAACTCGAGGGCTGACGTCGAAAACATAGAACTCCAGTTCCTTGGTGACTGCTCCCTGCAAGCCGAATAGCCCTATGATTCCAGGTGGGTACTCTTTCTTGCACGTGTTGACGAAGCGTTCTCCAGCATCGAAGATTTTCTCTATCTGGCTTTCTCGCATGGTGACGCCCATGTGCCCGATCTCAATGTTCTGGGTGGCTATTCCAAGTTCCGCCTGTTCACTCGCTGGCAAGTCCAATACCCCGTCTAGGTCTGTCTGTATTCTCTTGTCAAAGCCTAGAAGATCTATTTCGTCGGTAATTGGGGACCAGAAGAAGTTCGCGTTGAATTTGGCGCCGATGACGTATTCTTCTATGAGGGCTTTCTGCAGATCTTCGCGGTTCACTATTCCTTTCTTGATACGATCCTCAGCTTTTTTCTCGAATTCTTCAGGTGACGAGGCGTAGAAGAAGGCTCTTTCGATTTTTCGTTCTTTTTCTGGAACTTTGACGATTGCTAGGCGGTCTATCTCGTTTGGCGATTTGAAGGTTTTGGGTGTTCTTATTCCTGCTTTTGTGAGCAGGTATTGCTGGTTTCTGGGTGTGTCGCGTTCTTCGGTTTTGAGAATGTATCTGTTGCCTATCATTGGAACTTCGAATCTGTTTTCTATGCTTTCGTAGCCTAGGTACACCGAAAAAGAGCGGTTGGGCACGAATATCGTTGACAGGCCTATCAGCTTGTCCACGTTTTCTTCTTCGGCTAGATCTGTGAACTCGTCAAGCAGCATTATGTGATTGAAGAGGTTTCTGTAGTATCTGGTGTAGGTTTTTTCTCTGCCTTTCTGGCAGACAACTACGGTTTCGAAACCTTCTTGCTTGGCTCCATGCGCGACTTCCAGAGCTGAATGCGAGCCCAAGACACCTATTCTTAGGCTTCGAACGTCATACTCTGCAATTGTGTTTCTAATCTTGTTCGAAATCATTTCTTTTCAACCTCGTATTCACGATATTTCTCAACAATTTCCTTGAGACACGGTACGTCAAACAGATTGCGATTAGTTGTCTCATTTGCAGCGGCCATATACATTTCACCTATCGTCTTCTTAAGCTGGATGTCCAGTTTCGGAGGTTGTGACTTGCAGATGCTTTTCCAATCAGCGATTCCTTGGGTTTCGGCGGTTTTCTTCGCTTCTTCCACGTCGCGGTACCATTCAGTTTTCTTGTAGTACTGTCTGGCTATTTCCTTGCTAACGTGCAACCCGTCGTAGGTGAATCGACACTCGTCCAGCGTGCCCACAACATCGACAACCATTAATCTTCTGGACGAATCGAAGGCCAGTTCAATCTTTCCATCTTCATTCATCAAACCAGCATTTGCAGCAATGCGCGTGATCGTCTCGTCGACTTCAAGAAGCAGATCCTTGATCCCAACGACTTCTCCGTACGTGAGGCCAGCCATTCCTTTGGCTTCCTCCCACGTCACGTACCTGTCGCGGTCTTCGAGTTTCGTGCTAACGTCGAAGATGGGTTTCCTGAATTTCTCGCCAGCCTTCGGATAATGATCCAAACCCAGCTGCCGATAAGTAACAAGACCCTGCTCAAGTCTCTTGAAAACCGAGGAGCCTTCAGGCAGACCATTCCTGTAGATTATCTCGAGCGGAATCAAGCAGTTTCGCAAATGGGGAGTATATATCTTATAATCGTAGCAGAGCTTCTCCTCACATTTGACCAGTTCAGGCTTGTACACGTTCACCAGTTTGATCTCCATGACGTTTGAAGGCTCTTCAAGCTCATCGAATCTTAGAATTTCGCCATTCTTGGCCAGAAGACCTCGATAATGGGTCTTTATGCCTTTTTCTTCAAGTCTCTCGAAACAGTAGGCTCCCATCATGCACAGTGCTGCACCTTTGTCCTCAATTAAGTCAGGCATCTCGCCCCAGTCAAAAACCGAATATCGATCCGAAAAGATGAAACGACCAACGCCCATCTTGTCCTTCGTGGGCTTCCTCAGTATTTCCAGGTCTTTGACGCTGCCCATGCGCCGGCACGCTACTTCAGTTTCTTGATCGCGCTGTCAGCCTTCTCGATCTCGGCTTTTTTTGCTTCTTGATGATTAGCTATTCGCTTGGCCAATTCCTTGTCCTCAATCGCAAGAATTTTGGCTGCTGCAATTGCCGCCGTCTCTGGCTCAAGTGTCACTGTCATTCCGATTCCGCTTGGCACTCGAAGTGAGGAGAAGATATCAGCGCCTCCGAATTTCTCGCTGTATGGCGGACAAGCGATAACAGGTCTGACTGTGCTAGCGTCAACAAAGGCACTCAGGGCATTGGAACGGCCCGCAACAGTGATGTAGACGACGTTCTCCTTCTCGTAATCCTTCAAAACTTGCAGAACCTTCTCGGGCGTCTTGTGCGCTGAAGCGACCCTGAACTCGTACTCTAGGCCGAGGACTTTTAGGTGTTTGCCAATTTCTCGGCAGAACCCTAGATCTCGTTCTGAACCCATCAAAACGATAACACTGCCCTTCATGCCTATTCCACATCGATGACTGTCATTCGTACAACACCTAATGTAGTAATTAAATCTTTAAGCCGAGATCTTTCCGTTGTCTCTGTGACGTGTTCAAGATCTAGCGCGAGATTATTCCACCAGCAGGAAAGCGTATCTGTTCATAGGCTCCGTATAGTCGCGCAGAACCTTAATGGGATAGCCAAGCTGCCTCACAGTTGAGAAAACATCAATGGCCATTGCCTCAGGAGTCGGACGTGCAGATCTCTTGTTCATGCATCTGACCCTTTCTGCTGCACAGTTCTTGCACACATTACAGGAATCCATGTAAAGCAAGAAAGCCTTTGGATTGCCTCTCAAAAACACCTCACGCTCGAGACTCAGAAGCCTTTCATTAATACCCTTTGTCCACTCATGCCGCTGCTCTGGCTTCTCAAGTTTCTTTTCAAAATGAAAGACAACACCTTCACTGTATTCCCAGAAGAAGCTTCTGCACTCACTGACGGAAGGTGTGTTCGGAGGACAGCAGGCGTTTTTCCCATATTCCTTACAACCAAACATACATTTCATTCTTACCCATTCGGAAACAACAAAACTCCTCGGGTTAACCCATTTGAAATCCCTAAACTTGTGCTTGACAAAAAGCTTGTCCAGCTGTTCTCGTTTGCTCATCTCGATCAGCTCTTGGGCCACAAGTACTGCAACTATACTTGCGATGCTCAAATAACTTTGCGTGTGCCAGTCATGCGGTTTTCAGCCATTGTGACGCCCGCTAGCCTGTTTCGGTATGCTAAGCCTAAACTAGCTGAGAAGTGTTAGGAATGGCAACACATGCACAGGGCAACCAGCTGCATGGATATGAGAGATTTCGGTTCATCTTGCGGAGTGATCGGCATATGCCAGAAAACACGACGAACATGGATGATTTCCAAAACACACCGGAATTAGAGAAGAAAATGTTGGTCATTTTGTCTGTATTTGAAACCAATCGTAAATCAGAGAATTCGGATGAATATGTCTTCCCTGATGGCAGACGAGTTAGACCCACGATCGAAGGGATAAAATCGTTCATGGAGGATGGCCCGACAATAGAGATGGAGAAAATGCGCGCATCACTAGAGCATTTAATGGAAAAAGGACTAATCACCGAAAAATCAGACTGTTACTTCTTGTCTAGTGTCGGGAAGATAGCTGGTAAGAAATTCAAGGTCGAAAGGATGAGCAAAAGGTATGACGCCCTTTTATCGCGGACTGGAACTAGTAAAGCATATTCGATGTTCTGCGAACGCGTTTTTGGCAAGGATCTGTCTCAGTTCAATGTATTGGATATGGAGCAATTAGACACTCTGATAGAGAAATTGGATTTGAAAACGGAGGAAAATGCTCTAGATCTGGGCTGCGGAAACGGAAGAATAGCTGAGTACATTTCCGACGTTACTGGCGCAAAAATGACCGGACTAGATTTCGCCAGTGAGTTGATCAAAAAATCCCAACAGCGAACCAGCGACAGGAAAAGCCGCCTAACCTACGTCGTAGGCAACATGGATGAATTGTCATTTGAAGAGGGCAGTTTCGATGCCGTTATTGCGATAGACACATTATATTTCGTTGAAAGTATTGATGCGACGATTAGAGAGCTGAAAAAGCTCTTGAAAATGCCCACGGGCAGATTAGCGATTTTCAACGATCAAGATTGCAGCCCTGACGAATCTCGAGATATTCTGCTTCCGGAGAACACCGGCGTTGGTAAGGCTCTAAGAAACAACAATATGATTTTTCAAACAATCGATTTTACAGCTAATAGTAGAGAGATCTGGATTCGTGAAATAAAAGCTGCTGAAGAACTAAAAGAGCTATTTGTCAAAGAGGGAAATGCAGACATCTATGAAGACAGAATGCAAGATGCTAAGCGAACGTTGGAATCAATAGAAAGTGGAAGACATGTTCGGTATTTCTATCTAGCTAGACTTCGGAAGTAAGCAATGTCTGAAGCTTTGATACAGCGCGGGCTCAATCCATATCATATATTGCTTGTCCTTATGTGGACTGGGAAAACAGCTCATGCTGGAAATCGGGATAGCCAAATAGAATTTGAATGATGGTGAGTTATTCCACGTGCAGGTGCGATGAGGTGGAAGACTCCCGTGGCATCGGAGACGCGTCCGGCTTCGGCCCTTTCGAGTTTTGATGCGTTATGTGTCACCGTGATGGCTGCCTGATCGACGGAACAGGGTTGATGCTGTTGTCTCTCGTTCCTTGTTCCGACGGCATCTACGTAGAAGAGAGTTCTATAGGAAGATTACCTAAAACGATAATAGGTCGCTCGAATGAATCATCAGGTGATGAGAATTATGCAGAAGATTATCCGTTTTTCGTGTATATTAGCGCTGATAGTTTTGTTATTGGTACCGACACAGCTTGCGTTCGCTCAGCAGATGCGGGCTAGTTCTGAGCCGATTCCTCCTCCTAGAACCGGATCGAATCTGAGAGAACTCGTGGAGGAACTGAACAACGCGACTGCACTGGAAAATCGAACCGATGCAGATGGAGACGGGTTATATGATCCTGTGGAAACTGTCATCGGCACTGATCTCAACAACAATGACACTGACTTCGATGGGGTGAATGATTATTCCGAGGTGTTTGGCGACACAGACCCGTTGGAGCCTGACTCAAACAGTGACGGGCTGCCAGACGGTTACGAAGTTCAGAATGTAGTCTCCTTGGACGCCGACTACGACGGGCTCGCCAATGCTTGGGATCCTGACAATGACGGCGACGGAGTAAATGACGGCATGGATTTGTCTCCATTCTGGACGTGTGAAGCACACAGTGGTTATCATTTCGATATCACCACAGATGGATACCCCGTTTACGTCACTTTCCAGCTGAAACCAAGGGAAGTCGAACGTCTGAAGCTGTTCTATCAGATGTGGGACTGGCCGTATGATACTGAAGGTTCGATGAGGGACTTTGACAACTCAAGAGAAGATGTAAAGATTGTTCCACAACTCAATCTCACCGTGAATATCCCGCCTGACCCAGCGAAGGTGAGGGATTACGGCATTCTCGTGGCATCTTCTAGCATGTATGTTCCGCTGAATCCAGTGTGGGAATACGGGAATATCGTTGCTTTTACGGGTAAGATGTTCTACCCAGCATCTTTTCCGATGAACCTTACTGTAGATGTTGAACTCATTTGGAGGGTTATCGGCATGACAGATGTAGCGGCCAAGGCTTTGAATTCAACCAATGGGAAATGCGTTTCAATTGGAAACGAGGGCATAATGATCGCAAATGCGAGCGAAATCACAGATTTAGAAACATTCCAGTGGATTGAACGGACGAACAACATCGTAATCCTCAAGGCCATGAACGGCCCCTACCTGTCTGTAGCAGATGATGGAACGATCATTGCGAACGGCACTGGCATTGGCGATAGAGAATCTTTCGAGCTAATCGCAAATGACAGTGATTCAATCGTGCTGAAGGCTTTCAATGGACAGTATGTTTCCGTTGCCGCTGATGGAACGTTAGCTGCTAATGCAAGCGAAGTCACTGACTTGGAAAGGTTCGGGTTGGTTGATAGGGGCTATTGGCCAGACTCCACTGTCCTCGTAACATACAAAGAGGATTTCATGCTTACCGGTTTCAGCGTTGAAGAAAGTTACGCGTCAGATCTTTGCGTGTTCTACAGCCCAGACGTGAATCAGACCGTAGCAGCTGACTTACTGCTGACCTACGCCTTTGCGAGGAATTCCACAACACGCTTGTCAGACATGCCGTCCACGCTTGCCAGCTACAACATTAGTGTAGCAAATCTGACGGGTTCATTCTCGCACAAGGATGAGGCCTTCACTGCGATGGGCAACTTGTTGGTGCCGGCCGCCCTCCTCTCACTACCTGAAAGTCAACTTCTTCCCATCATAATCGCCTTTGAAGACAAACTCAAGAGTTTTGAAATGTCCGACCTTGTTTCGGACCCATACAGTACGGAAAACTCGTATGCTGTAGACTTGGGAAACGTGCCAATCTTGACCACGAAGACAATGAAGACGAACTGGTATAACACGTCGAGCTGCAAAGCCGCTGGTATCGATGACATCATGACTGAAATACAAGGATGGCGACTGAGCGAGAATGTCACCTCTAACTTGATGACCATGATGATCAGGTGGAACACTGGCGAGCAAATGGTAACAGGGATAGGCGGCAACGTGATTCCTTCTACTCCTCCTGAGAACAGTGTCCTAGAGGGCATACAACAATGCCTGCAGTCTGGAATGCAGGGCTTGGATCTGGGCATGGATCTCGGCCAACGGGGAGCGATAGGCCTGAAAGCTTTCGAAGATCTGAGCGTGTTATGGTCCAAAGGCTGGAGCGTCTCTTTCAAAGGTAAGATCTCTGGGTTCAAAGCATGGCTGGGGAGGTATTCGGAGCTAGCCAAAGACTTAAGCAAAGTCAAAACCGGATGGTTTTCAAAGCTAAACAAGTTTATGGGCCATTTCGAGGTTCTGGGAATCCTCGTAGACATCGGCTTTTCCATCTTGTCAGGAATATTCATCGCGCAGAGCGTCGGAGGTCGCCTCGGCAAGGAGATGGGAGCTCAATATGGCGTTCTTGCTGCGGTATATGCCGTGGTGATGGGCATAATCCTCTATGGCATTGGGCAAATTCCTTACGTTGGCTGGCTTATCTCTCTTGCGATAACGTTGGCAGATGTTTTCGGAGGTTTTGGACAGAAACTCATAGAATGGCTGGTGAGCCTTTTTTACGGGAAACCAAAAGACTTGGCGAAAGTCGAACCCACCATGGAGGTCGTAGGCGAACCGCAGATAAAGACCTACGACTGGGACGACAACGGCATGGACGTGGGAGACCGAATCGAGGTTATATGCCGATTGCTCAACAACATAACTGGTGTAGCAGGAAGAGAAGCAGCAACGTGGGCTCAGCTTAGCTGGTACAGACCGTACATAAGCATAGAAGCACCGCAGGGCTCCTACTCGGTCACAAACATGACCGGGGTACCGCCGAGTTCGACATGGAATGTCTCATCAAACGGGCTGTGGAAGGCAGAAGAATACGATTCCGGAGCATGGATAGAACTAGGAATAGGAATGCCAAACTTCCCTGTTAAGATCCAACTGAATACTAACTATGGGCTGTGGCACGTTTGGGAACACTTCGAGTTTTATTTCGTCTATTGGGAATGGTGTCGTCATGAAGACCTCAACGCAGGCAGCTCGTCATCCCATTTCACCACGGTATACTTCGACATCCTTCCAGCCAACATCAGCAACTTTGCGAGTTGGCGAAGTATCGTTCCGCTTGATCATGATGGCGACGGACTCAAGGACAGCGAGGAAACCAACAAAACCGGCACCAACCCGTGGAGATATGACACTGACGCGGATGGTTTGAACGACAAATTCGAAGTTGACATGGGAACAAACCCCAACAGTTACGACACAGACAAAGACGGCTTGATAGATTATTACGAGTTTGTTTATGGCACGAATGCTACTAACGAAGATACTGACGGAGACAGGTTGCCGGATTATCTAGAGGTTGCTGGTTGGCTCATCAATTTCAGCTACTGCGGACAACCGTTCACGATGCGGGTCTATTCTGATCCAAGGCTCAAGAATTCTGATGGTGATGGAGTCGACGATTACATGGAGTACTGGAGCGACCTGAACCCGAGGTCGGCAGACACGGACGGCGATACAATAAAGGATGAAGCCCAGCCGAAATTCCTGTCAACGTACGTGGAATTTGCGGCGAGCTGGAACGTATCACAAGCATCTGCAATGTTACATACGGAGAGCCTTCAGAATATTCGAGGAATCGCGGTTGATGTAGAGGGGTATACCTGGGTTCTGAGAGAGCCTCTTGTGATCAACTGGACTACGGGAGAATGCGGCAGCAACGTCCTAAAGTTCGACTCTGACGGAGAGCTACTCGATGAGTGGACGACTATTCAAACCGGGCCTTGGTTCCAGGGCAGGTACTACGAGATAGCGACTGACAGCAAAAACGGCTATGTCCACTTCGCAGATGCTTATGATGATGGCTTGTATGGTGTTGACACTTACTATCCTAATGGGACACTGGTTGCTCGTTGGTGTAACCATACTTGGCCTGATTTCTACATCACCGCGTTGACTGTTGATTCGGATGGATACGTCTACGTAGGTGGTGGATCCAGTAATTATTACGGTCCGTCTAGACGCTACGTGGAGATGTACAATCCTGACCGCAGCTTCAATCGAACAATAATCGACGTGCCTTCGGGCACCGAGATCTCTCAACTCGTCAGAATAGATGGACTGGCAGTTGACAACCAAGATGGGTATGTCTACGTGCTGGATGGCAGTGCAGGGCAGCGACCTGAGGGAGATCGCATTGTACAGTTTGATATGAACGGAAACTACCTCTACAGTTATCTCGGCTTCAGCGACCCTGAAGGGTTGGCAGTTGATTCTGATGGACTGATCTATGTCACAGACACTGGCAATCACACCGTCAAGAAGTTCGTTCCATTCTGGCCTAGTCCCTTGATGTCATGGGGCAGCTACGGCTTCGAAGACGGAAATTTCTCTTCTCCTACTGAGATTACAGTTGACCAGGGCGGGTACGTCTACGTGGTTGACTACGGCGGGCCTCTGACGAACGTCACATGGGGAGAGGGTAACTGGTTCGAGGCTAGGGAGGGAAGAGTACAAATATTCTCTCAAAGAAAAGGCGGTGCCCAAGATCTTCTCCCCGACAGAGACGGCGAAGGCCTGAAAAGCAGAATTGAAATCGCCGGCTGGGATGTCACTTTTACCAGCTCAAATGGCACTTTCACCATCCACGAAACGAGCGATCCCTTGCTCAACGACACCGACTTTGACGGACTGTCAGACTACGTGGAGTATACAGAGGGCACGAACCCCAGAGACCCAGACACTGACGACGATGGACTCTCTGACTACGCTGAACTGGCAGGATTCTCCCCGAGCTCCAATCCGAGACATTTCGATACCGACCTCGACGGCCTTCCAGACGGAATCGAGATTTCCTTTGGTAGTGACCCTACCATGAACGATACCGATGGCGAAGGTCTCTCAGACCTGGAGGAATACCTTCTCGGCTCCAACCCGACTAGCACCGACACTGACGGAGACGGACTGGACGACCTAACTGAGAGAATCATCGGATCAGACCTGAACAATGCGGACTCTGACGGAGACTTCATGTTCGACGGCAAAGAACTCGCTGAAGGCACAGACCCCGGAGGCAACGATACGGACGGAGACGGACTTCCTGACGGCGACGAACTCCTCTTCAACGCTGACCCACTGAGTAGCGACACAGACGGCGACAACCTCACAGACGGCACGGAGGTGGACCTGTGGCTGAATCCAGCATCCAATGACACCGATGGAGACGGGCTTCTGGACTCAACCGAACTTGAGTGGGGCACTAATCCTTGGAACAGCGACACAGACGGCGACGGCATACCTGACGGCATGGACCCCGACTCTAACAGCTCACACGTAAAGAACGTAATCCTAGCATATGACCCAGATTCAGAAACCATTCTGTTCGCGCAGGATCTGACGCAATACACCAACGTCACCATAGTTTCAACGGATGAATTGCTTGCCAACTATGCGGACGCGCCTTACATCGTGCTGGTTGGCAGGCCAGACGGCAACGGGACGGTTGGAAAACTCGTCAGCGACCTCCTTGCAGACGCTGGAGACGTCCTCACTAAGATGATCGAGTCGGATGACTATCGATTCGCCGTCAGGTACGGAACATGGAACAGCAACCAGACAATAGTATTGCTCTCGCACCCATACCCGCAAGACCACTGCCGGGTGTTGGACATCCTTAGAAGCAAAGTCGTAACCATACTGCCAGACTCGGCCACCGTGGAATATATTCGCAGCACCTATGTCGAGTATCCCAGCGGAGGATCTTTGAACCACACTACAATATTATACAGCTTCTTGGAGATCGGCGAAATAGACACGGTAAAGCAGACTGATTCTGTGGTCTCCGCCATTCTTGATCTTGCCGCAAGCCCAATCGTTGAGATACGCAGATACAACGCCTCAACAACGCCGCTCTCGCTGAACCGGACAAATGGACTCGCGTCCAATGAACTAGCAGTCGGAAGGTATCTAGAAGTAAACGTTAGGCAGAATGCGCTGAACCAGACGTTAGACTCTGTCTCAGTAGCCTATGTTCAGATGTACTACAAGCTGCCTGATCTTGACAGAACAGGCGACGGAGATGCAAACGACACTGAAGACTTCAAAGAAGATACGCTGGTGCTTTACTTCCTCGACGAGTCTTCAGGTACATGGGGAAAGCTTTCCAAGGACTTAGACTGGGTAATCGAAACAGGCGTCAGCACCACGGATGCTGTGCTTTACGGCGAGAATTATGCGGGCTATGTGTGGGCATGGGTTTCACACTTATCCAAGATCTACGCCATTGCAGGTAGCTTAGGCAATCAGCCGCCAGATGTGACCAACGCCCATGCAAGTCCAGACTGCCTGTGGCCACCCAACTACAAGTTTATTGACGTAACCATTGAAGGTGTCACAGACCCGGACGGCGACAATGTGACTATCACCATAGTAGGCATTACTAGCGACGAGCCCACGGCGCCCGTTGATTCAAACTGCGATGATAACCATGCGCCTGATGCATACGGGGTTGGCACCGAGACAGCCAGCCTGAGAGCCGAACGTCTAGGAAGGGGCAACGGTAGAGTCTATGAAATCACTTTCATGGCAAAGGATGGAAAAGGAGGCGAGACCTTGGGCACCGTGAAACTCTGCGTGCCACATGATAGAAGGCACCATTGTTGTTGCTGCTGCTGCATTGACGACGGACAAAGATACGATGCGACGAAGATAAACTCCTGGGCTCAGCCAGACATTGAGATTTTGAGCGTTACTTCGAAGACAGTCATCGGACTTGGGTTCAGGGCGCGAATCAGCGTGACCGTAGCCAGCAGAGGGGACGAGATCGAGGTCGTCAACGTAACGGCATACGCTGATTCAACTGTTGTAGGAACGCAGTTAATTCTATTGAGCGGCAATTTTGCTTCCGTGAGCTTTGCATGGAACACGACAGGATTTGCCTATGGAAACTACATTCTGAGCGTCTACGCCGAGCCTGTTTCGGGAGAAACCGACATCGCAGATAATCTCTTTGTCTTCGGCATTGTGATCGTTACCGTTTCAGGTGATCTTAATGGCGACTTCAAAGTCGGTCCAGCTGATTTTGCATTGCTGTCAGTTGCGTATGGCTTACCAACGAAGAGCCCTGAATGGGATCCCAATTTCGACATCAACGCTGATGGAAAAGTCAATCAATTTGACTATGCGATCTTGGTTTACCATTATGGACAACGCTGCTCATGATGAGAGCATATCTAGCCGTTACGTGACGTGAACCAACCTGAGATAACCTATCCCAACATCGCGAAGATGAACCATCCGGCATTTTCGTGCGCCTGGAGGCAGTTGCTGAATTCGCATTGGCGAAGCTGAGCGTCATTTGCCTGGATCTAGATGGAGACGCCCTGAACGCGCGTCATAATACGCTGAGAAGATAGCGTGAACCTGCAGCGCTATTTAATCTTGTCTTGCGGAATCTTGATCGCGAAGCGGCATCGCTTGTCCCCTTTGAGGGCACTCTCAAGCAACTCAACGTCGACAGGTTTGCCGAATATCACGTCGAAGCCAACCTTTTCATAGCCACCACTGCAATAGCAGAACACGGGCGAAATCTTTGGCTTCCCGTCACGTATAGCCGTCCTCACAAGCGGGCAGTGGCAAGCATAGTATCTCTTCAAGATTGGATTCTTTTCCTTCAGATACTGCTTCGGTGCGTACGGGATTTTGGTTGCGTAGATCGTGTCACCGCGCCTGACGCCAGTGCAGATCTCCTGATTGCTCCTTACGAATTCCAAAACTTCCGGAGTGATCTCCTGCTCATACCACAATCGCTCTTCCTTCATGAACCCAGCCAACTCTTCCAAGAATCTTCTGTGCTCGTCTGCTAGGTATTCGTCGATGCTGCTTGCCTTTTCGAAACGTTCCTTCTTCTCCTTGAATGCTTCAGTGGGTACTTTGTGGTAATTCCACGTGAGAACGTTCCTGCACGTCTCGGGGGGGAGCTCAGCCTCCATTTTATCTATAATCTTTTTTGTAAGCCTCGGGTAATCATCCTGGGAGGAGCCCAGTGGAGGCAGTTCAAACCCTTCGAAAACTTTACGCTTAACGTGCTCCCCCGCAATAGTCCCCAGCCTTTCGCCAATGTCAGGCAGCACGTTTCTGGCACCAAAGAGTGATACGATGTAGATGTAGTAGTCGTTTTTCCTTGCAAAACCGCAGTAACGAGCGATTGCAACCCACACGTCAAGAGAGCTCTTGCCTTCTTTGATCAATAATGAAATGTAATCCTTAAGTACATCCAAATCCGCGGAAGCGAACGACGTTCCACTTTTCTCAACATACTTCTCAAACTCTCTTACTGTACCCACCGCGGCGTCAGCGTACTGGGCGCTCAGCCCGCGCCCTTTAAGATACTTCCTGAATTCTCTTTCCATCAAGACGTTTGCCTTCTTTCAGTAGAGTCTCATTGGAAAATCGTTAACGGTTCTTGACAGATACATCGTTCAATCCTATTTTAGCTTTGGCGTGGCCTCAGCGAGGACTAGCGTTTTGTGCAAAGGATAAATTGCTATGGATCGTAAATCTTTCTGAGACGGATGTCATATGGATAGAAGAGCGTTGCAGGTGAGCCGGGCGATTTCTCGCAGACTTGTAGGGCAAGGAGCGGAGGCAGTAGTTCTTTTCGGTAGCTGGGTGCGGGGCGATGCTTACGCAGAATCGGATCTCGACGTTCACGCCATAGGCAAAGGATCCTACTGCAGGCTTGAACGGTATCAGGGCTTTCTAGTCTCCATAGCTTGGGCGACCGCTAGACGACACCGTCAAGCCTTCAAGGATCCCAGTCAGGCTGGAGGGATCGTGTCGGCTTGGCGTAATGCCATGGTAATATATGATCCGCGTGGAATCGCGAATGCCCTCAAGCAAGAAGCTGAGAGATGGCAGTGGGACTCGATAAGCAAACAAGTGGACAAGTGGGTCGCGGAAGAGCTCACAGGATGGGCTGAAGAGGTTCACAGAGTGGTTGGCAACCTGCAGTTCGGGCGCAGAAGTGCCGCGGCAGCTCAACGGTCAGCGCTGGCAATAAAGATGGCACCAATAATGGCCGCATACCACCGAATCTTCTATGATAGTGAGAATCGATTGTGGGATCTCGTCTCCAAGAGAATGGGGAGGAAGTGGGCACAGGTGCAAAGTATAGCTCTGGGAGAAGGCGGACAAAGTTTTGACGACACGTGCAAAGCTGCACTCTGGTTGTTCGCGTTGGCAGCGCAAGAAGTTAAACATCTGCTGGACCAGCGACAATATCAAGTCGTCGCCCACGCTTGCCAAATCGCAGGCTATTCGCTTCCAAGGTGAAATGCCATACATCTTAAGAGAACAACAGCTCAGAATGCTTGCTACTTGCTTTCAACTTATTAATGCTTGAAAAGAGAAGTTGCGAGAACTTCTGACACTTACTTCGGCATTTGAAACGCTATTTAACCATACATCGTGCGAGGAGTAGGATTCAAACCCCCAACCAAGTGGAGACGTCTCCCGCAAAATCCCCCTTTTTCATAGCTTTCAAAACGTAATGCATTGAAAAAGTGTATTGAAAGCATTTTCTTCGGCGAGTTCTTTTTGCTTGTTGCACAAGACCAATGAGCACTCCGCAGATTCAGGAACTGATTTCTCCATCTTCTACTGATCGCTTTTGACGGTAAGATCTGAATAGACTGTATCTCTGCAGGCGCGGCCACCCAGTCTTTGCATATACTAGTTTTTCTGGGTTTTTCTTCAGCCAGTTCATCATGTGGAAGAAGCTCTTTGCTTTTTTCTCATCTCTCTCTTTCACTGGCTCATAACCCAAGTTTCTAATTTCGTCAAGGTATGCTATCTCCGTAAGCCTCTGCGGTTCCCCAGTGACCGTGATCCTGTCAATTTGATCGTCGCCATACGTCTCTTTTAAAAGATTTACTGCTTCATCGAAGATGTAGCCTCTGCATACTTGAATTCGTTCGTCTTTCTTAAGTTCGAGTTTATCCAATAGTTGAAACACGATTTTTGAAGCCTGCTTCAGATACTCTTTTGATTGGAATCTCGGATATCTGAAATATTTGACGTCCAAGATGTCGTATTTGAATTCCTGAGTCTCGGAGCGAAAGGCACCTATGACCACGCCAAAAAGCAGGTCGCCTATGCCAGCATCATCAACAATTATTGTCAGTTAACGCCATCCCCTCTTGTAGAGACAAATGAACCATACGCGCATTCATAGGAACGCCTCACATGTGCCTTATATTGTTTATATTTCTTTCTAGGACTTCTTATCGCTCATGCTTGTGCTGTCTACTCTCCCAGTTCGGAAAGCTCTCTATTATGCTGCCGTTTGAAAGGTGCAATACTGTTCTACTAGGCTTGGGACAGAGTCCGGGCATCTTCCGCAGAAAGCCTTGTATTCGCCTGATTATCGCTTTGCTCTGTCGCCAGCCGGGAGCGACAACGCCGATCCAGCTGCCTGGGTGCGTGTAGGCATAGTTTAGTATTAAGGCGTTGCACACCCAACTTTTGCCGCTTTGCCTGCACCATCTTGCAGCAAGAAACTGGTTTCCCTCAAAGAAGTTTATGAGTTCCTGTTGATAGGCTGTAGGTTTGAAGCCTAACATCCTTTTAAAGAAAGCTTCAGCATCTTTCGCCAGATTTTTGGCTTCGTCAGTCTGGAATCGGTTAATAAAAGCATCTTTTTCCTGTAGCCGAGCCCAGTTAGGCTTTATTTGGTTCGGGCGCATTGCCTTTATTTTCATTAAGCTTTGCGATAAGTCTATCATACTTTTCCTCCATTTCCTTCAGTTTGTCTTCAATGATGCGGTAGCCAATGTAGTCAGCTAGAAGTTCCTTGTATGTCCTCGCCAAATTGGTGACTGCCTGAAGCCTCTGAACCTCAACCTTATCCAGTCCAGGTTCCTGCGACTTATCCAATGCTGCAGCAAGAACTTTCAATGCTTTCTCATTGCTAGGCAAGTGCTTGGGCAAGAGTAACTTAGAAGTTGTTGTTGACGAATCCGTAGGATTTTTATCAACAACTTCTAGCTTTAAACGACTGAGCTTCATTCGTATTGCAGGCTCTGAAATTCCGAGCTTTTCAACAATGAACGGTAGGCTTCGCTTTTCTTCAATGAATCTCCTAAGATCTTTCTCTGCCTGAATAGTCCATGGTTTACCTTTCGGCATAGTCAACCCGCCTTCTGTCCCACAAAGATACCCGTAACAAATGTCACGAGACTTGAAATGACAATGAAGATCTCGCCGTTCAAGGAGAGCAAGAATGCCATGTGGCATACTTCCAAACCCGTCAAAATCCCAATAGTTCCCAGCGAGAACTTAGTCGCATACACTAACTTCTCGTTGGGATCCAGATAACAACGTGCTGGTTGCCACGCGCTCCCTTCCGCCGAATCTTCCGCGCCAAAGCCCTATGAATCCAGTCATTCAACCTCTTTCACCCTCACAGTCTTCATTCTGCAGGGAAAAACTTGGTAACGCCTAGAAAAGACGGGACGCTTTGGACGCTTAGCCACAAACTCAACACTATCAATCAAGCTCAGCGGAATCCGCGTAGCATTCCAGCGTTGAATACCGAGATGTGCAGCTTCCCCTAAGCGGTTCAAGAGAACTATTAAGCAGGATGGTTCTTGATTACGTTTCTCTCCTCAGAGATGAGGATCGGCTTTTTCCCTTCAGTTTGGAGAAGAATGCAGATGGCCAGATCATAGGTTGTAAGAGAGCTTGGCAGATTGTTCATGCTTTGCTGCCAGAGTTTACGGCTCAGTGGCTCAGAGCTTTCGGGGAGGATTTCCTTTATGGCGAGTGGGATCACGACTTGTTAGCTGTGAGTGACTACGTCAAGGTTGACCCTAGAACACTTCAAGAATACATTAGAAAGAGACATGAGAAATATCGAGTCGTCTAAGCGTTGAGAAGCGCTCATTCATGTGCTTCGCTAACATGCGAATCTAGATGCGAAACCAAGCCTTGGCGCACATAGAAGATTTTTCCAGAAACGTTAAGAACCCATTAAACCAAGTAGGATATAGGGGAAAGGAATGATCGGAAAAATAAGTTCTGGAATGCTTGTTGTGCTCTTTACCGTCTGCATGCTTGCACTGTTCTCCAATGTTCGAACCGCACAAGCGCAAACGCCTAGAATGTGGGCAACACCAAACCCAAAAACTCTGAAGCTTGCATCCAGTCCAGCTCCGCCGTACCCAAGATACAACTTTAGCATAATGGTAGAAAACCTTCCAAGAGTCTACGTAATAGACTGCGATTTACGCTGGAACACAACAGCGGTAAACATAACCGCATACTATCCCGGCGCGTTGCAACAGCTTGGCTTTGATACTTGGATTTGGGCTGATTGGTTTCCAACGAGCGGGTACATAAACGCCCTGACAGCAGCGAAAATTGGAGGTTCGGTAGACATTGTTGCTCCGGTTGAGGTTTTCAAGATAGAGGTTGAATGCCGCGCTCTTACTCCAGAAGGAGGTACATTGATTGATATTTCCAATCAAGATGCTTGGGACATTGATTTGAATCAGTTGCTTTCTGGCGACTGTCCATGTGATCACAACCAATACGTCAAACTCTCTTCAACGGTGGGTGGAGTTCAAGTTCCAATCGACAAGCTAAGCTTACTCGCGCCCAGCATTGGCATAGCCACGGCAGCCTTAACCGCAGTTGCAGCAACAGCACTCTGCACTAGACGCTTCAAGCGCAGAAAAGAAAAACAATAAACAGACTTCACCACCCCACCTTTTCCTTTTTATCGCAAATATAGAAGATTGTCTAATGTTTAGGAGAGTTTTGTTACTAGAGCATTTTTCCATAAGGCATGACCCGCTCTTTACATAGAACTTTATCCCACAAATGTTAATAATCTTCATGTCACACACTGTAACTGCAGGACATAATAAGAAAGCAAGAAGGGGAGAAAATTGAAGAAAAAAGCAGTAATCATTCTTGTATTTGCCTTAATGCTTTTCAACGCTTCAGCTAGACTGAATCTTGTGCATTCAATATCGAATGGCATGTGTATGGACCCTGTTGCGAAAGTGGTTGATCCACCGATGGACGGGTCTGACCTGACATTCACTTGGAACCTCAACATCTCAACCAGCATCGCGGTTTCAGCGTGGGAAGCGATAATACTGTGGGATCCCTCAGTCTTGAATGCCATGGACGTGAAATTCGGGACCTTCATGACTCCTGGGAGCGTCGTTAGCAACTACACCTATCCACCTATGCCACAGACAGTAGGCAAATTGCTTACATTGGGCCAATTGTACAACACGCAGGGCTACACATCTACGGGCGATGGCCTTCTAGCAACGATAAAGTTCACCTTTATCCTTCCAGGAGTCACGACGCTCTACATCATAGAGGCAAAGGTGTGGGATGACAGCCTGAACGAGTACAACCTGATGCCACCAACTGGCGACACGCTGAACGGCCAACTCAGCAGCAATCGTCCTCATCCAATCTTCGTCTGGACTACTGACGATGGCATCAACCCAGTGCCAAACCAGACGATCTATTATGCTGGCCGATCTTTAAGCGCGGGAACGGTCGTGCACTTCAACGGTAGCTTGAGCTATGACGTTGGAAACGTCTATTGGGATGGATCCAAATGGGTTAGAGACGGCGGTTACCCGGACATAGTCAAGTTCCGCTGGGAGTACGGCGACGGCAAATATGACGTATACGGCACTGTCTACGGCAACTTCTCAAAAACGACTAATTACACGTACACTGCTTACAACAAAGCTGACTGGCTAGTCAACCTGACAGTTTGGGACAGTGAAGGCGAATGGTGGAGCAGCACTTGGCGCTACGGAGGGCCAGAACCTTCAAATAGGTTAAAGATGTGGCGTGATGTCGCAGTTGTGGACATTTGGCCATGGTTGCCACAATATTACCTGTGGGACGAATATGGGACTAATTCGATCGGGAATTGGGAATCCTCAGACTGCTGGCTGCCAAACACAGGTGACAACTACTGGAATTATCATCTGCCGCCATGCTGCGGCCAGCCACAAGGCACCACAGCCAGTAGTTGGGGCCTTTTCGTTCTGGTGATAGCCAACAACTATGGCTCAGTCCCAGAAAAAGTCACGGTAAGACTCTATGCCCAGTACTTGAGAGAAGGCTTGAAGATTGTTCCACCGCCACCGAAGGCCCGGTTCGCTACGGGCGTCGAGAAAATCGGCGAGTGGAATAATGACCTTCAGCCTGTCTCTGGTTCTAACTGGAATGATCAGTGCAAGTGGTTCCCTGCAAAGAACGGCACATACTTGCTCTTTGCAACGATTGAAGCCCAAGACGGCGTAGCCTTGCATGATGGAAACCCAGACAACAACTACATAATGCTATCCACGCCAATCTGCAACATAGCAGTCTGGGATAAAGCCACCCTCACGCTGAAGACCGACTCGATATTCACACAATACCGGTGCGATATTGACGGAAACGGCAAGGTTGGTGCTGAAGACTTCGCGTTGCTAAGCGCAAACTTCGGCGCTAAGCCACCGAAATAGCTGACTGCACAAAAAAACAAGCAAACCATCATCCCCTCCCTTTTTTTAAAAATGATGACAGATTGTTCGATCAGTCTCGCCCGCGATGCTTGCTCCTTGCCGTCTGCAGTAACCACAGGCCACCGCTTTTTGGTTGCGGAACCACTATCTAAACGAGTAAGAAACACCTAGAGCTGCATGTTAGGTTTCTATTTTTGGCTACTTCTCCATGAACTTTTCAATTTTGGAAGACAACTTTCATGTAATCTGCTGTTCCTAGTGCAAGTGTTAAACCTTATGTATTTTCCTAGTCTAAGTATCTGAATGTGGAAACCGGTGAAAGCGTTCAAGGCCCTGAAGCAGCTGCTCAAAGAAATCCATGCAGACCTGAAGTGGACCGTCTACCTTGCTCTGTTCTCCTGGGATCTTATGCTTCTTCTGGCCGCGCTTTGCTTCGCACCTAGATTTGGAGTCTTAGCCACTATCGGCTCTGCATTCTTGTCTCAGAGCGTTGTAATCTTTATATTGGTTAGAGAAGTGATCCGCCTGCTTCGCTCTTTGCCTCAGTCAGAAGCTTTTGAAACAGACCCTGAAAGATGGAACAAGGCTCTATCAGAGTATGTAGACAGCATGAAAGAGAAGAAGGAGAACACGGAAGAGTAGTCTTCCGCGCGCTATCGGGAAGCTGCCCTTTTTCAATCGCAGTAGACCTTCATTATCAACAACTATTGTTTCTAGAAGAATTTCCGCAAAGCATATAGACAATGATATATGAATATTTAGTGCCGAAAAAAGGGAGAAAGGAGAAAAATGAAAAGGAAAGTTGTAATTGATGTGCTGTTGGTGTCTATTTTGGCAACACTTGCCACTACACAAAGGGCGAGTGCAGGCGCGGGTGTAGGAGGCGCAGGAGTGCTCGTTGCAAGATCGTGTATTCTTCATGGTTCTGCTTGGGCTTCGGGAAACCTTACTCAGCTCCCAGAAGTGCACAGAATAACTTTTTGTTACCGTGGTACATATCCGGTAGATTATGTCCTTGACACTTATGCATATGCTGAAGCAGGGTTCACGGGTGCGCTTCTTAAATTTCCATACGTCCGCACTTATACTCGGGTTTCGCCACCGACGGCTTGGGGTTCAGGTTTCTCGGCTTGGGCGTGGGGCTGGGCTGATCCTTCAGGAATCGCTAATAATATCATATATTTGGAGAAAGGCATAACATTAATACAAAACGGCTCTGCCCGGGCTTTCTATCAGATAGAAATGGTCGATATGAACACGACAGATCACTACACGTATTGGGCACGATTAGAAGACGGTTTCTTCACAGCTTCCTCAAACTGGAGCACCGACTGGACCCAAATCGCGACTGGCTTCTATTGCCTTCCACCGATGAATATCACCGTAGATGCTATGCCAGCAGACCACGCTGGAAACTGCACTCACCAAGCTGAAGCGACAAGCTATAATGAGTACTCACTAGCCATAGCAAACTCCACAGAAGGGCCAAGCCCAGTTGGCGGCGTGCAGATTCCAATCGACAAGCTAAGTCTGCTAACACCCAGCATTGGTATAGCCGCGACAGTTCTAACCGCAGTTGCAGCAACCGCATTCTGCACTAGACGCTTCAAACGCAGAAAAGAAAAACAATAAACAGACTTCACCACCCTACCTTTTCTTTGTCAGCGCACATAGAAGATTGCCAACTGTTTAGGGGAGTTTTGTTACCAATGGATTTTTCCACAAGGATAAAATAGAATTTCAGCCCAAATGGTCTCACTAGACTTGTGAGGGGAAATGGAGGTGATATTTTGGCAACAAAGAAAGACATGCTAATAGCGGTTCTGGCTACGTTCTGCATGACTGCCACGCTTTTCTTGGTGACTCCTACGCGGAGTCAACCTACACAACCGTACGATTCGTTCATGGACATCAACGAGGACGGAAAGATAGGCCCTGCAGACTTTGCGTACTTTTCCACGATATACGGAAGCGTCGGCGAGACCGTCAAGAACATTCGGATATTGTCTAATGCGCTAAGCCTAAACCTAGCCAACAACAAGTCTATACTTGCTGGGGAAAGTCAATATTATGATGTGACAAGTACTGGTTATCGAACCATTGCATACGCCATCAATGCAACAGCCGGGATTACTTGTTACATACACTGGATTGTGGGAGGAGTGGACATAAGCACCAGCAGCATATCCTCGTGTCAGGTGGTTACATCCGCGGTGTATGGGGAGGCAGTGGTGCTTAATGCGGTATGCGCTCAGGGCTATGACGGAGTATACTCTCTTGGCATCTACCTAACCGACAAATGACACACGCTACTGAGGGGCTAGGATTTTTAAACCGCAGCCAATCATCTAGAGATCGTTATGATAAGAGAGGACAAGTTCGGCAGAAGAATCTACTCTGACACCGTTTGGAATAGAATGTTGAGAACTGGCCAGAAACTCGCCGAACTTGGCTATCAAGAAAGCAAAAGTAAGCCAAACCTTTTCTATGCAAAGACAGATGGCGTAGCATTCTTTGCAGATTTGAGGGGCACTAAACAGATGCCAATCTGGGATGATGCGCGTCCCTACTTCTATTGGGAACCCAATCCTGAATTTCCACCATGGAAATGTCGCAGGTTAGTCAGACAAGAATATAGCAGATTAGGAATCAATGAATGCAAGGTCAGATTGAGCTTCTATTTTTACAAAGATCCACTGTTCGAAGGGAGCTCCTCTAGCGTTGATGAAGAGAACTCAGTTTTCGATTGCGACGACGGCTTCTGCCGAAAGTGCGGCAAGGACTTCCAAGATGAAGGTTCCTTCTGTTCTGAAGAATGTGAGAAAGAATACCATGAATCCTTGAAAGCCACTTGCGCAGTCTGCGGGAAAAAGATAGACTTCTCCAAAGAAGAAGAACATCATATTAGCTACAAGCCTGAGATGACGGCTTGGGTTCACAAGGGGTGTCACGGTAAGATCCATAAGACGAACCTCTATCCTGATCTCAAACCGAAGGAAGATGATCTGCGCGCCCACCGCGCCGAGCTAGAAGAAAACAAGACGGAAAGATTCACGACAAAAGACCTCATTCTGGAATATCTGATGGGCAATTACAGAGGCTACTCAGAAAAAGATCTAATTTTCAAAGTGACGCGTGGGCTGCACGTGACAGAAGACACGGTAAAGAATGCATTGCAGAGATTACACCGCAGTGGTACGATCTCATTGGAATATACAAGCGGAATGGGCAGAGTCTACTCTATTAGAGAAAACAAGAAACTCGGAAACGCGTTTCGGCGCTCAAAAGACGGCACTCAGACTCTTTTGGGAAGCTGATGCGTTAGCGCGCACTTAAGGAGCTTCTTCAGAGCTTTAGACCATCGCAAATGTCATATTCACGACAGTCGCCTATTGTGTTGAGGCTCCATGAATAGCAGGTTGACCAAGAAACAAGCAAGAATGTTGGCTGGAAACGCGACTCAAACAAGGTTTACTTGGGCAGTCATTTTCTTGGCATTTATCGCAGGACTTGTCGGATTGCTGCCTTTGGCAACGCCTTATGAATCGACTTGGTTTACCAACAATTTCCTTCTGTTTCTAATGCTAACATACGTGTCACTCGCTTTCGGGTTGTCATATAGTTTCTACGCAATTTGGAAAACCACATATCTAATTCTACTTTTGATAACTTGTGAAGACCCGAAAGTGAAGAGATTCCTGCAGACTCATTGGACAGTTTTCTATTCAGTTTTCTTTGTTAGAAACGATAAAGTCGTTTTCAGAAAGTCATTGGCCACAGCTTGCAGTTTTGGAATAGCCATTCCTTGGGTTATCTTGTTCTTTCTGAGGTATATACTCTTGCAGTGATCTCAAGATGACGACTGATTTTTGGAAAAGCAACACAGTTTCCATGTGGGTTGAGGACAGTGGCATATCCATAGAAAAGAAACCATAAGTCTTCTATTCGGCTCATAGCTAGCAAGAAGGTCAAAGCCTAACGGCTCAATACAACCAATTGTAGGAAGAAAAAGAAAGGAAAACGTGCAGACCAGATTAGGATAACGCGGGTTGCGCCCTGAAGTAGTCTTGATTTATAGAGTTATTAGACAGATTGACGATAGTGGACAAGCGATAAGTGAGTCTTGCATCATGAGCATCGACGATCTCTTGATTCCAATACTCATAGTAGTGGCCTTATCGGTTTCCTATTTACTTTATAGGAAAGACTTCTTCAGGAGACCGAGAAAGACGGATAGGTTGTTCTCCCTTCTTGGTGTGTTCTTTCCATTCGTAGACATAATTCAGACAGTCTGGGGAGTTCAACGCGGTTGGGAAGGAAATCAAGCGGTAGTTTGGTTTGTGGGAAATCTGCATGGTTACTGGTTCCCGATTTTCGCACTGGGCCACGTAGCCTTCAGCGTTCTTTCCTTTTATCTCAAATTGAAAGGAGAATCAGAGCAAGAAAAAGATGTACGCTTTTTCTCAGCCCTTCTTGGATTGATTTGGCTGTTCGTGGCTATTTGGAACATTATTGCCTTAACGAATAATGCTATCATATAGCAGAGAAGTGCCTGTTTCACTCTTCACTTTCCAATTCCCTATTGCTTCTCCAAGTGCTTTCCAATTTTGGCAGCCAGCTCTGCCACTACGCTAAGGTTTGTCAGGAAGCTCCGTGTCAAGACCATAGTATTTTCGCCATTTGCGCTTAGTTATGACCTCTTTTGCGGGTGTCCTTGTGGGTTCAATGATCCAGATGAGATCATAGGTGCTTACATTCAAGGGTTTTACTGCGAGAAATGCGGATACACTGAACTTTACCGTGAAGAGAAGGAAGCCAGAAGAGAAACGGAAGCAAGAGAGGAGAGAAGACGACGCTATGACGGAGAAGAATGGCCTAGAACGCTTCAGGGGTACATTTGTAAACGATATGAAAAATACGAAGTGGCTTAGCGAGTGTGAGGGATGTTCAAATCAGCTATTGCCTTGAACAATCTGTCTTTCAGATCACCAGTCAATCCGAGCGCAGGCCTTCGGCACGCTCTTTGCCTCAGTCCGAGGTTTTCGAAATAGACCCTGAAAGATGGAACAGGGCTCTATCAGAGTATGTAGAAAGCATGAGAAAGAAGAAGGAGAACATGGGAGAATAGTTTCCAACAAATCAAGGACCGGCTGAACGTGGACTCTACCTAACCGATGGCTGAATTTTCACTTCTCGCCACCTCCCGCAGCGCTCGGGTGTCGGCATTACGTTCGGCTTAAAAGGTGAAGAGAATCAACAGCAGAGCACATTGAACGCAGTGCCATTTGACAATAGCAGTGTATCTCAGAAACTAAACATATTCACTTTAACCTGCGTCTGTAGTGAGTCGGCTTGTCGGTTCTCCATATACATTATAAACTGCTATCATTTGAAGGCTTCATGTGAGCATAGTAGTACTTCTGTCAGACCCTTGCGCGATCTGCGGTCGCTTCTTGGGAGGAGGATACGCCTATTGTCCCAACTGCAGAATCTACGTATGCTTCAGCTGCCAAATCAAGCAGATCATAAACTGCCATGACGTACAACTTCTGAAATCCAACAAGCTGCCAGCATGCCCGAAATGCAAGGGCGAACTTCAACCATGAGAGAAAAAGGAAACTCGTAAATCGCTTTTGGGAGTGCTCTAGATGCGGAGCTTCGGACGTGCTGAACAATTCAGGCATCAAATGCTACCTTAGGTGCGATTCCAGAATCAGAATACTTGTCTGTCGCTGAAAAGCATGCATTAGAAGAACGGCGCTATCGCATTTTCTCACTTTTGATCAAGTATCTATTGGACGTTTGTCAGAGAGCAGAGTAAAAGTGAGGCGAAACTGGAGTTTGGAAAGCCACAGTATCTGTGCGAAATAGCAAGGAAAAATGCTGCTTGAGAACTCTATTTAGGAAAGAACTGTTTTGAGGAAACCAGCCAAGTCCATAGTTTGAATCTCCGAACCACAATGCTCACAGACTTTCAACGTCTCAACTGATGTATTCTTGCCGATTTTCAGTTTGCCTCCACAATGCGGGCAACGATAGACTGCAGTGATGCCTCCATTCTTAATCTGCTCAAGCAGGGCATCCAAGTTAACTGACACTTCTGTTTTTTTCACTCTAATCTCGTCTCGTCTGTCTCTAGCCTTTCCTGCTTCCTCATACATTCCTAAGGCCTTGTAAACCTTGGCTGCATTTTCGTATTCCCGCAAAATCTCAAAATGACGAGCTTTCAGCATGCTCGTATATCGAAAGAGCCTATTCCACAAGGGGTTGGCTGGGATTGACACTTTGTCCTCTTTCTCGCCTATCGCGCTCAAAAAAGATGATGGAACAAAAACCTCAGAAAAATAGATGTGAAGTTCCTCGCCTTTCTTAATCTTCTCGACAATCTTGCCTAAGAGCCTTGAATTGTTCGCGTTCAAGATTGCCTTTTCAGTAAGAAAATGTATGGGAGGGATTTGATCCCAGGTGTCTGCGGGCACATCAGAGGGAGATATTTGATTTTCAATCTCTTTCGCCAATTTGTCCAAGCATTTGTCGGAGCACACGAACCATTTGTCAAGTTCTCCCGAGCCTCCACGCTTTTCTATGATTCTGAATAGGAATCTGAAGCAGTTGTTGCACCCTTCCTTTTCGCATACTATGCAGTCCAGCGTCTCCAGAAGCAATTGCTTCTTCCCGCAGTTAGGGCATTTTCCCATCAGTAACACCATAACCTCTAAGCAGAATATTTCCTGCTCTTGATTTAAGTCGTTCTGATTCTTGTTTCTCTGACGATTCCATGTAGCAGGCTTCGTGGTATAGTTCCCCGAAATATTCAAGCCCACACAAAAGAGAGAAACTCGATTTCTTCCACCAACTGGGATAGCTTCCAACCAAAACGAACCTGTCGTCTTTTCTTACCCGTAAACCACAACGCCTACAACTCATGGCTCAACACCTATCTGCTTCTGTTCTACTCCGCATCTAGGACAGTATTCCGATGCTAAAGGAATTTTCTCGCCACATTTGACGCAATTCTTAAAGTAGGCTTCTGGTGCTCGTGGTGATACCTTTTCGTGACGGAAAATGGTGATGCCGCAATTCGTACATCTTAGGCTGGGAGCATTTATTACATTCCACGTCCATTGAGAGATTATCGGCTGGGAAAAGAGGATCGTATATTTATGCTCCTTCGTATCCCAGTAAATGCCTCTAGGTGCAATGATGAATCCTGTTTCAAGCGGCTTTCCACAGACTGGACACTTCTCAATTTTCAGCTTGGAGAACTTTTCACTTTCACCCGAGTGATTTTGATTCAGTTCTTCGTTCATGGCTCAACACCTTCCACAATCTTGCCTAATTCGAAGATTTGTCTCCAAGTATTCAAATATCCTTTATGATAGTTTCGATATGCCTTCATAACATTATCAACTTCTCTAATCAGAGCTTCGGCTTTTTTGGATGTGAACTTTCTAGGTTCCAAAAATGCAATTACGGAGACTCTGCTTAAGGCTTCTTCCAAAGGATAGGATAGTATCATATGAACTGCAAGCTCAAGCGATTTCTTGCCTAAAACTTTTGTGAGTGATAGCATTAACCGAGTTTCTTCTGCCTGTGGATAGTTGTCTTTTATATGGCTTGAGATAGCGTCTGAATTTGCATTATGCAACAAAGCGATGGCGGCAAGCTCTTCAGAAAAAGAAAATGAAAAAACTCTACCTAAAAGGAAAAACCACCTACCTAAGTCTTTATAAAGAGTATATAAGCACTTCAGTACTAAGAAGTGATACCTAATGCCGAAAAGCAAAGCCGCCGTGAATATCGAAAACGTTGTTGCTTCTGCCACTTTGAATCAGAAGGTTGATCTGAATGCTGTCGTCAAAGGTTATCCGGGAGTGGAATATCGTCCAGAGCAGTTCCCAGGCTTGGTGTTCAGGCTCAAAAGACCGAAAACTGCAACATTGATCTTCAATTCTGGAAAAATGGTCTGCACAGGCGCCAAGTCCGAGAAAGAAGCCCGTAGCGCGGTTATAAAAGTTGCCAAGGAACTGAAGAAAGGCGGAATCATAATCATCAGCAAGCCTGAGCTCAAAATCCAGAACATCGTGGCTTCTGCAAGCTCGGGCGGAATGATAGACTTGGAAAAGGCGGCGTACACGCTTGGAAAAACCATGTACGAGCCTGAACAGTTTCCGGGACTGATCTACAGAATGGACGAGCCCAAAGTTGTCATACTGCTGTTTGCAAGCGGAAAACTCGTCTGCACGGGGGCAAAGAGAGAGCAGGATGTCCACGACGCCGTGCACAAACTTCACGGAATACTGGAAGAGCAAAATCTCATATTCTACGAGTAAGCCGTCCTCACAGTTCTCCTTCTATTTCTTTTTGACTTGTTTCAAAATCGTCTTCAATTGATCCTCGTCTATAGCGCCGATTTCGCACAGGTTGCTTGCCGTTTCCTTAACGCTGAGCAAAGTGTGAAGCTCTATTCCGTTTTTCCCAAGCCTTTCTTTTCCCCCTTCTTCTCTGTCCAAAAGCGCAACTGCGTCAGTGACCGTTCCGCCCTCAGCAGTAATGGCTCTTGCAGCCTTCTGCAAGGACAAGCCAGTTGTAACCAGATCATCGACCAGCAAAACTTTATCGCCAGGAGCAAGAATCCCTTCAATTCTTCTTTGTCTGCCGTGGAGGCGAACGCCTTTGCGGATAGAGATGAACGGTTTTCTCAAATTGTAGGAGATTATGGAGGCGAATGGCAAGCCTGCAATTGGGATTCCGGCGACTCTTTTGAAGTTCTTTTCGCCTATTTCTTGCTTTATGAAGTCTACGTAGAAGTTGCAGACTTCTTGAAAAGCGTCGGGAAAGCTTGGAACTATGCGAAGGTCTATGTAGTATGGACTTATCTTTCCGCTCGTAAGCTTGAAAGCACCAAACTGCAGCGCGCCTATCTTGTTGAGGATTTTGCAGATCTCGACTTTGGTCGTTTCATCAGGCACCGTTTCACGCCCGTTTCGAAATCTGGTAGATTTTACCTATTTCTGGAATGAGGCATGTGACCTTCGGCAATTCCTTCTTCAAGAGTTCAGCGAACTTCTTCTGGTCTGCAGATGAGCCAGTGTGGTATGGAGCAGCTACCTTGGGTTTGGTCAATCTTGCTATATCGACACCTGTCTCAGGCGACGCGTTCGGTGCAATCCCAACAGTGCAGAATACAAGGTCCAGTTTCTCTCTCTCACCTATGTCTACCATTTCTGGGAAGGGCAGACTGTCAGCAGTATGGAAAAGCTTGACGCCGTCTTCACTGGTGAGTATGAATGAAATGGGTGTAGTGGCGGGCGGATGGTTACTTTTTTCAGCTCTCAGAGAAACTTCCCCAATTTTGACTTCTGAACCAACCTGAATCTCTTGCAGTTTCTGTTCAGAAACCGTGTTTCGCAGTTTTCTTGCGGATGTTGGGTCAGCGACGACAGTGCACTGAGTCAGTTTACACAGCTCTGAAATCAGAGCGGGATCCAGGTGGTCATAATGTTCATGCGTGATCAGAACAGCATCCACATTTCCAAAGTTTCGGGGCTTAACGTCTACGGGGTCTATGACCAAGGTTTTCGATGGGGTCTTAACAGTAATTCCAGCATAGCGATTAAACCATACGAAGTAGACCTCATTTTTCGAAGGCTTCTTTTCAATTGACATGTCTAACTCCTCACAGCTAGACAATTATAACGCTTAGGTTTTAAAGAACTTCCGTTGTCACCTGATCAAAACGCCACTCATCGGCAGTGGAAGATCCGTCTCCACACAAACTAGCCTTCAGAATTGCCCAAAACAAGTACAGATTTGGCAACCAAACCGATCTGCTGAAGCATACGCTGTGCCCCAACCGAAAGCCTTACGTTTTTCCTGACTCCTGCTAAGGCTTAATTATGTTTTGATCCATTCTAGAAACAAACCTGAAGGATGAGAACAAGTTGACTCCGGATGAAATGTTTGAAAAATTGGACAAGCAAATGATAGATAGGTATTTTGAGATCAACCCTGACTATGCCACCTTTCTTGGGCTGCATGACCCCTACGATTACCTGCTAGCGAATGGCTCTGCTGAAAGACTTGTACGAAACCTCCGATTAATGGAAGAATGGCTTAAGAGCGCGAGGGAAAGTCTGAACCGAGATGAACTAAGCAACGATCATAAGATAGACTGGGACGTAATAGAAAGCGCGCATGAGCGAGGCAAATTTGACTTCTATGAGCGCCGAATACACGAACTGAACCCAGACGTCTTCGAAGAGCTTGGCGGACTCATCTTCATCATGTTCACCAGAAACTACGCTCCCATGGAAAAAAGACTGGATGCCATTGCAGCCCGCATCGAGAAAATGCCAAAGTATCTAGAGCAGTTTCGATCAAGATTCGCGAGTTCGCAACCGGTGAAGCTCTGGACTGAAATAGCCATAGAAAAAGCTCAACAAGTGGGCGGTCTGTTCCAGTTTATCCTTTTCGCTTCGAAAGGCCAAGTTTCTGACAAAACCTATGAAAGGCTGGGCAAGGCCGCGATGGCGCTTGAACCTGCGTTAAAAGCGCATCTAGAGTGGCTTCAGAGCTTGCTCCCTAAAGCAAAGAAAGAATGGGCGTTGGGCAAGGAGAAGTTCGAGAAGCTTCTTGAGTTGCGGCAGCTCGGATTGAACTCTGAGGAAATCTATCAGCTCGGCGTAGAATATCTGAGGGAACTGAAGGCAAGAAGGGATCAGTTAGCGGCGCAATATGCCCCTGGAAAATCGGCCGAAGAAGCTTTGAAGATTCTGGAGAGCAAGTCGCCCAAGACGTTTGAAGAAGCGTTGCAGTTTACGGGAAAAGCAATGGAGGAAGCCAGACGCTTTGTCGAAGATAAAGGACTTGCAACTGTCTACCCAGAAGACGTGTTGCTAGTAGAGGAAACGCCTGGATTCATGGCGCCGGTGATTCCATTTGCGGCTATGATAATGTCTGCCAAATTCGATAAGCCGCAGATAGGCATATATGTCGTCACAAGACCTCGGGACTCGGCCAACTTGGGCAAGCATTTGAACTATCCTTCCATAAGAAACACGGCTGTTCATGAGGCTTTTCCGGGTCATTTCTTGCAGGGAGCCGTTTCAAACCGTGGAAGTCTTGTTCGGATTCTTGCCGATGGCACCGAGACCATAGAGGGCTGGGCTCATTATTGTGAGGAGTTGATGGCCGAAAAGGGTTTCACTGGCGATTTGGAGACGCGTCTCGCGCAGGTCAATGAAATGATCTGGCGAGCCGTGCGCATAATTGTTGATGTGAAGCTCGCTAGAGGCGAAATGGGTTTCGAGGAGGCCGTTGCAATGCTTGTGAAGGAAACTGGCATGTCAAGAGAGGGTGCTGTTGCCGAGGTCAGTCGCTATACGCAGACGCCTGGATATGCGCTTTCCTACCTTCTGGGAAAGCATCTATTGTTGAAGCTCAAGGAAGAAGTGAAGCAGAAAATGGGAGACAGATTCGATGAAAAAGTCTTTCACGACACAATACTAGCCGACGGATACTTGCCCATATCGATGTTGCGCAAGATCTTCGACCAGAAGATGAACAAGCAAGGCTCACCCTAAATCACCACTTCTATTTTGCGGGCATATTGTACGGTTCCATCAGCTTCATTTTCCAGCGTGAACCGACACATGCCGGATATAAGCTTAATAGTTCCTGCTTGAGCTTCTCAGTATTCAAAGTGGTGCGTTATGGTTGACGTCTGGTTTCCGTATGGAAAGACAGAGGTCTGTGTGAGAGTTCCAACACGGAACTATCTGGGTTCGATAGAGCCTAAGGAAAAGGCTGGAGCGCCAGATGCTAAGGCTGAAATTGAACGCGCACTAAGGGAACCTATTGGTTCCAAGAGATTGAGCGAACTCCTCAAGCCTGAACACAGAGTTGCGATTGTAGTAGATGATGCAACCAGACCAGCGCCAACCAGCGTGATGCTTCCGCCCCTGCTTGCCGAATTGAATGCAGCAGGGGTGAAAGATGAAAACATCACGATTATCTTCGCATGCGGGATTCATAGGGAGGTCAAACGTGAAGAAGCTACAGAGCTTCTAGGCACGGAAGTCTCCAACCGCATAAAGAGCACAAGCCATGATTACAGAGCTCAAGATCTGATCCACATCGGCTCAACTCCAAAGCACGGAACAAAAGTCTATTTGAACCGTATTTTCGCTGAAGCAGACGTGAAAATTCTGACTGGGGACATTTGTCTGCATTACTTCGCGGGCTATGGTGGTGGAAGAAAAAGCGTTTTGCCTGGGATCGCAGGTGAAGAAGCAATAAAGCATAATCATGCAATGCTCTTGGATTCCAATGCAAAAACTGGGGTTTTGACAGGGAATCCTGTTAATGAGGATATGTTTGAAGCCGCGAGAATGGCAAAGGTGGATTTCGTTCTGAACGTGGTGATGAATAGCAGGGATGAGATTGTGAAGGCCTTTGCTGGCGATCTAGAGCAAGCTTTTGTTGAAGGAGTCAAACTTGTCGATGAGATGTATCGTGTGACCGTGGATCGAAGGGCGGACATTGTTGTCGTCAGCCCAGGAGGACATCCAGCAGACGTGAATCTCTTTCAGGCCTACAAGGGCGTTGACAACGCTCTGGAGGTTACCAAGCGTGGCGGCGTGATAATCTTAGTAGCCGAATGCCCTGAAGGCCACGGAAATCAAGCGTTTTATGATTGGATGGTAAAGTTTGGTGATTTGAAGGCTGTTGAGCGTGAGATTAGGCGCAATTTTGTTCTAGGAGGCCACAAAGCGTACTACCTGCTTCATGCGCTGCAGAATCATCAGATCATTCTGGTTTCGTCTATGCCCGACTACTATGCTTCGAGCATCTTCAAGGTGAAAACTGCCAGAGCCGTGAATGCTGCTTTGAGCGAGGCTTTCAAGATTGTGGGCAACAACGCCAAGGTCTGGGTAATGCCTCACGGGAATTTCACGTTGCCCGAGGTCAAAGCAGCCGAAGAGCAGGTTGCGCCTGCAAGTAGCGAATAGGAAAAGTATTAAGTCACTTTGAGATTTGTGCTTGAAAGCAAAATTCGGAGACGAACGGACTTGCAAGAGACGTTTGCCCTGCGGAAATTCACGGTGAACGATTTGCAGAGGATTATGCAGATCAACCGCCTTTGCCTTCCTGAGAACTATTCGGATTATTTTTTCGTTGACCTAGCCCGCAAGTTTCCTGAAACGTTCATCATCGCAGAAGAGAAAAGCGAGATCATTGGTTATATAATGTGCCGCATTGAAACGGGCTTGTCAAATTTCGGCTTCGGCGGCATAATCAAGAAAGGACACATTGTTTCAGTAGCAGTCATGCCAGATCACAGACGACACGGCATGGCAAAAGCGCTGCTCGCAAGAGCTTTTGAGGGCATGCGACGATACAATGCGAAACAATGCTTTTTAGAAGTCAGAGTGAGCAATGACCCAGCAGTTGGCTTATACAAGAAGCTTGAATTCGAAATCACTCGCACCGTCAGCGGATACTACGCAGACGGAGAGGGCGCCTACGTGATGAGCAAGAAACTGTAGAAGAAGCACCTATTCGGCTAAACCTTAGGATTAAACCTGTCATGGCTTTTCAGTCTCTTGTTCATAGGCTAATCGGTGATTCGTCCTGCACATCGACATAAAGCGTTTTTGGCGAGGTTCAGGCATGTTTGCACTATATTTGGGGTACAAAGTGTAGATGACGATACCAGTTTATGCCGAGACCTAGCAGCATCTTCAAATGGAAACCGGCGCGGACTTGATTACCAACATGCTTTAGCCATCGGATCAAATTTCATACGGATTTTCTTACGAGCTTCACCGCATTTCTGGATGCAAAGACTTGCTACAACTAGAAAAAAAGCCCACAAGCTTTAAGAAGACTTGCCGACCCAATCAGTTCGTGAAGGGAAAGACGAACTTCTCACCATATCATGGCTGTCATCCTCAGAGAACATCAAAGCTACTGATGAACGAGATCCCACGAAGGGTTTGCGCCCTTCAAGAGCGCTCAAGAAGGAAGCGTAATGAAACGAAAGCTAAGAGAAAAAGGAAAGAGGAGAAAGGAAGGATGAAGAGACTGGTTTTTGGAGCAATCGCAATATTACTCTTGGTTAATATGTCAGTGCTCACATTCAGCATTCAACCAGCTAGAGCAGGCGCAAGCACGCCTAATATGAAGATAAGCATCTACCTAAGCCCAGATGTTGAAAACGCTGCATTGGAATCTGGAGAAATTGACATCAACGACTGGCCCCTTACAAAGGACTGGGCTAGCGAATGGACATTGATGCCCAACATAATCAACCTGCGCGACTATGCTGAAATGGGTATGATGGAGACCGATGTCAACCACCAGATGTGGCCAACAGGCTGTCCCGTACACAAGTTCTATAATCAGACTTGCGTTAGATGCGTCAGAGCCGTTGAGTTTAGGAAGGCTGTTGCCTGCCTTTTGGACAGAGACAGTATTGTGACGAATGTTTTGAAAGGCTATGGATACAGGATGGATGTTCCACTACAGCCCTTCCAGAGCGCCTACATGGACATGTACAACTACAGTCAATCTGGCTGCATCTACAATTATAACAGGACAAGAGCTGAGAACATCCTTAATGCCGCAGGCTTCACCATGTTGCCGTCTGGCTTGAGACAAGACCCGTCGACTCCGGGCGTCGCGCTGAATCCTATCATCTTTTACGTCAGACAGGATGACCCGAACCGAAAAGAGGCTGGTGATATGCTGACTGCGGAGCTTCAGACCGAAGGTATCCAGGTGAACGCGATAATCGCCGAGAGAACCGTCTGCTACAAGAACGTTGTTGTCTTGTACAACTATAACCTGTACACAGGCGGCTGGGCATTTGACACAGTTCCAGTCCAATACTATGACTTGTACTCGAGCGACAATTACTACGGTCCGCTCATCGGCCGTAGCCCGAACTATCCTGGCTTCTGCAACAATGGCACCCAATTTGAGCCTGGCAGCCCCGACTCGGCTGGCTTTGACTACTGGGCGCTCAAGGTAAAGTACCCTGCAACGATCAATGACGCTATAGAGGCGTCAAAGACTGCAGGATATCTGTTCCTGAAGTACGTTGGCAGCATACCAATGTACTGCACAAAGGCAATCAAGGCCTACAGAACCGGTTGGGATGATGTCATCAACAACGCTGGTTACGGTATTGACAACTACTGGACTTTCTTGACCATGAAACGGATCGGCGGAGACACGATCAACTGGGGCTTCAAGAACGACGTTGAGCAACTAAACATCGTCACCTCTGAATGGCCGTGGGACCAAAAAGTGTTAGGCTTGATCTATGAAAGTCTGGTCGGTACTAACCCGTTCAACCTGGCTCCAACAGAATGGTTCTTGGCTAGTGCTGCCACGATTGGCACTTGGAACGCGACGCGTGTTGGCGGCGACGATTCCTCAACGTTCATCAACTTCACGTTGCGCAACGACGTCTACTGGCACAACAAGACGGGCAATCCGCGCCGCTTATTCACTGCCTATGATGTGAACTTCAGCTTCTACTACACGTACGCGTGTCGTTACGTAGGAGTGTGGAACTATCCATCGCTCGCCCAGTGGTATAACTGCACGATCTACAGCGATACGCAAATCGCTATCTTCTACAAGAAGAAAAGCGCCTGGGCATTCCAGTGGGCAGGCGAGTTGCCAATCATCAACGCCGACAATTGGGCGCTTGTCACTCCAGGAACGCCTGTGAAGACCTATGATCCGGCTAACACAGACATTGACGGTGATGGTGTAATCGACCTGTACGAGGACGGCACAGGCGCATGGATATATGATGACTACTTAGCGAGCAGTTGGGTCAAATTGAAAGCTGACCCACTATACTACTTGGGAGCCTCCTATATCTCGACTAGACTTAGAGGAATGTTCTGGGCTATTGCTGGTGACGTTAGCGAAGACGGCGTCGTGAACATCTTGGACCTAAGCTACATGGCTAGGTCATTGGGTGCATCGCCGGCCAATCCTGGCACTGGCTGGGGACAATACAACCCATACTGCGACCTAGACCTCGACAACGACGTTGACGTCGTAGACCTGGCAACAGTCACAAGCAACTACGGCAGGACAAAGGGTTAGAGACAAGCGCAAACATACACGTAACAAACAAGAGTTCACTGCATCCTCAGAACTCCATTCTTTCTGTTTTTCATCCGTCGGAGTGATTGTTCACAGACTGAAGCCTTCCCTTGCGAACGACTTGTGAATAGGTATCTAGAACAGAGAGCAAGTTTTATGTGACACCAAAGAAGTATTACCGGTTAGTTCTGTTTTTCGTGAGCGTTCCTTCACGCGTTCTGAACACAGAAAAAGTCAATCCATAGGCAAACACTAGACAACCGCTATTTGTGCTTTCTTGAATGGTCCAACAGCTTCATCATACGGCACTTGGCAGGATTGCTAGCAGAGAATGTTTATATTTTGACACTGGACATTTAAGTTGAGGAGATATCATATTGGATTATCCAATGTCGATACTTGGGTATTTGGTTGTCGGAATGCTGGGAGCAGGCACGTTCCTGTTCCTCTTGCTATTATTCGACAAGAAAGTTGCGATTCTGGAAAATAGCATTCTAGGACTGCGAAAGACGGCGATAGTTTATATAGCCTTAGGAGGGGTTCTTTCAGTGGTTGTGAATTTGGCCAACAGCCCGAACTTCGAGGCTAATCAGCTTACGATCGCTTTCAGCGCCGGCCTAGGATGGCCAGCGATTGCAGCGGGCTTCACGGCGGGCAAGCGAGTGGGAGAAATCCAAGAGGAAAAGGATGCTGCTGGTCAGACGGCTAAGAACATGAAAGCGTTGGGTGACCAAAGAGTCACTGAGGTTGAGGACTACTTCAAGAGTAACCTAGAACAGTACAAGAATTTCACCGAGCTGGCCATCGAACGCGCAGAAAAGCAATTAGGGGAATTGCGGGAATATTATAACCAGAAACTCTCATCTGTGGAAGGGAGGCGAACAAGATGAAAAAACTCGTAGTGGATAACGTTATGAGTCAACCAGTCTATGAAGTGAGCCAAGACGACACCGTGGAAGTAGCTCTCCAAAAAATGAAGGAGAAAGGCGTAAAGAAAATCCTAGTAAAATCCGGTGACACGCCACTCGGAGTGCTTGAAGAATGGAAAATCACTGATTCAGATCTACGCCTGAGAGTGAACCAGATGAAACTCGGCGAGTGCAAGGTTGTTCCACGCGGAACAGACATTCAAGAAGTCGAGAAGACACTGGTGAACTATTCTGCCGTTTACGTCTCTGAACCGGACAATCCAAAGAAGCTCGTTGGCGTAGTCACCGCATACGACCTGGTAAAAGCCTACTAAACGATCACCATCATAGAATGCGGACACCTCAATAGTAAACCATAGCTACGCATCATTCATGTTCACGGAGCATTTTGACCACTTTGAGCTTGTTCACACGATGTCTCATCATGTTTCATATTGTTTCAGATGCGGACGAAACGATGGCCTTGACATCATAGCAGTATGGAGCATCCCGTTATGTGAGAGGGAGCAGACAAAGACTGAATAGCCAGAGCATTGGAGATCGCCAGGATGCTCTTCCAACGCTCCAGACGAGGAAGCTTGGATTTATCAAATCAATACGTCTTTAGTGGATGTTCCTAGTTATTGTTTGGTTTTCTGCCTCTTGTGGGTAATAGAGCATTACACTGTCGTATGCTGGGTCTGGTCCCACTTCGTCATATGTTTTTATCATGGATTCTTTCAGCGTTAGCCCCTCTGTGACATAGTGTTGAAGCAGACATGTAGTAGTCTGATCTGTGTGCGAAGCTGATACTGCATTTCGGAAGCCCACGTAGACGCTGGCTCCTCGTTCAACGAAGGCTTCGGCCATATCCTTGTACGTTAGTCCGTTGCATCCCATGACGATAATTGTGGAATTGGGAAATCTACCGTTCATGCTCGACCTCACAAATACCGGGGGAATCCCGAAATACTGTTCATCCTGACCTCCGACCCTATAGACTACTCCTATAAGTCGGTCGTACAATTGGTCGGTGACGTGACTGCTCTGACTGTATCGCTCAGCGGTGAAAAGCGCGAGAGGAGGCTTGTCTTCCTGGCTCAATGCTGAGTGAACTCTGAGGATTATGATTTGATAGTTGAGCAAGGGTAGGCCTCTGTAGAAGTCCACGGTGACGTTTTCACCGGGGTAATAGTCCACTGTGTATCCCACATCCGTCAATGTCTTGTTGACTGTCTCAACGAAGGTTTCATTTGGAAACGTCAAACTCAGGTGGTCCACTATGGCCGCCCTCAACCCCGAAGGCGGAGGATTAGTTTGACCTTGAGGCAAATACGTGTAGACGGCATAAGCCACGACTACTACAACCAAGATGAGAACCAGAGCAATTGCGGCGGCATTACGGCTTCTGCGCTCCTTCTTAGCCTTAGCTTCGGCTCTAGTCAAGACGTGCCGCTTTTCAGCCTTCATAAACGTTCACAACTCGTTATCAAAGATAAAAAAAGAAGGGGTTTTTTTACTTTGTGCTCTAGGTTTTTCTGCGTTTGACACGTTTGACATAGAATGTTGTTGCAACCGTTGCTGCAAGAACCATTGAGACTATGCCAACGTACGGCGCCGTGACGGCAAACTTATCCACAGGAATCTGTACGCCACCGACGAATGATGGTATTGGGCCAGCCTGTATCATTGCTTCTGCATTAGCGACTTCACTTTGTGTTGTGGCCGTAAGGTTGCCCTCGATTTCGTGTCCTTCAACCACAGGGATTGTGATATTCGTTGGCTCAATGCGTGCTCTACACTCCGTGGCATCAGCAGGTCCATGTGTAACGTTCATGGTTGACCAGTTAGACGCCCAGTTTTGTGTAGCTGAGAAAATGTAGTTTGTAGCAGAGGCATTTGCATAGTATAACGTCTCAGTAGTGTTCTTATCCACAACTTTCATTTCAACAGAAGCCGAGCTGGTCAGCGTCTGATTCATTGTTATTCCATAAGGCAAAGTCACGTTAAGATACTGCTCGCCAGCACCGCTCCACATAAGAATAACTCTGCACCATCGTCCCGGCCATCGAACGTAGAGATACCAGCTATAGACTACAACTTTGAAAATCAAAAACCTGTAAGCCCAGATCCGAGCCCAATCTATCAAGTCCCAATGCCCGCAACTAAACGATGTGGATGTTGAAGCAGGGTTGCCGTCGACCCAACCGGTATCCCTCCAGAGATAGCCATGAACACTACAATTGCCATCCATGAATATACGGACCCATGGGTCTTGCGCACCGACTCCTTCCGCAGAAAGTAGCAAAGCTGCCAAAGATAAGACGCTCACAGACGTCAGCATGCTCTTTCTCAATTTCGTTTCCTCCTTTCCCTATTTTCCATTCCATCGCAATGCGGAAGAAAACTAGGTGATCTTCTTGCTCTCCCGTAAAAACTTATAGTTGTTGTAAGTTATAGATAAATCTTGTGGAACAATTTTCTACATTACGGTTGATGTCTTCCATCATATTACGGAGGATATCCGTTGGAGACTATTTCCATGAACATAAAAGCTTGACGAAGTTTCAACGTGCAAAGGAGTTCTTATGACGTGGCGCCTAATGAGGCTAGATGTGCATTTTCTGCTTTGTCGCTCATGTAGTTTACTGCCTGAAGCACTGACTTCGCAAGCCCGAGGAGACTGAAGAGCGTTACGAGCATAAGAAAAACTCGAAGGTCAACGAGTAAGTTTACGTTGTTAAGAGTCAAGTCTATCAATCCGCCCTGCAAGGTTAGAATGAGATATCCCACGACAAACAGGGCTCTGGCCACACTGAAGAAGTACTGATAAACCGTTCCAGCTGTGAGTTCTCCGATGACCATCAGGACAATGTACACGGTGACGAAGGTTTCAACGGAAAGCTCCAGCCATGGAAAGAACCCTGCAAACGGAGCCAAAACGAGCGACCACAAAAAGAAATACGCCAAGTAGAAAATAATCCCTTTCACTGTCGCTTTCAACACTCTGAACATAATTGACTTGAAATTCGTTCTGAAGAAGCCCTGCTTTTCAGCCATAGGGGATCACCACTGGACCATAGTCAAATGGCGGTGTCTGAAGATATACTTCAAAACGCCCACTCGTCGTAACATCAGCGATTCGCATATAGAACTCGACAGACCCGTTGAACGGCGAATGCTGCGCAACGTTAATAATCGTCTGTCCTTCGCCGACTTGCACTTTGGCACTGTTGTACATGCGTGTTTGGACATTCGCTGCAACATCAAAGAACGCATGATTCTCAAAGCTTATGGGCACACTGACACGAAAATGAGTAATGTTAACTGCAGAATAGGTTGGACCTCCCAACGCAAAATTGTATAGTGGTGCACCCCACGGAATAGAGAAATTCGTTGAAGCCTGAACAGGGATGAAGTCAGCAATTCGCAGGCTGACAATTTCTGTAATGTTCAGTTCAGTGTCATCAAACAAGTAGTTTCGGCCATCGCTCAGCATGTTGACAACGTTCAGGGTCATGTTGTGTAGAAACGTGACGCTTTCACCTTTTCTTATGACGGGTAGAAGAGTAGACCCTTGCGTGATAACGAAGCCGTCTGCATCTGAAACCTCAGTGGTCACGTTGAACAATCCTATGTTGTAGTAGCCACGGTTTATGATGTTTATTGGCAATGAAAAGAGCAGGTCATTGTTTGAAGTCACTTCGGTCCGCAAGTCGCCGAAACCAAACTGCAAGTCCTTTGCAGAATAGGCCGCGGAACCGAAGAAAGCTATTAGGAATATCCAAAAAAACGTCGTGGCTAAGCCTATCATGCGAATCGGCACGTTCATTGCAGACCCTTACTTATAGGCGGTTTGGACAAACGCTCTAGGAACCAGAGCCTTGGGATGTAGAATCATTCTTCTGCTGTTTCGGTGGCTCTGGCTGCGTCTGTACATGTTGAGGAGCAATCTGCTCTGGAGGAATTACTACGATCTGTGGCTCTGGCGGCTTAGCTTCTGGCTTAGGCTCTGGTTTAACTTCTTTCTGTGGTTGCTCAACCTTGGCCGGTGAAGCTTGAGGCTGTGGTTTCTGCGTCACCGGAGTCGGTGCTGGTCCAACCGGCCTCTGAAGAGCTACGACAGGTTCGATCTTTGGAACGTTAGCTATGATCGTGACCCCTCGTATCGTTACGAGTGAACCTACCCAGCCCATTACGCCAAGATACATTATCCGAATAGCGGTCGCAATCAATGGGGCAAGAGCGTCACCGAAGGTTTGCACAAGGTCCGCTGAAGGAATTATGTCCAAGCTTTGAGTCAAAAATCCGTAAGCGCTTATGAAAGTGAAGATCAACAGTACTACGCCTATCAACAGGACAGTTACGCCTGACAGGGCTATCTTGTCTCTGAAGTTTACGCGCATGTTAATGACACCGTGGCTTTTTTCTTAGAGCGAAAGTCATATTAAATCTTCAGAAGCACAAAACAGAATTAGAACTCGATAGCAAGAATCAAGCAAGAACCAGACGAGAAAAAAAGTGATAGGGAAGCTATGGCGTTATGCCAAGCTTCTGATAGATCTTCTGCTTGTTCTCCTCAACCGTCTTTGCAACGTCCATGAAAATGTTGTTTCCATGCGAGTCAATCGCCACAGCCAAAGGACCAAAATCCTCAACTTCAAAAATCCACATGGCCTCAGGCGTTCCTAGATCAAGCCACTCGACGCTTCTGACGTTCTTTATGGCTTTCGCCGCAAGAATCGCGGCACCGCCTGTGAAAGCACCGTAAACGGCACCATACTTCGCCATAGCATCAGTCGTCTTCTTGCCCATGCCACCCTTGCCGATGACCACTCGAACCTTGAAGTTCTTGATGAACTCGTCCTCGAAAATGTCCATCCTGGTGCTTGTCGTCGGACCAGCAGCCACAGCAATCCACTTATCGCCATCTTTGCGGACCACAGGACCACAATGAAAAACAGCGAGACCTTCAAGATTCAGAGGCAATGGCTTTCCTTCCTTGAAAAATTCAAGAGCCCTTCGGTGCGCTTGATCTCGTGCAGTGACTATGGTTCCGGTCACGTAAAGTACGTCGTTCACTTTGAGTTTTCGCACGTCCGCTTCGGGGATTGGAGTCTTGAAATGATATTCAGTCATTTTCGTTCACCTCACCAATTCAGTTTATGCGTTAGATACTCAACGGTTCCGTCAGCATTGATTCGGGCAGAAGCTCTTCGCGCAGCCCAGCAGTTGAAGGCAACGGCGGCTGGAAAAGACGCGGGATGTCTAAATGCAAAGTCTACGTGTACGCCTAAAACCGTGGTCTTGCCGCCCAATCCCATTGGGCCGATTCCAGTCATGTTGACTGCTTCAAAGATTTCGTTTTCCAGCTTTGCGATTTCAGGATCAGGGTTGTGCTCGGTTAGAGGTCGCAGCAACGCTTTCTTCGCAAGTTTCATCGATATGTCCGCTCCGCCTCCCATTGCGATGCCCAAGATGTTCGGTGGGCATGGTTGCGCACCTGCTTTTACGACGGCATCAACGACAAACTTCTTCAGTCCTTTAATTCCTTCACCTGGGACAATCATTCCGCCAATGCAAACGTTTTCGGAACCCCCACCTTTCGTCATAACGGTCATTTCTAAAGTGTCACCTGGCACGATTTCCCAGTTCAGGTATGGTATGTAGCGTCCAGTGTTGTCTCCGCTGTTCTTACCTGTGAAGGGGTCAACCGCATTAGGTCTAAGCGGAACCTCTTTCGTAGCCTTACGCGTCGCATTTATCAATGAGGCTTCGACTTTGTCTAGATCTTTTACCTTTGATCCAGCCTTAATGTAGTAGATTATTGTGCCCGTATCCTGACATACAGGAGCTTGATATTTCTCGGCAAGCTTGATGTTGTCCAAAATCGCTTTCAGCTGCGTCTTGCCTGGTTCTGCCTCTTCTGCGTAAGCCTTTGTCAGCGCTTGTTTAACATCATCCGGCAGATAAATGACTGCTTGCTTCAAAATGTTGAACCCGACAGTTTCCACAATCTTTCCAATTTCCAAAGTCTATTCCCTCTTAGTGATCAGTTCCTATGAAAAAACCGTCTACTTATAATTTGCCTTGCATCAACAACGAAACCTAGATTCAAAGAATCTGATGTCTATGGCACGTGTAAGAACTGCGTGAGGATTCGAAGAAAGTGTTTTATCGCTTCTTCACTTTAACCTACCTCTCCATAGACTAGAAGCTGCCCTGCTTCGCTTGTTTTAAATATGGCTTGCCTCAACTGTCTCATGAATCGTGAAAACAGGTGGAGCCTTAATGGCTGAAGAAGAAGAGACGAAAGAAACTCAGGAAAGCCAATCAACAGGCGCAACCAGAAAGAAATACGAGTTTTTAGAAGACTTGCCAGGAATTGGCCCAGCTACTGCCCAGAAACTGCAGGAGCTAGGCTTTCACACTGTGGAATCATTGGCCATGGCCACTGCCCGAGAACTGGAGCCTGTTGGTATCACCGAGAAAAAGGCTTTCAGCATCATCGAAGCTGCACGTTCATGCATCGGCGTCTCGTTCATCAGGGCTGATGAACTTCTCCGTCAACGGCAAAGCGTTTTAAGATTGACAACTGGAAGCAAACCGCTGGATAGGATGGTTGATGGCGGCTTGGAAACTCAGACCATCACGGAGTTTTACGGAGAGTACGGCACCGGCAAGAGCCAAATCTGCCATCAGTTATGTGTGAATGTTCAGTTGCCCCCTGAACGGGGCGGGCTTGGCGGCGCCGCACTGTACATTGATACCGAGAATACTTTTAGAACCGAGCGCATCGTGCAGATGTCCAAGTTTCTGGGCCTTGATCCAGAACAGGTTGTAAAGAACATTATTTACGGTGAAGCTTACACTTCAGATCATCAGATGTTTCTGGTTGAAAACGCCGATGAAGTGATCAAACAGAACAATGTGAAACTGATCATCATTGACTCTTTGACAGCCCACTTCAGAAGCGAATACATTGGGCGGGAGATGCTGGCTCCCAGACAGCAAAAACTCAACAAGCACATGCACAAAGTCATAGGCCTGGCCAGAGCCTTCAACGCCGTGGCCGTCGTTACAAATCAGGTTATGGCTAAGCCAGACGTGTTTTTCGGCGATGCAGTGCAGCCTATCGGCGGCCACATTGTCGGGCACACAAGCCACACAAGAATCTACCTCCGCAGAGCATCGCACGGTCCAGTTCGAATCGCGCGACTTGTCTCAAGCCCATACCTGCCTGAAGGAGAGGAAATCTTTAAAGTCACCGAGAACGGCATAGAAGATGTTTCCGAAGAGGAGAAACAAGAAAAACAGAGACCCCGTGGACGTTAAGCCATGCCGATTCCCCAAGTATTGGTAACACGATACTTCCAGCTCATAGCCAGCAGGCAGCTTACCGAAGCAGAGCGAGAACTCGAAAGAGTCAAGCAGAAGATGCAGAAAACAGATTGGAACCGTGGGTATTTCAGGGCCTTGTACGGAATGTATCTGTCCCGCAAGACAAATGGCGATGCCTACGCTTTTTTCCCAAAAATAGACTTGACCGACAAAGCAGCCTTGCACGGTTATAGACGGGAATTTCTGGAGCACATGAAGAACAGACTTCACGACGACTATGACCGTGGATACTTCTCAGCATGGGCCGACTGCATGCGAGTGTTCAGCAGAATCGAGGCGCCAGCCGCATCGAACGGGAACGGCGCAGCCTCTAAAGACGGAAAGCCCGCCACGATCAAGGGCGACGAAAGCCAAGCAACCATAGAAAGTTTTCTTGACGAAGAAAAAGAAAACTAGACTATCGTGACTGGAGCCCCAGCAAGTATCGTGTATAGCATAGTCCAGAAAACAAGCCATCCAATGAAATAGATGCCTATGCCCATCGTGAAAAGTCTTTGCGGCTTCTGCACCAGTTTAATGAACTTGTACTTTATTGCGTAGTACGACAGAATGTAGATGATTATCGCAATCGTCATGCAATTGAAGATAAGAGAAACGTCCTGCGGAAAAGCTAGCGTATTGTCTTCCTTAAAAGTCACGTTAGACGGAATCTTGCCAGCTGCTAGGGCATACCCAACGCAAAGCGAGCCAGCTAATAACCCTAAAGCTAGCCTTAACCAGTAAACCTTCTCCAAAGGATTCAAAGGTCTCATGATTTTCCGTCGCCTTTGCATTGTATATTTAAAATCCAGATTTAAAGGTGCCTATTATACTGTGTGCTGCATCCTGTGATTCACGGAAGACCCGACTTCAAAGCGTGGATCGACCTGACCGCAGTGGACACAGGTGGTTCTTAAGTGGCGCTTCAGCAAAATACAAACCCTTCCTTTTTGATTGATATCTGTCCAGCGACTATTTCCTCAATAGAACACAGTACCGAAAACTTAATGTGACATCAAGCTGGCTTGTATTCATATGGGTAGAACCAAGGCTTATTCCGTTGCTGTTTTTCTCGTTCTTTTGCTAGCAGTGCAGCTCGGTTTGCCTTGTCAGATGTCAACGCGGGCAAGCGCTATAGTCACAGTTCCCGACGATTGTCCAACAATTCAAGAGGGAATAAATCGAGCTTATGATGGAGATACTGTTTTCGTGTCAGCGGGCACGTACTACGAGCATATTGTGGTTAACAAGTCCATTTCCTTGATCGGAGAGAACCGTGACACCACAATTGTCGACGGAAACGGTTCTGCCTTTGTCATTTCCATAAAGGTTGACAATGTCGCCGTCAGCGGTTTCACGGCGCAGAATGGTAGTATGAGCGGGATTTTTCTGTCCAATTGCAGTGATTGCAGGATCGAAAACAACATTGTGACGCTTAATGTGGACAGTGGCATTCGCCTAGATAACTCGTCAGCAAACCTTATCTGCAACAACGAGATCTTCAATAATGGCTATTTCATTCCGAGTTGGGCCACGGGTTTGGGCATATTCTTGGGGTGGTGGTCATGCAACAACATCATTAGCTCAAACCACGTATACGATAACATGGTTGCCGGCATTTCCCTGGATGGATCTTATGCAAACTTGCTATGTGATAACAACGTGACAAATCAACATGCTCCAACGACACCATATGGAATCATGGTGTTCTCATCCCGCGGCAATGTAGTGCAGACGAATGCGGTCAGCAACAACTCAAAAGGAATATGGGTTTGGTGCTCCTCTTGGAATACAATCTCTAATAATAACGTCTCCAACAATGGCATTGACGAGGAACACGGTTATGGCATCGAGATTAATCGTTCCACGAACGATACGGTAGTGGGCAATCATGTTTTGAACAACACTCAAGGAATAGCCATCAAGGACGAAGCTTCAAACAACACAGTTGCCTACAATACTATAGAAAGAAACGGAAGAGGCGCCTACACTCACTACAGCAATAGCAGCATTTTCTACAAGAACAACTTCATCAATAACAGGGTGCAGGCCTCGGCAGGTGGAGCCTTTCCTGGAGACGATTATCCTGATGTCAATGCTTGGGATAACGGTGCTGAAGGCAACTACTGGAGTGGCTTCACTGGTCCTGACGCTGACCTTGACGGGATAATAGATGCGCCTTACGTCTTAGACGTCAGAAACAGAGACAATTTTCCGCTTGCTGAGCCTTGGAGCGAGACTCGAACGCACACGGCAGCTTGGGACGGCACGGTTTACGCTGTCACCACGTGGTGCAATTCTACGGTTGCTGGCTTCAGCTTCAGCCAACCGAACAAGCACCTAAGCTTCAACGTCACAGGACCAGCCAACTCGACTGGCGTCTGCAACGTCACCGTACCATTAAGCCTCATGTGGGGCTATTTTTCGATCCTCATTGACAACGTTCCACAGGCATATGCCATTTATCAGAACGCAACTCACACTAGCATTTATTTCACCGTCTTATTCCAATGCACAAGACGGGTCAGGGTTCTTTCTACAGGAGTCGTCCCAGAAAATCCGCTATTAGCACTGATTTCAGTCTTTGTTGCCTTATCCGCCGTGCTCATCTGCCTGAAACGCACGCATGCGCAGAGACACAAAAGGAACTTGCGCGTAATCCAATGTGCGAAAATTCAGGGCATCCAGCAAAGAGCATAGCTCCAAGAACCCTAAATGCTTCTGAAAATCTGAGAATTGTCAGGAAGGTGCTCTAAGCTATTGCTCTGAGTCCCTGCAGAAATAGCAGTGTCATTGAGATTATGAAGAAACCCACGGAAAGCATGTACATTCTTGTTTTCCACAATTGCGCTTTATAGAGTGCTGATGAAGTAAGCGTCGCGATGAAGGACAAGGTGTTGATTCTTGACAGGTAATACCACGCATCCCTCATGAAGGTGATAGAGGGATAGCCGGCGCCAAGGACTAGGTAGCTGTATGAAGATCCAAAGAACATGATTATGGAGATTGCCAGAATCCATGTGACGTTTCTTTCAGCTTCTTCCAACATAGCCACCTTGCACCCTAGATTGCTCGATTGTATATGAGAAACTTGCCTTCACGAGGACACGCATGATGTTGCTACTTACAGCGACGGGGTCAGCAAACCTGAGAGAATCATGTACGATAGCACATCTTGCCGCGCAAGCGTGCGTATTTAATAGTGTTTTAGACAATACTTCCAGCAAGTGTCGTGAGTTGCACAAAAAAGAGTTCTCAAGTTTCGACGTCGCTGCCGTGACTCGAGAATTGAAAGCCGTTATCACGAATTCTCGTGTCAACAACATATATCAGCTTGACGCCAAAACCCTGTTTCTGAAACTGCATAAACCTGACAATCCCGCGCTAGGGCTGATCATGGAAGCGGGAAGGCGATTACACCTGAGCTCCTACATTGCAGAAAAGCCTGCCTCGCCTCCTGCCTTTTGCATGGCATTACGGAAGTATTTGCGCAACGCATGGCTGATGGACATTGAGCAGTACGAGTTTGAACGAGTAGTAGTGCTTAAGCTAAAGACTCAGGAAGGCGAAATGCAGCTCATTCTGGAACTGTTCGGCGACGGAAACATAATCTTGGTAGGCGAAAACGGCAAGATTCTGCAGGCTCTGATTTACAAGAGGATGCGAGACAGAAACATAGTTCGCGATGAAACCTTTACGTTTGCACCATCAGCAGGCAAAAACCCAATGAAGGTCAGCAAAGAAGAGTTCAGCGAAGGTCTAAGAAAGTTTGGCGACGTTGAAGTTGTTAGGGCATTCTCTCGGTTCCTTAGCGTCGGCGGGGTCTATGCAGAGGAAGCTCTCACAAGAGCCAACGTCGACAAGACCAGGCATTGTAGCACTCTGAGCGACGATGAGATAAATGCCATTTTCGATGCCCTTCAATCATTGCTCTTGCAAGTAGTCAATGGCGCTCTAGAGCCGCGCCTAGTTCTTGACGAAACTGGCGGTTTCTTTGACGTCGTGCCAATAAGGCTCAAGCGTTACGAAAGCTCCAGTTTTAAGTTCCAGCCATTCCCCAGTTTCAATGAGGCCTTAGATGAATTCTACGTGAAAGTGACTGCAGTTGAGAAAGCTCTGGCCGGAATAGAAGTTGATCAGCTCAGACGCGAAGCAGAAAGGTTGAAGCGCATCATTACTGATCAGGAGAAAACTCTGGTTGAAGGCGAAGCCGACGCTGATAAAAACAGACTCATAGGAGACACGATATATGCTCACAGTACACAGATGCAGGCTTTGCTGGACAAGTTCTCAACGGCCAAACAGAACGGAAAAGACTGGAATGCCGCAACCTCCGAGATCTTGGAAGAGAAGAAAACTGGCGCAGAGCCAAGCATCTTTT
>Ga0315279_10000310_pt1 | contig 101502 bp, 92 predicted proteins | sample YL17G06_20_MG_FD_203694 | JGI IMG/M metagenome (GOLD analysis project Ga0315279, IMG submission 203694) | Sediment microbial communities from Yellowstone Lake, YNP, Wyoming, USA - YL17G06_20 | ecosystem: Environmental > Aquatic > Freshwater > Lake > Sediment | place: USA: Wyoming | collected... | reverse complement strand
TTTCAAAGCAGAAAAATCCGCAATTAAGCTCTTGTGAGAAGTTTCTGTGAGGAAGCGAGGAATTTGAAACAGGCCTTGAGCGTAAACCGCTTGGCATGGTGGCTTCTGGAAGAACTCATCCAGAACCATGATTTCTACGCAGTTGAAGTGGAAAAAACAACTCAAGGAGCCACATTAATAGACGCCGGCATAAATGCGAAAGGGGGTTTTCAAGCCGGGAAACTGATAACTGAAATCTGCATGGGCGGTCTTGGAAAGGCAGAAGTAACCTCTCGAAAATACGGCGACCTGGAACTTCCATCGATTTTCGTTTACACGGACCACCCAGCCGTCGCAGCTCTGGGCTCGCAGTTCGCGGGTTGGCATATAAAAGAAGAGGAGTATTCCGCAATCGGCTCTGGACCTGCACGAGCTTTGGCTTTGAAACCGAAGGAAATCTACGAAGAAATCGAGTACAAAGACGAGTGCGACAGGGCGGTCATAGTCTTAGAAACAGAAAAGTTCCCGCCGGCAAAACTGATCGAACATGTTAGCAGAGACTGCGGGATAAAACCAGACAAGCTGGCAATCATTCTGACCCCAACAACCAGTCTTGCCGGAGCAACTCAAGTTTCAGGAAGAATTGTTGAGACGGGAATGCATAAACTCAGAAGGCTTGGGCTCGGTCCCAAAACTATCCTTTATGCATGGGGCTGCGCACCTATCTCTCCAGTGCATCCCAAGTTCGCCAAGGCAATGGCAAGAACAAACGACGCAATCCTCTATGGCGGAACGTCCTACTACGTTGTAGAATCATGCAATCAAGATGAACTGCAAAAGATAGTTGAAAAAGCGCCTTCCAAGGCATCAAAACAATATGGAAAACCATTCATCGAAATATTCAAGGAAGCAAACTGCGATTTTTACAAGATTGATTCCGGCTTGTTTGCGCCAGCATCAGTCATTATCAGCGACACAAGAACCGGCAAGATGTTCAAGAGCGGAGACATCAACGTCAAAATGCTAAAAGAGTCTTTTGACTTATGCGATCAGTGAACTTCGCTTTGTCGTTTGTCGATTGATTTCTTTGCTGCTTGAAAGTAAAAGAACCTGCTTATGAATTCTCTGAATCCCGTGTTCCCTGCAAGTGCGCCCATGAGAAGACTCATGACCAGTATTTCTATCCATGCTTTTGGAATGACTAACGGTATCATCAATGCCATTGCCTGTATCCCGGCAAGCTGGACTATGAATAGAAAGTAGACGACGGTGTAAAGAGATTCTGGGATGTATGAAAGAAGAGTTAACGGCAAAGCCCAACCGGAAGGTTTAGAACCGTTGCTCAAACCCGACTTCTTATAGAGAAAACCAGCCAGCAGACCAGTTATTGCTTTTCCAATCGGCACGCCTATCACAGAGAGCAGACCAAGCGTGCCCATCACATAACCAAAATAGTAACCTGCATAGATGCCGCTCAAAAATCCAACCAGTGCACCAATGTAAGGCCCACCGAAGAAAGCTGCCACAAACGTCGCTATGTGCGAGAGGTCCAACGCTGCGCCACCTTGTCCAACAGAATTCAACAACGGCGCGACATTCAAAGAGATCAAAGAAAGCGCTGTTCCCAAAGCGCTTAGCATGGCAACAAACGCGGTCTGTTTAGCATCCATGTTTTTTCAACTCGAATCGACGATCGATGATACGTTGTGGTTGTTATTTAAGAGTAGCTACTCAGAAAAGGGTAATCGTGTTCATGCTTGAAACATAAATATTCCCGATGCATATCTGCTAATGGGAAAAACCCTTGTCTGAAGCACTCAAGTTCTCCTCGACAGACATCAAGGTTTGGCTTGAACACGAGACGGCGTCAATTTTCAATCCAGTTCACGCGAAAGCACAAAAATTTCTGGACGATATTCGCAAGTCAATCGACTCTCTTTCAGAAACTTCCAAGACGCTTCTCGACAACAGCGGAAAGGAAATCGAAAGAAGAAACATGAGGACCTACAACAGAGCAAGAGCGCTCAACAAGCTGGCCAAACTGTTCATCGATAGGATGCGCCAAATCAAGGTTCCAGACAGAGTCACCTACGAAAGGTTTAGCACCTTCGTCCAAGAAACGCAGAAAGCCTTCACAGTAACCGAGGTTGACATAAGAAACTGGTTCCCACGGATCTCACCATTCTTCATCCTTGACAGACGAAAATTCCTAACAGTCTTTGAGAAAGCAAAGTTGCAGTGGAAGGAGCTGGAAAATTTCCAAACAAAGGAGTACGTGAAAACCAAGACCTTGGAGGAAACATTCCAACTAATCGACAAGCTCACATCACTTGAAAAACAACATAAAGAACTTGGCGAACGAAAAACAAAAGTCACAAGCGATATGTCAATAGTTGAAAAGGAAATTGCTGAGACACGACAAAAAATGGCCAATTTGAAAACAATAGGCGGAATAGGACAACTGAGCCAGACAGGAAGTGAAATAGAAGCTCTAACGGCGGAAACAAAGCATAGCCTGCAGCACCTTCAGAAACCTTTCATCAAACTTCAGGCATTGGCGACTCACGGTTCAGGAAGTGGACTGACACCTGAAGAACTCAAGAAGCTTGTGCAATACCTGGAGAACCCGTTCGAAGCCCTTTCAACTGAAGAAGCAGGCTACCCGTTGCTCAAACAAATGCTTGAAAAATTGCGGCGATCCATTTCTGAAGACAAATTGAAGCTCAAACTTGAAAAAGCACGCAAAGCGGAACAGGCCATCAACAATATCGCCATCAACAATTCATTGGCAACCCTCCAACAACGATGCAAAGCCGCAAACGCTCGAAAAACACAACTCTCAACATCAGAAGAAGTCGCTTCAACACAAAAAGACCTTGCCAAACTGAATGAACACGTTGAAAATCTGACAAGAAACAAGGGTGTACTCGAAGCAGAAGAAATCATCCTCGGCAGAAACTACTCCGAAACAGCTGACAAAATCCACAATGTCAAGAGCGAAATAGAGAAAAACATCTTCAGTTTCATGAGCAAAAAAGTCACGATCACGTGAGTCAGGCGCCGCATTTGCAGAACAGCCTCCAGCACATAATAAGAGAAGCAATGGAAATATCCACTGCAAAATTTGTCAAGACCGTCGAAAGGGCAACGAAGCTGCTTCAAGAAGAGAATGGAAAAATCGGCAACTTCCAAATCCTAGGAAGACACGTCAAGATCAAGCCATCCGGAGAAGCAGTAGTAGTTTCCGACCTACATGGAGACCTTGAAAGTCTTGTTCAGATTCTGCAGCAAAGCGATATCCTGCAAAGAATGGAAAACTCCAAGCATGTTTCTCTAGTTTTTCTCGGAGACTACGGTGACCGTGGAGAGTTCTCGGCGGAAGTCTACTATACGGTCCTTCAGCTGAAACTTCAATGTCCAGCACAGACTGTTCTAATGCGCGGAAACCACGAAGGACCAAAAGACATTTTGGCTTCTCCCCATGACTTGCCAACGCAGTTCCAAACCAGGTTCGGGAAAGAATGGATCGAAGCATACCACAAAGTAGTCGGGCTTTTTCCACATCTATGTAACTCCGTGTCAGTGGAAGGGCGCTATTTGATGGTTCACGGAGGCTTGCCACAACAAGCTCGTGCAATAGAGGATTTCGCATATGCTCATGAAAGATATCCGAAGAACACCTTTCTTGAAGACTTGTTGTGGAGCGATCCTTTGGAATCCTTTGAGGGCGTGTATCCCTCTCCAAGAGGCGCTGGCAAACTCTTCGGCAAGAACATAACAGAAGAGGTCCTGAAAGCCCTCGATGCTAAGATACTGATAAGAGGACATGAACCCTGCAGCGATGGATTCCAGATAAATCATGATGGGAGAATCCTGACGCTCTTCTCAAGAAAAGGCGCACCCTACTACAACGCTTGCGGTGCTTACTTAGACGTAAAACTATCTGACAAATGCCAAAGCGCAGAGCAACTGATCCCATACATTCACAGGTTCTAGGTCGCACACGTCACAGAAACTTTAAGAACGCAGCCTCTAGCATTTCTCACAGATTCGAAGGACGAGGAGTTTCTTTCTTGAAAATTGGAATTGTGACACGCAACAGGAACGCTTACAGTTCATCCCAGTTGTATGAGGCCTTAGCAAAACATGGCATTTCATGTACCTGTTTCAGTTTTCCACAGCTGGTTACTCATGTTGGATACAAACCACTTGCCAAAGTAGCTAACCTTAACATCAAAGAGCTGGATGCGCTGATAATCCGACCGATCGGACGGGGCTCGCTTGAGGAACTTGTTTTCAGGATGGATGTTCTGTACAGGCTTCAACGTGCAGGTCTATATGTCATAAACCCGCCTGAAGCGATTGAACATTGCGTCGACAAATACGACATATTAGCCATCCTAGAAGAGAACGGCATACCAGTGCCGAAAACAGCAACAACCGAGAATATCAACGAGGCGCTGAAGGCATTCAAGGAACTTGGGGGCGACGTAATAGTTAAGCCACTGTTCGGCTCAAGAGGAATCGGTGCTACAAGGGTAAACGATCCGGAGGTGGCTTCAACTATCTTCAGATCCATAGCCTTCTATCATGGCGTGATTTATCTTCAAGAATTTGTGAACCACGGTTTATCTGACGTCAGGGCTTTTGTCGTTGGCAATCGTGTGGTTGCTGCTATGAGGCGTGTGGCCAGCAATTGGAAGACGAACTACAGCCAAGGAGGCAAGCCTGTCAGAATAGAGCTTGAAAAACCCTTGGAAAGCCTCGCATTGAAATCGGCCAAGTGCATCGACTGCAAAATTGGCGGGGTGGACATACTTGAGAGTCCTTCTGGACCAGTTGTGGTCGAAGTCAACAGTCAACCAGGATGGCGTGGACTACAGTCAGTTACAAATGTCAATATCGCAGATGAAATCGTTGACTTCGTTTTGTCAGAACTAAAGAAGTGAGATTCTTGATCGAAACAGACGTTGTGAGGATAAATCTTTCCAAGAAAGAATCACACCACATTAAGGACTGTGTAGCGCAAGAAAGGCCTTTGAATTTGTTCGTAAACCGCACCTTCTATGCCACAATCTACTGCTCTCCTTCAAACTTGAAAGAACTTGCAGTGGGACACCTCGCTTCTGAAGGAATCGTGAAATCCATAACTGAGATTGAGGAAATAGAAGCCAAAGACGACGTTTGCCTGGTGAGGCTCGTATCGAGCGTGGATGCTGAGAAGAAACTGAGATTCTCAAGACACTTTGTAAGAGCAATCCTTTCTGCATGCGGAATGCAAGGACCCTATAAGCCATCACGTAGACTGACAAAAATAAAGTCAACCCTGAAAATCGAGGCCAGAATGATACTGGATTGCGTCAACAAACTGAATTCGGCATCTGTCTTTCGAAAAACCGGTGGAGTACACGCTGCCGCCATTTTTCGAGATGATGGAACTACTGTAGCTTTCGCTGAAGATGTTGGACGTCACAATGCCGTGGACAAAGCCATAGGCATGGCGATCATGAACAAGGCTGATCTCGGGAAGTGCTTCCTTGCTTCAACAGGGAGATTGACGGGCGACATGGTCATGAAATCAGCAACAGTAGGTTTGCCCATAGTGGCTTCAATTGCCGCTGCAATAGATTCAGGCATCATCATTGCCAAGAAAGCCAACGTGACTCTAGCGGGTTTCGTCCGAGGAAATCGGATGAACGTCTACAGTTGCCCAGAAAGGATCCTCTCGTAAGGGTCCTCTCCGGCCCTCGGAAAGGAGGTTGCTTTTCCACCTCTAACAAGTATGCGTCTCGGACTTTCCGTGAAGACTCCCAACAGGCTGGCACTTATTCCATTTCGCCTCAGCTTTCTTACCACAGCATCCTTGGATTCAGGTCTGATGGCTGCCAAGACTGTGCCAGTTGAAGACATGGACAGCAATTGTGTATCTGATAATCGGAAATGTTCCTTTAACTCGTGGGATTCTGGTGCAATTGGAATTCTATCAAAATCTATATGAAAACCCAGTCCCGAAGCCTCAGCCATCTCGTTCAACGCCGCTATCAGTCCTCCTTCAGTAGCGTCATGCATAGCGTGGACCGCATCGCTTTTGCTCATTAACGACGCGTCCCTAACGCAGCTCTGCATGGTGACAAGTTTCTTGAGTTCTTCTGTCCTTTCGACACCTAACATCCTTTTTGCCTCAGCTTCACGAGTCAAGCAGAGATTAACAGCAATTTCGAGTCCAATATTCTTAGTACACACAATACAGTCTTCTGCTTTGGCGCCTCCAGGAGTTATTAATCGGCTTTTTTCAATTACTCCATAAGCCGTACAAACGCCGATAAGCGTTGATAAGCCTTGGTAGGTTCCTGTGTGTCCAGTCACAATACTCAATTCAATTTCATCAGCGGCTTTGCACGCTTGGTTCATGACCTGATAAAAGGTTCTGGGGGCAGTTGCTGTAGGGCCGAGTAGATTTATGGTGCAGTATTGTGGTTTTGCACCGAACAACGCTACATCAGAGGCTGCATAATGTATCAGGAACCAACCGAACCATCTCTTGGGCACTCCAATGCATGGGTCAGTTGAAACAACCAGACACTTGTCATCGATCAAGTGCACGCCCGAATCAAATCCAGGCAGAGGAGGAACTATGACCATTGGATCTTTCTTAATGCAGCTTAACAGCTTCTTCAGATGTTGGCTTGAAAGCTTTCCCATGTCTGCATCACCCTCAACATTTCTTTAGAGGTCCTATGCATTTCGTTTCCCAACCGAAGGATTTGAAGTGTGTTTTCAAGCAGGGAAAAGATTTGTCCCTCACATCGAAAGAGACCGTTTCTCTTGGATCCTTCCTAGAGAAACTGCAGGGCAAAGACTGTTCTTTCAGTACTTGGAGATCCATGACGTTCCACGGACCAGACTCAATTCCACACTAATGAACTCGTCAAATCCTTTAATCCCTGTTTCTAACTCTGAATTGATTTCCTCAGCCGCGGATACACGTTAAAATCTAACAGTCTCTTCTTTGAAAGCAAGTAGATTATAACTGCGCTTACAACGAACTCTGGAAGAAGATAACTGCCGTTATAGACTATGGAATACGTTACGGGATCCATTCCCCAGTCCTTTGCGTACATGGAAAAGAAGAAGACGCCCGAGACGAAGTGCGAAATGAAACGTCCAAGCATGCCAACACCAACCCCTATCACTGGTCGCTTTCTGAAGATGCCAGCCAATCCAAGTGCTCCGAAGGCTATTGGATAGTCTAACAATACTTGCGCTGGATAATACAGGAATGGTTCAATCATCATTACGACAAGCCCTAGAACGATGCCAGCATATGTTCCAACAACAGGGCCTCTGCGCAACGAAAGCCAGAGCACAGGCACCATTCCGGCAAGAGTAACCGAACCGCCATAGGGCAACTGATACAATTTAATGCTGTTCAATGCTGCAGATAAAGCTATAAAAACAATTGCTTCAGCAAATATCTGAGTTGCAGATTCACTTCCTGAGCTTCTCTTCATGGTTTTTCCTCCGCCAGTATTACCTGGATCAGGTTCTGTGGGTCGACGGTGTTCAACCGTCCTCTCAGCCGGGTCATGTCCCAGCTCCCCTTAAACCTATTAGGGGTAATTGTTATCTATGCGTATATTTACTTTTCCTAGGCATAGCCCAAAATCACGTTAGGACGCTGTTGAAAGTCATGAAGCAACTGCCCAAAAAACCCGACATTTTGGAGAACGAGAAGAAATGGCAGGCTGAATGGGAAAAGAATGGTACTTACCACTTTGACTGGAAGAACAGGAAAAGCCCCATCTTCAGCATCGACACGCCTCCCCCGTATCCGTCCGGCGAGTTCCACATGGGAACTGTTCTCAATTGGACATACTTCGATATTGTAGCTCGATACAAACGTATGAGAGGGTATAACGTTCATTTTCCACAAGGCTGGGACTGTCATGGGTTGCCCGTAGAGGTGGAAGTTGAAAAGAAAAACAAAATAAAGAAGACAGACATTCCTCCAGACAAGTTCACGAAGCTCTGTGAACAACTCGTTGAGCAGTACATAATTGCAATGAAAGATTCCATGACTCGTCTTGGATACTCAATGGATTGGACCACAGAATACAAAACGATGGACCCTGATTATTGGAGACGCACTCAACTCTCATTCATTCTGCTCTACAACAAGGGATACATTTACCGTGGAACGTATCCTGTGAACTGGTGCCCGAGATGTGAGACGGCGATAGCTGACGCTGAAGTTCGCTATGAAGACAGAAATGCTGAACTGCATCATGTCAAATTCAAACTTGAAGATGACGGTTTCCTTGAGATAGCAACGACAAGGCCTGAGTTGATTCCAGCTTGCGTGACAGTGGCCGTTAACCCTGACGATGAGCGTTACAAGAGGTACGTGGGCAAGAGCGTCAAGATACCTACAACTAAGAGAATGGTTGAAATCGTAACTGATGAAATGGTAGACCAAAATTTCGGCACAGGCATTGTAATGATTTGTACATACGGAGACAAAGCAGACGTGAAAACCGTTGTGAAGCATCATTTGCCTGTGATAATGTGCATAGATGAGAAGGGCAGAATGACCCAAAATACCGGCAAGTACGTGGGCATGCAGAGTGGCGAAGCAAGAAAAGCTATCATTGAAGACTTGGAGAGTGAAGGGCTCCTTGGAAAGAAGGAGACATTGCAGCAGGAGGTCAGTATCTGCTGGAGATGCAGAACACCAATAGAGATACTCGAAAGAGAACAGTGGTTCATGAAGACACGGGTTCTCACTGACAAAGTGGAGAAGAACGCTCTGGAAATCACGTGGTACCCAGACTACATGAAATACAGATTGATCGACTGGGCGAAATCGCTAGAATGGGACTGGGTAATATCACGGCAGAGAGTGTTTGCAACTCCGATACCGATTTGGTATTGCAAGAAATGCGGTGAAATAATTCTTGCCGAGCCGACTTGGGTGCCAATAGATCCCCGTATAGAACAACCAAGAATTGACAAGTGTCCAAAATGCGGAGGCAAAGAGTTTAGGCCCGAACGAGACGTGCTAGATACATGGTTTGATTCATCCATAACGTGTGCAGTGCATGCTGGGTGGCCTGACAAGAAAGACTGGAAAAGACTTTTTCCAGCCAGCATGCACGCTTCAGGTGTTGACATCATCCGCACATGGGCCTACTATTTGATGGTCAGACACCTAGCCCTGTTCGATGAAAAGCCGTACAAGAGTTGTCTGATCAACGGCATGGTTCTTGGAACAGATGGCCGTGAAATGCACAAGTCCTTGGGCAATTATGTTGGATCACAGGAAGTCTTGGACAAGTATGGAGCAGATGCGATAAGACAGTGGGCTGCTGGCGGCGGAGCCACTGGATCGGACATTCTGTTCAGATGGCCAGACGCTGAATATGGTTGGCGCTTTCTTATCAAACTTTGGAACGCATCAAGCTTCGTGAGCAATTTGCTCAAAGATTATGCGACTGAAGAGAAAACCAAGCACGCCCTTCAACCTCTAGACAAATGGATACTGAGCAAGTCGGAGAAACTAACTGAGAAAGTGACGGATGCTTTGGAAAAGTGCCAGTTTAATACGGCTTTGGAAGAAACACGCAACTTCACTTGGCACATTTTTTGCGACTGCTATCTAGAGGCTGTGAAAGACAGGCTCTACAGACCAGAGATCTACGGAGAAGAAAAGAAAAAAGCCGCGCAACAGACACTGTACACCGTCCTGAACAGGCTCCTGCTTCTTCTGGCGCCAATAGTACCGCATATCACAGAAGAAATCTACCAAATACTGTACGCGGAAGAAAAACACGGCAGTATCCATCGTTCTGCATGGCCACATATCAGCAAAAAGTACATGGATGAAGAAGCCGAGAAACACGGAGATCTAATAATGGCTATGATCAGTGAGATCCGAAGAGAAAAAGCCGAGAAACATCTTCCATTGAATGCCATAATCGAGAAGCTTACAATCTGCGCTGAAGATGAGGACACGGCGAAAAGAGTGGTTGAAGGCAAAGAGGACATATGCGGCACCTGCAAGATTGATGACTTTCAGGTTTCAACAGGCAAGGGAAACGGTAGAGAAGTCAAACCATACAACCTCAGTTTCACTGCAACCTACCAGTGATATTGGGAAGCGGTGAATAGTGAAAAAAGTCGGAATCATAGGGTGCGGCGCTATTGGTTCCCTAATAGCAAAAGCCGTTGAAGATGGAATCGTAAAATGTGATGAGCTGGTTCTCTACGACTACAGCCCCGAGAAGGCTGACACTCTTCAGAAGTCACTGCGAGTCAAAACCACAACCGTAAGAAGCGTTGAAGAAATGATCTCACTCGGACCAGCAATTATCGTTGAAGCAGCTTCACAACAAGCCGTCAAAGAATACTTGCACAGGATTTTGGCAGAAAACATTGAACTCATAGTCATGAGCGTAGGCGCCCTTCTAGATATGCGGGTGGATAACCGCAAGATTCACTCTCCATCAGGAGCAATCGGCGGGATTGATGCCATAGCCAGCGCTGCACTTGCCGGGATTGATGAGGTGACACTGACGACGAGGAAGAATCCTCAAGCGTTGAAGACAGAGAAACGAGGAGAGACCATCGTATTTGATGGGGATGCTGAAATGGCTGTCAGGCTTTTTCCTAAAGAAATGAACGTGGCAGCGACTTTGGCATTAGCTGTACATCCAGAAAAAGTGAAGGTAAAGATAATATCAGACCCTAAAGTAACTAGGAACGTCCATGAAATCAAGGTCGCCTGGAAATATGGAGACATGCTTTTAAGATTTGAAAACGACCCCCACCCAGACAACCCAGGAACAAGCGCACTTGCAGCGTGGTCTGCAATAAAGTTACTAAAAGATCTACTGGAAAAGACCATTTAGTTTCAGGGTTTCAGTCCAGTGTCCACGTCTACCCAGAGCTTTTCACCTATCTTTCGGTAACCAATCTTCTCGTAAAGTCTGATCGCTGCATAGTTATCCGACCTGACGAATAACGCTGCTATTTCAGCCTTCTTCAACGCTTCTTGCGTAACGGCGGATGTGGCTAGTAACGCGTATCCTTTGTTTCTATGCGCCGGGTCGGTGTACACTCCGCCAATCATCCATATTTGGGGCGTTTGAATGAAGGAACCAGCGTAAGAGACCAATTCATCTTCCTTGAACACTCCATAAATGGGCATTTTGGTTATCCAATCAACGTATCTCTTCAAGTTTCTCTTTGGGCAATCCTTTCTGTTGAGAACAAGCTTTGCAATCATTGCTGCATCTTTCTTAGTGCGGAGGCGCCTTACAAGTTTTGAACTGATAAATTTCACGTTTTCTTTTCTTGCCAGCATCCAATTTTCAATGTAGCTCTTTGCGTCCGGAAATTTTTTCTTCACGATTGGCAAGAGGTTTGGTGAGGTGTGAAAGACAAAGTGGCTTTTAGGGGCATAGGCAATGAGCGCTTCAGCGATTTTTTCTCCACATTCAAGAATTACGCTGGGAACATCAGTCGCTGTGTAGAGCAGAATGTATCCCCGTAGATCGCTGTTTTCGAAGGCTGCATGGATTGTTGTGTGTTCAGGGTCATGTTGAATGTCGTAGAAGGCGAATACATGCTTGATTACATCGGATTCGACTTGTTTTATGAAACGCTCTTTGTTGCTTTCGCGGACCTTTTCAACTGTGACCATTTGATTCTCAGCACACGGTTTTTGATCTTAGACTCCTAGTCCTATATTTTCTCAATTTCTTCGATTAGAGCGTCAACTTCTTCTTCCGTGTTGTAGAAGTGCGGCGAAACTCTTACTCCGTTGGCCCTGGCCGAAACAATTATGCCCTTTCTGCTCAGTTTCTCGGTCACTTGTTGCGGTTCGTCTACTTTGAAGTTCACTATTCCTGAGCGGCATTGCTTTTCTTCAGGCGTTTGAATTTCAAGCCCCAAATCCTTAATGGACACTATCAGATGATCTGTAAGCTTCATGATTCTTCTCTTGACGTTTTCGGTTCCATAGCTCAGCAGGATTTTCATGGCTTCTCGTGCGCCCACGTGGCTGATTTCGCATGGTGACCCTACCTCAAAACGGCTTGCCGTCTTCGAGAGGTCCATGTTCCAGATGTCGTAGAAATCAGGCGTCTCAAACATCCCTTGGTTAACACTTGCCCATCCAACAAAAGGGGGTTCGAATTTTTCGATGAGCTCGTCCTTCACGTAAAGGTAGGCTGCTCCTGGCGGGCTTAACAACCATTTGTAGCATGAAGCTGCAAGAAAGTCTACGTCATCTCTGCGTACGTCTATCGGCATGGTCCCGACTGATTGTATTGCGTCAACAACCAAGTACGCGCCGTGTTCGTGAACGATTTCACTTAACACGCGAAGGTTGTGGCGGAATCCGTTGGCATATTCAACGTGGCTTATTGCGACTGCAACAGTCTTGTCGTCAACAGCTTTCTCCATGTCGTCTAAAGCTATCTTTCCGGCGACATTCTTAACGTAATGTACTTTCACCCCGAGACTTTTTCGCAACCAGGGAAAAACGACTGAAGGATACTCCAAGTCGGTTGTAACGACTTTTGAGCCTCGTGGGTAATGAAGCACGTTTGCAGCGATGTTCATGCCTTCAGACGTATTTCCAATCACGGCTATTTCTTCGGGCCTAGCGCCGATGAGTTCTGCAAAGCATGATTTCCCCCAGTCTTCACATTGAATCGAGGTTGTCCCGAGCTTTGAGTATTCATCTGCATACTTGCGCACTGCATCTGCGACAGGTTTGGGAAGGGGCGATTGTGCGGCATGGTTCAAGAATACTTTTTTCTTAGTAACTGGAAATTGCTCACGGATTTTCTGCATGTCATCCATGTGAAGGCCGTCCATGCCTTGTAGGTGAAATTACAGTAATAGCGTCTGACTATTAAAGCGTCAAGGTCTACGTTGGTCAGTAGACGCCTGAAATTGTGAACCCGTCGAAGCAAGCCCAGTGTCTTCTGAGTAGCTTTTTCAGTTCGTCGATGGTGTTTTCGACTGCTCTTTGACAATCAGGAGATTCATTGGGGGGTGCATAAGGTTCTTTGACATTTATGTTTTTTAGACCAACGACTCCTGCCACAAGCGCATACCAGCAAAGCGGCAGGATTTGTATGTTGTATCCGCTTCCAGGCATCAACACGAGTCTCCCATTGCAGACTTCGTCAGCGGTCTTTCTTATCACGTTTGATATTTCGAAGAATCCGCTGACTGTCAACGCCAAACTTCCTAGCGTGTCTGCAAAATGTGGATCACTTCCACCATTTGCAATTATTATCTCGGGTCTGAACTCTTCAGCTAACGGAACAAAAGTCTCCTTCAAAGCATGAAGGTAGGTTTCGTCGCCTGTTCCGGGCGGCAACGATATGTTAACATTGTAACCTTCTCCTTTTCCTTCCCCGATCTGCCAAACGAATCCTGTCCCAGGATAGATAGTCGTTGGGTCTTGGTGCAAGGATATGTATAGTACTGTTGGATCTCTGTAGTAGATGTCGCTTGTACCGTTTCCAAAGTGAACGTCATAGTCGAGAATCAAAAACCGATGCATATTCCATTCAATTCTGAGGTACTCAGTTAAGACTGCGATGTCGTTGAATAGGCAGAACCCGCCGCCGTAGTTTTTCCCAGCGTGATGATATCCACCGCCTAAGGCAACTGCTCTTCTTGCGGTGTCTTTCGCAACTGCTTTGCCGCATTGAATTGCGTTGCCACAGATGAGTAACGCGCCTTCAAGGATTTCAGGAGAGACTGGTGTTTCAACGTCATATGCCTTGCTTTCTTTTGCCAATTGAAAGATCAAATCGACATATTTTTCGTCATGAACTCTCAACAAGTCATTTCGGGAGGCAGCTTGTGGCTGGAAGAGAACGATTCTTGGGTCATCAAACAAACCTTGGTGCCGAAAGAAATCCATTGCACTGACAAAACGGTCGCCTCTGAACGGATGTCCATGGCCTAGGTCATACTGTTTGAATTTCTCATGGAAGCCTATGGTGGTCTTTTCAGTCAATTGAGACACCTACTCTGTCTAGAGTTAGACTGGACCTGTATAAAATCTGTAGTAGCCTGTCTGGAGCTTCTGGATAGAAAAAGGGAGGAGGCTGGTAGCAGTTGTTAGGCTTGTTGTTTCTCTTCAGTCTTTGCCTCACTGTCTGTTGCAGTTACTTCTGTGCAGGTTACAGCTTCAACAACTGGCTCTTCATGCGTTTCGCTGCTTTCTTTTTGTTCGACAGGTGCTGTTTCTTCCAAGAACTTGACTTCTGGTTGAGCAGGTTCAGTTTCTTCTGGCTGCTGCTCAGTTTCTTCGTCTAGCGGCAACTCGCCACTTGCTAGCTGATTCGTTGCTTCTTTGACTTCTTCTAGCTCATGTTTGGCTTCGTCAAGCCCTATGGACAGAAGATCGTTTTCGCGTTGATATGCTTCGTCGTCTATTTCGCCTATTACATGGCGAATCTCAAAGTTCGCAAGGAGAATCTCCATTGTTTTGACCTGTCCTTCAAGTTCGACCACTTTGGTGGCCATTTTCTCTAGCAATGCTTTTTGTTGCTTCTCAATATCTGCAATTGCATCGTCGATTTCTTTGTCGAACATGTCGTGTGTAGACTGCGATATCCTGCCTGTGCTCAGTAAATTGTCCAATGCTTGCCTCTTTTTCCTAGCTACTTCATATTCTTCGTTTAATCTCCTAAAAGAATGCTTCCACGAGATCAAATTGTTGCACCGTGGAAGTCTCTTCGCCCGAAGTGGCAAATAACCTTTGTTAACATGCGGATATATCGCTGACTGATTAGAACGGCTTCTTTCTGCGGATCGAGGAAAAATAAAGGGCTAAAAGTGCAAGATTCGAATCATAAATGAGCAACTGCGGAAAGATGAAACGTCTCAGAGTTATCGAAACACTAAAAAACACCTTCCCCGCCTTTCTAGAAGCGAACGATTAGCTCACGAAGGGCCCGTAGCTCAGTAAGGACAGAGCACCGGACTTTTAGGCGATGGATTTGCGTAGAAATCCGGGGGTCCCGGGTTCAATTCCCGGCGGGCCCGCCAATGCTGGTATCTAGAAATCATTCATGTCTTTTGTTCAGGTTGGACGACTGCCTATTCGAGTAGTTTTCTTATAGAACATTTCTCCATAAGCATTTATTTACAGAGAAAACCGTTAAAGATGTGGAGTGGGAGAAACAGAGGTAGGCTTTGGAATAGGAGGTGAACGTGTGGAGTTTTCGATAAATGGGAAACAAGCAATTGCAATAGTATGGACGATCATCGCCTTAGTGGTGTCATTAATAATAGTGTTTGCACTGGGCTACCCATCCTATGGCACATATGGTTCTGTGTTCGGCGGACCGTGGCAATGGCTGGTGGCATTGTTCTTCGGACTATTCCTAGTGATTACCGTTCCTGTTTACCTGCTGATCGCCCTTTGGCATATCGTATCCAAATTGGATAGCACCTAATCTGCTTGAAACTTTGCAAAAGACGTCTCAAGTAAGTTAGGCATTCTAGAGGCCTGAGTCAAGAAGTCAGTCTGAACTGTTCAGACTTCACTTTGTTGCGCTCAATGGCTTAATCTATTTTGGGTTCTTTCTTAATCTACGGACAATTCTGGAAGAGCATTGGGGACGATTTCTTGTCCGGTCTAGTCGGCAAGATTGCCTTTCTATATGTGTGGGTGGGCTATTACGGTGTAGACTGGGCGCGTCCGTCTTCTTCGTGTCCTGTCTAGGGCGAAAAGAAGGAATAGCAGTATCATGCCCGCGATTGCTGTTATTATGACTATGGTGAGGAAAATCAACCAATCCAGGGTCGGGGAAAATGGTGGGTAGGGTAAGATCGTGACTGTCTATATTCGATTGGGCGAAAGCAGCGGACATTTGTTTCTTGCCTTGATCTGAAAGAGTGGTTCATAACACATAAATGAAACATCAAGTTCTACAAAAGGCGGGACAGAACTTGAGTTTAGAGGAAATTGAAGCGTTTGCCAACTCTTTGAAGACTTGTCCAAAATGTGGTTCAAACGAAGGGTTCTGGCTCGCAGCAAACCGCGAAAAGAGTTATGTACAATGCAAACATTGTGGTGCTGTTTTGGAGTTCTGCGAAGTTTTGTCATACAAGGATAAGGACAAACCCTCGAGGAGCGCCTTCAAGAAACTGAAATTCTGACGCACAAGCTTGGAAAGCTGTCTCTTTTCCGGGTAGTATTGAGAACGTTTGGTGAGGGTTTTGGATAATCTCTTGTTTTCTAATTGAAGTATGCTCGAATATGTCGGTTTTGTGGCTTACGGCGTGCGCGGTAGACTCTGACCAGAAAGAAAGTTGTAATCGCCTTCTCCTTCTCTCCCACTCGGGTCAAAGCAAATATTATCCGATCTTTGTTAAAGCATTTGCTGCACCTTTCGGCATATATCATTTTTCAGCGTATGTCCTGTTCCTGTTTCATTTCAGCAGGCGCAATCTTGTTTATAATTCTTGATATGATAGTTACTTTTGATCTGGAATGTTTGATTCATTGTTGTATGATGCGGGTCAGACGCTTGTGATGATATTCTGGTCTTTGTTGGTCTTGATAGTTGCTGGCGGCGTGATTGGAAAATACTTTAGCCGAAGCAAATAAGATCTAGACTGAAGGCTTCCTGCTGTTTCTATTTCATAGCACACGCTGATGTTCTTTGGGTTTTTGACCGTCTTCAACCGGAAGGCGTGATTTCGTTTACATAGAAGGTAGGCCTATGGTATGGACTGTTCAACATGGTTTTTGGTTGTTTTCAAGCCAAAAATGACCTACCCCCTCCCCCTAGGTTTTCAGCACGCACAGTGCCGTGGTGAGTCTTTGGATGGTCTTCAGGTTGGTTCCTTCGGTGCTGTTCAGCTAGGTTGCATGTTGGATTCTGCAAGTTGACAGACTTGCCTCATTCATCAAGAATAGTCCCTGGGTCAGACTTCGAGAATCGCAGTTGGGTTTTCTGCTTATAGGGGGCGCAATCGTGCGCTAGTTAGGTAAGGGAGTTGGGCTCTTGTTTATGAAGTTGTCACGTTGATTTTTGTCTTGAACAGACTGGCAATGTTTAGGTTTAAAAGCCCTTCAATTTGTATAGTCAACTATGGAAGAGAAATGCCGCCGATTGAAGACGATCGTGGAAGGGGAAATGGAAGGGGCAAGTCCAGCCCATGATATTGACCATGTAATGAGGGTCTACAACTTGTGTCTGAAGTTGGCAAAGTATGAACTGGACGTTGATTTGGATGTCTTGAAAACTGCAGCCTTGCTTCATGATGTGGCTCGGACCGAAGAGGACAAAGCTGGACATAGTCATGTGATGAATGTCGACCATGCCGTCCTCGGCGCTGAGATGAGTGTCAACATTTTGAGAGAGTTGGGTTATTCAGAGGAAAAGATAGAACAGGTCAAGCATTGCATCGTTGTTCATAGGTTCAGGGGAAATAGCCCCCCAAAGACGATTGAAGCAAAGATACTGTCTGACGCTGACAAACTGGATGTCTTGGGAGCGACTGGAATTGCGCGATCATTCACAATTGGAGGAGAATGTGGGCAGAAAATCTACTCGAATATTGCCATAGACAAATACATCAAGGAAAACCTTGCGGGTGGAAAACCTAACGGAAGAATAACGGATCCAACGAAGCACAGTTCAAACCTCGAATTCGAAACAAAGTTCAAACATATTCCAGACAAGTTGTTTACGCAAAAAGCAAAAGAAGTTGCCAGAGAAAGGTTGGAATATATGAAGCAGTTTTTCGAGAGACTAAAACGGGAGATTGAGGGCCGATCTTAGATTCGGACGCTAATGTCCACCTGCAGCAGGGGAGGTTTCCTTGAGAAAACCAATTAGCGCCTTAGGAGACAAGACGTCACCTATCAAGCCCATCAGAGGCGGGTCATCCACGGCGTGCATGACATATATCAACTTGTTTTTTGCATGCGCATATCCTATGTCAACACATACGCTCTTTCCAACGTAGCCTCCCGGATTAACGATGTAAACAACATCTGCGTCATCAATTCTCTTCAGACACCCAAGAATTCCCCGAGCGTCAATTCTATTTGATATCTGATACTCAATGCTCGCCTCCTTGAGCATACGTTCCAATTCCTCCATCTCACGTACGAACCTGAAACTTCCACAAACATACAATCTCTTCATGGCACTTATCCAAGCACCAGAATCATATTGATCCGCTGCAGCTTGATGTTAAGATCACCAACAGTATTGATCCAAAAATGCGGTTTTCCTTTTTGGACAATTCTCCAAAACCCTATCACATGTATCTTGAGAAAATCTTAAAAACCTTTTGTCATGAGCCTATTAGCCAATAAAGAGGCAAATTCACGATGAAGCGTGTATTAGTTTTTGCGGCGCATCCTGACGACGATCTCATCGGGTGTGGAGGTAGTCTGGCAAAACATGTGAAGCTTGGAAATCATGTTTCTGTCTGCTACATGACTTCTGGAGATGCGGGAAGCCTAGACTACTCAAAGGCAGATTTAGCGCGAATAAGGGAAGATGAGGCAAGAAATGCCGCACAGGTTATTGGTTTCCAAGACCTGACTTTCCTCAGAAACCCGGATGGCTATCTGGAATGCGATCAAGATAACCTGAGGAAGCTGGTTGAACTGGTCAGGAAGAAACAGGCAAACATTGTTTATGTTCATCATCAGTCAGACGCACATCAAGACCACAGAACGACTTTCCAGTTGGTGAACGAAGCAGTCGGAAGGGCAGGCACTCCCTTGTTTCAGGAATGCAAGGGAGAACCATGGTGTGTTGACACTGTATTGGCTTTTGAAGTTTGGACACCCCTTTCAGACTTCGAATACGTAGAAGACATATCAGAATTCATTGACAAGAAAATTGCTGCCCTAAAAAAGCATGAATCGCAGATCAAAACCGTCCGATATGATGAAGCAGTCGAAGGCCTCGCTAGATATAGAGGAGCAATGACCGGAAAAGGCCAGTACTGCGAAGTATTCAAAATAGTGAAAGCTTCCAATTTGTTCTAAAGCTGGCTAACTAGCTGGATCTCGTTTGGATCCGAGGACACCATGACGGTCTCGGTACGTTTTTTGAATTGGCGTACGGGTGATCTTTGAGGATTTCGACAGAACTCTGTTAGAACGGCACACTCTTCGCATTCTTTAACTTCACAACTGTGATGAGTCTTCTCGTAGGGACAAGTGTCTGCAAACGTCTCAGAAATGTGTCTTTTCATCTTCTCAAGACCAAGAGCCTTCAAGAGCTAAATGCCTATCTGATTCTGATCTTATTTTATGGTTATGAATTCTGAAACACTATTCAGAATCACGAACAACTTGCCTGCAGAGGATAAAAGTGGGGAACTGCTCCTTATAACACCGTAGAGATAGGACTGTTGAATACTCCAATCCGCAGGCTAGAAGGAATAGCTTACTGGGTCTGTGAAGACCCCGAAGGGATCTACGATTTTGTCAACAGAGAGATTAGAAGAGAATGGGGAGAAGATGCCAGATTCGAACGTCGCGACCCAGCACAGGACGAATGGTTAACGACCTTGACAAAGCGCAAATGGAGGCTGGAGACTTTAGATTTGGCCCAAATAAATCTGAATCCAGATATAACGAATTACGTTGACGCAAAGAGAAGATACAATTTTTCTGAGAGTCTTGCCAAGAGAAGAAAGGAACTTCAAGAGTCCATCAAGATGTATGCCGCAGTCATTTGGCCCTTGGTAATACGGAGAGAGAACATGCAGCTTGTTGATGGTTACTGTCGCTACGATACACTCAAAGCAATGAAAGTGTCGAAAACCTACGCATACGTGGGCTCTTTGTAATTCTTCAGTCATGCATGTGAACCAGAGTCCAAGTGCATGATCGAAATCTTTTAATTCGGTCCCAAAAGACCTTTATCAAGTGAGCCTTATGAAAGCCTTCATTTCAGTTGATCTCGAAGGAATGCCGCATGTCGTCATACCCGGTCACTTAAACCTTAAAGGCGCATTGTACGAAGAAGCGAGAAGAATCATCACCCGAGTCACACTTACAGTTGCAGATGAACTGTACAAGAATGGCTTTGAAAGTATTCTTGTCGCCGACAGTCACGGACCAATGGTTAACATCTATGTTGACGATTTGCCTGAATACTTGGAAATCGTTCGAGGTTTTCCGAGACCTCTGAGCATGGTTGCAGGAGTTGAATCATGTGATGCTGCCCTGTTTCTCGGATACCATGCAAAGTTCGGAACTGCAAAATCAACATTCGACCACACCTACAGCGGAGGAAGCATCAACAATGTTGAAGTCAACGGGATTTCTGCAAGTGAATTCCTTCTAAACGGCTATGTTGCGGGTGAATTCAAAGTGCCCGTCATTCTGGTGGCTGGAGAAGCTCAGCTTCTGAAGGATGATGTGAAGCAGTACGCTCCTTGGGCCGAGGCTGTAGCTCTGAAGCAGTCCTTAAGCAGACTTTCAGCGAGAAGTCCAAGCATGAAGAGGATCGAGACTGACTTGAGAAAGGCTGTTCGAAAAGCAGTGGCGAATCACAAACATGGCAAGACTCAACTTCTGAAGGCTAAAGAGCCAGTGAAGATGGGTGTGACTTTTATGGTCAGCCACTTTGCAGATATCGCTGAACTCTTGCCGACTATTAAGAGAATCAATCCGTTGAAGGTCGAATATTTGGCGGAAAGCATGACTGAAGCATACAAGACATTTGAATTTCTGGCACTTGCGGCAAGTGGCATGTCCGCCCTCATGGAGAGTCTAAAATAGCGGCGAACGAGAAACCACAGAAATAGAAAGAGCAGGCGTTCATATGGGTTCATTGATCTTGCCAATCAATGCGTCTAATCTCTCGACTTGGAGTCTGTTGCCAAGTCTTTCGCGCGCCAACTATATTTTGAATCTTTATTAAGAAATCACAAGATTTACCAATGTTTTTAGTAGTTATTCAAGTCTTGAACAATGAGTGGTAACAGTTGTCCTTTGAAGATTGGCTTTACAGACAGGCAGAGAAGAATGCTCACAACGAAATCCTGGCTTTTCTTGTTATCCTATTAGGCATGAACCTCCTAGTGGGAGGACTAATTATCGCAATATTCACAACTGGGCAGCCAATCATTTTTCCGTTCATTACTGAGCAACTCATTAATCTCCCTGTTGCCCTCGGGCTCATACTGACAGATGCAGGTTTTTCAATAATCTTTGCAGGATTCGTATTGGTCATTCATTACGATAAACAAAGGTCTTGGCACCTGAAGGAATTGGATAAGTCTGCCAACCGTAAGAACTGGAAAGTTGCTATAAAAACAGCCAACGAAATGCTTCAGGAAATGGATGAAGAAAAGAAAAAGAATTAGAGACTTCAAAGAAGTGTCATTGTCAAAACACGTCTTTTGCTTGTTCGCTTATTCGCTCCACCTTTCAATGAACAGCTTCTTTTCACCTTGCTTGAAGGTGACTCTGACGGGGATGGCGTCGGTTCCTCTCTTTGTCTTCTTGTACTCTTTGAACGGGAACATGCTGTCTTCTGCTAGATCTACAGGGATGTAAAGCAGGTATTTGCCGTCTTTTCTTCTGAACAAGCGACCTCTTCCTTCACTGACCATTCGTTATCACCTCGATTGCATTCGCAGTTTAAGATCAAAGGACTATAGAAAAACTCTATTTAATTCTTTTTATCATACAACTCAAAAAGAACGCGTACATAAATGGTTCTTTCTAAGAAAATTGAATTGTATGCAACACTTCTCAGATGCCGCGGTTAGAATTAGAGAACAACGGAAAATTGCCAGAAATCTTGGCTGTTGGCTTGTTCTCTTAGTGTCACTCGTATCTAGTCAAATAAAGCGGTTTGCTTGCCTCTTTTTTCCTCTGTTCCAAAAGGGAATCAGGCAACAAGACAATGATATCCGAACTCGTGACATGCTCCTTGTTATCTTCCCTATTTTCAAGGTCATACGATGCTTTTTGGGTCGAATGGGCTTTTTTCATAAGCGATCCACCGGAAGGGCAGGATTAATTAACATGCATCTTAAGACTTAATAAACATTGTCAATGACATGTACAACTCCAAGACAATCGCGGGTTTTTTCATGTATTTACTCTTTCAATAATGAGGCACTGGGACGAAGCGACCGATGTCAAGTCACTCTTCGCTTGTGAAAATGCATGGTTCATCAGGATTTGGACATTGAAGGGCAGGATGAAACAAACATTTCTTCTTGCTCCTGCGGCTGCATTCAGTTCTTGGGGCACGTTCTTCATTTTTCATTTTGTTCGTATATTTCCCTTCTATCGTTCAAGAATAGTTGCATAGTATTTAAACTGAGGAAGGCGACAAGAAAAATATCATTGTGTTGTTCTTGATCTTTCAGCGTCCCATGCGGCGAAGACTTCTTCAGCAATCTGAGGTCTTAACCTAAAGATGTCTTCAGGATTTTTCAGATAGAGATAGACCATGTAGACTCTTCCAAAGGCGTCTGATCTGACGAAAATGTAACTTGGTTTCTCTGGAAGTCCGGAACCGTGCTTCTGCAAGATTTCTTTGAATATTGTGTCAATCTTCTCCGTTGAAACGCTGTGGTCGAAACCTATTTCGAAAGTGTAGCAGTAAAGATTTGCGTTATCAGTTTCGTACAGGTAGTTAACCATGTCTCGTTGGAGTATCTGCAGGTTGGTGATGGAGACCATGTTGTTTGCAATGGTAAGTAACTTGGTGTAATTTATCGTGATTTCCTGAACTATTCCCTCGACAGTTCCAAGTCGAACATAATCACCGACCTTAAAAGGGCGCGTGGCAAGCAGATACAGCCCCGCAACGAAGTTCCCTATCGTTTGTGAAGATGCAAAGCCTACTGCTGCACCGCCAAGAGCTGAGAAAGCCAGGAACCATTGAGTGTCTAAGCCGCCTATCCTGACTAGTGCCGCTACAGAACCGATGAAGATAATTATCCTGAAAGTCAGAATCAAGTTGTTCGAGACGTTGCGTTCTAGATGGGATCGTTTTGCAAATCTTCTCAAGTGTCGGGTTATCAGCCTTTCAAGAACGATAGCAATCGAGCCTATGATGACTATTGAAATAATCTGACCCAGAGTGAGTCCAAATGGGGTTTGTTGGTTCAACCAATCGATTATACCTTCCCAATCCACTGACCTTTCCTCCTTTTCCTTAACATGTTATCTCTTGCCTTTTTATAGACTCTGCAGGCACAAGCTTTTAAAATCTGGAACTGATTTGAGGCGAGGTATGGAACGGTCAGGCAAGGAGTCTAAGGGGCTTTCTAATGTTGAGGCTGAAAGAAGGCTTGAACAGTTCGGGCCAAACCAATTAGTTGAACGTCAAAAGACAAGTTTCCTCAGCATTGCGAAGGAAGAAATAGCCGAACCTATGATTTTGTTGCTGCTCGTCGTTGGCGTAGTCTACACGGTCTTCGGAAACCTGCAAGACGCCTTAACAATCTTCAGTATTATCTTCATTCTGGTTTTCGTTGAAATCTGGAACGAATTTCGTGCCAAGAAAGCCATATCTTCCCTTTCCGAGTTGGCGGCTCCAAAAACCAGAGTCTTACGAGACGGTATGATAGTTGAGGTTGAAACTGAGAGAGTTGTTTCTGGCGACATTTTGGTTTTTACTCAAGGCACACGGATCGCCGCCGACTGCAAATTTGATGTGGCTTATGATATCCAAGTTGACGAGTCAGTTTTAACAGGCGAATCTTTTCCAAAAGAGAAGAAGGTTGGAGACGACGTTTTTGCTGGAACCTTGATCATTTCGGGCGAAGGAAAAGGAGAGGCATACGCTACTGGCAAAAACACGAGGTTCGGCAAGATTTCCACTCTCGCTCAAAGGATCAAACCTCCGAAAACACCGTTACAGTTGGCGATGAAGTCGCTCTCGAAGACACTTGCTTTGGTCGCTCTCTTCTTCAGCGTCATCATACCGCTCATAGGTTTGCTGCGCTTCGGAACACAAGATCTTGTCCAGCTTATCCTGACAGGACTTGCACTTGCTTTTGCCGCTATCCCTGAAGAATTGCCAATCATAATCACTATGATTCTTGGGTTGGGCTCCTACAAGCTTTCGCAAAAGGGTTTTCTGGTCAAGAAGCTTAAGGCTGCAGAAGCTCTGGGCGACGCAACCGTAATCGTTACTGACAAAACTGGGACGATTACTGAGAACAAGATGCAAGTTACCAGCGTTTTTCCACGGGACAAAGTGGCTAAAACGCTTGGTGTTGCTGCTGCCGCATTGACCGACATGTCATTGTCTCCCACTGACAAGGCAGTTTTGGAAAAAACCAGCGAACTCGGAGTCAAAGCGGATTTCGGGAAGATCCTTCGCGAACGCGATTTCGAAAGCAACAAAAAGACCCGAGCTGTTTTACGTGCTAGAAATGACGGTTTGTGGCTTTCGACTGTTGGAGCACCTGAGGAAATTCTAAGGTCACCAAGTGTGAATGGTGCCATCGACGAAGAACTCAGAGATGAAACATCAAAAGGAAAGAGAGTAATTGCCGTTGCACAAAAGGTCGTCTCCGTACAAGAGGCCGGATTGCCTTTATCAGAGTTGGAGGGTAACTGGGACTTCATAGGGTTGATTTCGATTGAGGATCCTCCGCGCCAAGGTGTCAAAGAAACCATAGAGGCCGCTCAGAAGGCGGGAATTAGAACGATCATGGTCACAGGTGATCATCCGCAGACCGCCGCCTACATCGCGAAAAGCGTCAGCATTCTCTCAGACAAAGTGCTGATTGGTGAAGAGCTCGATACCCTTTCTGATGAGCAATTGCAGAAAGTCGTAAAGGAAGTCTCCGTTTTTGCGAGAACGACCCCCGAACATAAGTACCGACTGGTAATGGCATTGCATGCAAACAACGAAGTTGTTGCAGTCACCGGTGATGGAGTAAACGACACTTTGGCCCTCAAAGGAGCGGACATTGGCATTGCGATGGGCGTGAAAGGCACCGATGCGGCTAAAGAAGCTGCGGATGCCGTATTGACTGATGATAACTTTGTAACCATCGGCCAAGCAGTCTTTGAAGGACGCAAATTCTTCGACAACCTTAGAAAAGGATTGAAGTACTACCTCTCAGTCAAAGCCGCGCTAATCTCAATCTTCCTGCTACCTCTGATCCTAGGCGTTCCTCTACCTTTTGCCCCAATACAAATAATCGTTCTTGAACTCTTCATGGATCTCGCTGCTTCTGCAGGATTTGTCACCGAACCAGCAGAAAAAACGATTTACAGCCGAGCGCCAAGGAACCCTAGAGCAAGATTTCCCGATTCAAGAATGATAAGAGACATTGCAGTGTCCGCAGCAAGTCTCTTTGCAGTTGTGATGCTCTCATACTTCTATGCACGTTGGCAAAATCTCTCCGGAATTGAAACACAGACTTTCGCTTTCTCTGGCTGGATAATGGGCCACGTAGTCCTTGCCTTTGTTTCACGTTCAGAAACAGAACCGCTTCACATTTTGGGCCCCCTGTCAAACAGGGTGATGGACATATGGGCGGTTCTGGCTTTCTCTTTTCTGCTTGTTGCGGTCAACGTGCCTTTCGTAGGTTTGCAGCTCAAGTTATCGACACTTACACCTAGTCAACTTGGTTTAATTTTCGCGTTCGCTCTTCTGACTATCGTTTGGCTTGAAATCGGAAAGGTTCTTGCGTTCAAACCAAATTCAAACCATGGAATCGACCGAGGATAAGAGCAAAAAGTTGTCTTGATCTCCTAAGTGCGACACTGGAGATTAGTAGACCGGTGACTAGAGATGAGGAATTTTGACACGCGTTCTGATAGCGAAAGCTTTTATTGCGGTTCAAAACTTAGTTTGCCAATGCTTAGGAAAGATGATAAGGCATGAGTCTGCAGAAGAGTGACTTCATACTACTAGATTACGTGGCAAAAGTGAAAGAAACCGGAGAGGTTTTCGACACAACCATTGAAGAGACCGCCAAGAAAGAGCATCTGTACAAAGAAGGCGACATCTTCGAGCCCAAACTTGTGGTAATAGGCGAAAACTGGGTTCTCAAAGCGTTGGACGAAAGCCTGACCACGATGGAAGTGGGCAAACCAGGCGTCGTGGAAATTCCGCCGGAGAAGGCCTTCGGGCAACGGGATCCTGAAAAAGTCAAACGCGTTGCTTTGAAGCAGTTGCTTGCCAGAGATATCACGCCAAGCGTGGGAATGCGAATCGAATATGGCGGCAAGAGTGCTACGGTTCGAGCTATTGGTGCTGGTCGAGTTTTGCTTGATTATAATCCTGCACTGGCAGGAAAGACTCTTGTTTACGAGGTTACTGTGAAGAAGAAGCTTGAGACGCCTGAAGAGAAGATTACCGCTTTGATCCATAGAAGAATACCCAATGTGGAAGACAAGAAATTTGAATTCACTGTCAAAGCAAAGACAGTCAACGTTGAGATGCCTGAAGATGCATTCTACCTTGAAGGCATCCAAATCGCAAAGAGAGGCATAGCTATGGATGTTCAAAGATTCTTCCCTGAAACAACCACTGTGAAATTTGCCGAAAGCTTCAAAGCTGAACCTAAGAAAACAGAAGCCAAACCTGAGAAAGAAGAAAAACCAGCTGCTGAGGCACAGTCAACAACTTAGCTTCATATTACTCCAGTTACTTTTGCCAAATGCTCGTAGGCTTCACGGTTCAAGCTCAGCTTGTTTAAAATCGTGAATCTTTCTGGCCTTATTGTTGCAGCCAACTCCAATGCTTTGATTATGTCATCTTTGCCGACGCCAAGTTCTTTGGCTTTTGTCGGTGCGCCAAGTTTTTGGAGTGCATCTCTTATGCGTTTCCAGTTGGCACCATGCAGATAGGCCATCATTATTGTTCCGACCCCGCATCGTTCGCCATGCAAAGCGCAATTAGGTTTTACAATTTCAAGTGCGTGACTGAACAGGTGTTCTGACCCGCTACATGGACGACTGCTTCCGGCGATGCTCATGGAAACACCGCAGCTTATCAAAGCTTCAATCAGAACTCGCAAACCCTCCTCATTCTTCTTCTGCATCAAGTTCACGTTCAACATGACATGCTTGGCACTCATCATAGCTAAGCTCGCGGCGTATCCTCCGTAATATTCGTCCTTTTCTTCACGTGCCAACTGCCAGTCTTTGATAGCTGTAAACTTTGCAATTACGTCTTCGTAGCCGCTTATGGCGAAGCGCCAGGGGGCGCGCAATATGATGTTTGTATCTGCAATTATGGCCAGAGGGGCCTGGGACATCACTGAATATGGTTTCTCAGAACCTTTGATCGAGGACAGAGGGCTTGATATTCCGTCGTGAGACGCTGTTGTCGGAACACTAATGAACGGGATTTCTGATCGTGCAGAACTGCACTTTGCAACATCTATTTTTGTGCCGCCGCCCACTCCAAAGACGATCTCGGGCTTCAACGTTCTTATCTTTTCTTCAACATTTTGAACGTCTTTGACTGTTGCCGCTTCAACAAGGAAAGTGTCAACTGTTAATCCCTCTTCCTCCAGTATCTTTCTTACTTTCTTTCCCGCAATATTGTTGGTTTTTGAGCCTGCGATTACGAGTGCCGACTGGGTGAAACCTAGCCTTCTAGAGATTTCGCCAACTCTTTCCAAAGCACCGTTTCCAACAATTACTTCTCTCGGAAGCTGCATTCTATGATGTTTCAGATGCACATGAACCACGTTTAACTGCTATTCTTCTTTCCATAGCGATGTGCCGTGAATCTTAAAAAGGGTTACCTTTCTTTGCGAGGTTGGAAAGCTCGATTCGTTCAGGTTTTTGGTTGATGAAGACTTCAATTGTCTGCTTTTTCTAGATATCTAAAGGAAAACTGCTTAACCATCAAATCTGGACGATTTGCACTGAGTATGAAGCTTTGCACATCCTTGAGGTTAGGTTGCCAATCCTGCCTCAGACTGGTGATCAATTTGGAAAAGCTGGCGTAGTTCTTGTGCACAGACACAATGATACTATTCATTCCGAGGCCTTCGCCATCCGATGCAAAAACGATGTTTGGCTGCTTCTTACTCCATTCTCGTGCTTTCTCGAGCAATTCTGCCTTCGCTTCCGTAAAGGCTAGAAAAGTGAATGCAACCATCTCGTAACCCATTTTTGAAACGTCAGGGACGATTGTATATTCCTTTATGTACCCCTCTGCTTCCAGACGTGTTCTCTTCCGCGTGATTGTGGGCTGGGAGATTTTGAGGACTTTCGCAAGCTGTCTGTCGCTTCTTCTTGACCCCTTTATCAATTCGTACAGAAGTCTCATCTTTTCTTTTTCTTTCTCACTCATCTTAGACCCCTTTTTCATACATAATTCATTTAGTCTAATAATGGTTGCGATTGAACAGCACTCGTCAGACATGCTTGGGAAAGATTGCATTCTCACATTGGAAGCAAGTTGATAATTGGAAGTGTTTGAATTATTCTTTGAAAATTCCAAGCGCAATATTAATAAATACCTAGACATTGATAGAATGATGCTACTTCCTTGCGAAGTAATTACTGACGTAATTGGGTTTTAGGAGACGCATAATATGGTAAACAATGATGTGGTAAATCAATTGACGTTGAAAGGAACGACGACCATCGGTGTCGTATGCAAAGACGGAGTCATACTCGCCTCAGATACGCGTGTTACAATGGGATATTATGTTGCCCACAAACATGGCAAGAAAGTGTACCAAATCGACGATCATTTGGCCATGACCATTGCGGGAAGCGTTGCTGACGCACAAAGAGCTGTTGACATATTGACCACGAACGCCAAACTCTACAGGATTGAATTGGGCAGGCCTTTGCCGATAAGCTCGGCTGCAAGGCTTCTTTCGAACCTGCTTTTTTCAGCCAGATACGTTCCCTTGTTGGCGCAGGTTTTGGTTGGGGGTTTGGACGATACGGGTCCTCACATATTTTCAATAGACCCGTTTGGCAGTCTCACAGAGGAAACATTTGTATCCACAGGCTCAGGATCACCAGTAGCATACGGCATTCTCGAAGACAAGTTCAAAGAAGGCGCACACATCAAAGATATGTTACCCGTAATAGTCAAGGCTGTTAATGCTGCTATGAAACGTGACTCAGCAAGCGGAGACAGCTTCAACGTTGCAGTGATAGATGCGAAAGGTTACAGAGACTTGACTGACAAAGAAAAGAAGCAGCTTTTGGTTGATTGAGGAAGTAAAAAGAGTGGCCCCGAATTCTAACAGAGAAAAAATCGAAATCAGCCAATACATCTTGGAACATGTACCGAAAGAAGCTGAAGTGACCAGAATAGAGTATGAGGCGTCCACGCTTGCAGTTTACACCAAGAGACCAGAGGTATTGGTTGAGCAGAGCAATGTCATTGCTAACATAGTCAACGTCATAAGAAAACGAATAGTCATTCGTTCTGACCCTTCCGTAAGGGTTCAGGAAGTCGAGGCCGAAAAAATAGCAAGAGACATCGTTCCTGCCGAAGCTGAAGTAACAGACATAAACTTTGACCCCAGCTTGGGCGAAATCATCATAGACGCGAAAAAACCTGGGCTTGTGATTGGAAAGAACGGGACCGTTCTGCAAGAGATAATCCGGCGGACCAAGTGGCGTCCTCATGTTTTGAGAAGCCCCCCGTTGAAGTCGAAGATCATAACTCACATGCGTCATTATCTTCACTCGGAAAGCAAGGAAAGAGAAAGGATACTTCGAACGGTAGGAGAAAGGATTTTTAGACCTAAAGCGTTCGAAGTTGGGGATGTTAGAATCACGGCGCTCGGCGGAGTCCAAGAGGTTGGAAGATCCGCTTTTCTCGTTCAAACTCGTGAAAGCAGCATACTTCTTGATTGTGGAGTTAACCCCGGTTCCCAAAGACCTTTCGAGGCTTTTCCAAGACTTGACAACCCAGCTTTTGAACTGGAATCATTGGACGCCGTGGTAATAAGCCACGCACACCTTGACCACTGCGGGCTTGTGCCTTTCTTGTACAAGTACGGCTACGATGGCCCAGTCTACTGCTCTGCTCCAACCTCAAACATGATGACGCTTCTTCAACTTGACTATTTGGACGTAGCTGGCAAGCAGGGTACGACACCGTTCTATGATCAGAAGGACGTCAGGGAATGTGTCTTGCACACGCTTCCTCTAAGGTACGGGGTCGTCACGGACATAGCTCCAGATGCACGGTTGACTCTACACAACGCTGGGCATATTCTTGGTTCTTCAATGGTTCACCTGCACATTGGGGAAGGTCTGCACAACGTTGTCTATACCGGTGATTACAAGTTTTCCAGAACCATGCTTCTTGAAGCGGCAACAACAGAGTTTCCAAGAGTTGAGACTATTATAACTGAAAGCACCTATGGCGGTCCAGACGACATCATGCCGTCGCGTGTCGAAGCCGAAGAACGCTTGACAAGAATTGTGAATGATACATTGGAACGAAAAGGAAAAGTTCTGATTCCGGTCCCGGCAGTCGGCAGGGCTCAGGAAATAATGCTTATCCTTGATGGCTACATGAAACGGGGAATGATGAAGGAAGCTCCTGTCTTCATCGAAGGCATGATCTCAGAAGCGACAGCGATCCATACGGCCTATCCTGAGTACCTGGGGAGGGAAGTGCGAAACAGCATACTCCATGACGGCGTCAACCCCTTCCAGTCTGACTACTTCACAATCGTGGAGCACCCTAGCGTGCGGCAGGAAATAATCGAGGGTGAACCTTGCATCATAATGGCAACCTCAGGAATGCTTGAGGGCGGGCCAGTGATAGAGTATTTCAAGAGCCTGGCGGACAATGAAAACAATACAGCAGTCTTTGTAAGCTATCAGATTGAAGGCACGATGGGAAGAAGGGTTCAGAAAGGCTTGAATGAAGTTACTTTGATGACTTCTGATGGTAAAATGGACGTGGTGAAAGTCAGACTTCGCGTTGAGTCGATAGAAGGCTTTTCTGGGCACTCGGACAGGAGGCAAATATTCAACTACGTTACCCACTTGAGGCCGAAACCTGAAAGAGTCGTTGTGTGTCACGGTGAAAGGGCAAAGTGTCTTAGCATGGCTAACTTCATTGAAAGAAGATGTGAAATAAGATCGTTTGCTCCGGCTCTAATGGAGACTTTCAGGCTGCTGTAGGAATAGGCTCGTTTGAAACCGGCACTTTCTCTCGCCAAATCTTTACATTCGGAGGACAAACAACCACTCGTTCTTCGCCTAGCCTTGCAATGTCCCCTCCAACAGATTCAGCGAACTCGCACAACTCGTTCACGGCGTGTTTGACGTCGTCAATGCTCTTGTTTGCGAGAGGAGTTATTCTGAGGATCAGAATGTTTCCGGCTTTGACCTCATTCTTGACAGAATCCAAGTCTGACAAGTCGCGAAGAGGCATCGCTTTCAAGTAGGTCTTGCCAGGACTACTTTTCACCTCAACTTCCTTCTTGGATTTGCGCAGTATTCCTAGCCCTGGCAACATTCTCCTCTCTTGCTCTTTTATTCTGCCTTTCAAGAGTTTAAGTTTTTCTTAACTTCACGTCCGAATTTCTAATACATATTGGACTATTAAAATGTTTTATGGATTTCACGTTCAAATCCGTATTCACTGAGGCGTGGAATTCAGTTCTTTAAGCAGGTTCCATGTTTTGTCGCCTACGTAATACAGGTTTTTGACGACGATGCCTTGCTTGACGTTTTTTGCTTCTTCTGCATCGTACAGGATTTCTCCTACAGCGATCGGTTTTCCATGCTTCTCATCTACAACAGAGACGATGATGTTCTTACTAAACTCGCCTTCGATGCGTTTGATCCCGGGTGCCATTATGTTTGCACCTTTGCACACGTAGGGGACTGCTCCCATATCCACAACAACTCGAGGAGCTTGATGGAAATACTCGTCAAACTTTAAGGTTGGATAGATGTTTTCGCCGGCTTTGACAAGCACTGGTCTTCCATTTATGAGGAAGATTTCATCCGTGTTGGTTTGAAAGACTTCGACATCTAATCTGTCCTTGAACAGTAACTCTATATCGGTGTTGAGCTTCTCTGAAGCTTTTCGTAGAATGGTTTTCGCTTCTTTCGTTTTCAAAAAATACCGTTTGTGTTTTTGGGGCATCTTGCCCATCTCTTAGATAGGTTTAAATGTTAAGGTTTAAGTATAAAAGGCATAACAATTTGGGTTTGAGGGTCAAAGAATGAGCGAAATGACAACCGAAATCCTCGAGGAAAACATCGGAAAAATAGTGCTGGTAAGGTTGAAGGGTGGAAAAAACCTGCGCGGAAAACTCAAAGGGTTCGATCAACACCTGAACTTGGTTTTGGAAGAAACAGAAGATACCACAACTTCAGAGAACATCAGAAAACTCGGTGTGATAATTGTCCGAGGAGATAACGTGGTACTGATCTCGCCGCCTCCAAGGTGACACCATTGGGAAAGGGAACGCCCTCATTTGGCAAGCGCCAGGGAAAGACCGTCCACATAAAATGCAGGCGATGCGGAAGACGAGCATATCACGTGCAAAAGAAACGCTGTGCAGCTTGCGGTTATGGAGAAACGACGGTTATCAAAACGTACGCGTGGCGAACCAAAAACCTACATAGAGAACGAATGCGTTAAGAAAGAGTTTTCTTGCTTATTGTGTTGCTTGATAATAAGCTTTAGCAGATAGATAACTGCGCACGCTTGGTTCTTTTGCTGAGTTCTTCCGGCATGCGTATAGGTGAAGCGTTAGGTTTGAAGTTGGCTAACATTCAAGTTGTCGGCGACCTATTGAGAATCTCGATTCCAGAACCATTGACAAAGATTGGGAATCCAAGAGTAACCTTTGCGAGTCGAGAGACGAAAGAAGCTTTCGAGGAATGGCTCAAGGTTTGAGATCAATACATTCTAAGTGCGGTTGGCAAGTCTAATTTCTTTGAGAAGTTGAAGGCAGATGATAGGGCTTTTCCTTTTGAAGTCACTACGGCTTGTCGCTTTTGGAATAATGCCTTAAAGAAAACTGGTTTGACTGAAAGAGATCCAACGACTAAGAGAAGACTCGCACATTTTCACGTTCTAAGGAAATACTTTAGACCCGAATTAGGCAGCGTCATTCAAAGCGATGTGGTTGAGGCTTTGATGGGCCATGAAGAAGGCTTAACAGAAGTCTATCGGAAATATTCTGAGAAGGACATGCTCAAGATGTATGGTGAAGGTGAACATGCACTCTTGTTGTTTGGAGAAATGTCTGGAGACGCTCAGCAGTTAAGGCAGGAAGTGAACCAGGTCTATAGAGAAAACTTTGAGATGCGCGGAGTCTTTGACAGCTTGAGATCGGAAAACAACGCTTTGAAAGAACAGTTGAAACGGCTTGACGAGAAGTTTTCAGGTCTCGAGAAGCTCGTTAAAGACTTGCGTGAAGCTGCAAATTAGCTTCCCTTTTTTCTATTGATGAAAAGACCAGGCATATTTGAGCCTGCGGAACCAAGCTATTACGCTATTTTCTCTATGTATTCGCCCAGGTCCCTGAGGGAAAAGAGACGAGGCATTGCATCCACTTCCAAGCTTATGACGAAGGTTTCAAGCTTGACCAAACCTGCCCATTCAACTCGGGCTTGCCTCATGAACTCATTATAATCTGAATAGTCCTTGTGAAGGGAAATCATCATCCTTTCCATGCCTAGACCCCGTCCGCTTGAGGCGAAGATGACGTTTGGACGCTTCGAAAGAAACCTCTGCGCCTTTTCCAGTCGTTCAGCTTGGGAATATTTCGCAATCTCGCTTGGTGACCAGACGCCGAAAATGAATGCTATAAGTTCAATTCCGAGCTTTCTAAAGTCAGGGATAATTGTGCGTTCTTTGATTAATCCTTCTCTCTCCAACTTTCCCATAATTCTTGTCACGGTAGGCTGAGAAACATTCAGAGCCTTGGCTAACTGCCTATCACTTCTCTTGTTGTTTTTCAGCAGTTCGGAAATGAGTCTGACCTCAGTATTCTTCAGCTTCGTCTTCTCATTATTCATGAAAGAGCCTCTGCATTGATATGAGGCTTAGAATAAAAAGCATTAGTCCTATTTCCGACACATCTGCTACCATGACGAACAGTGTGCGTCATCTGAAGAGAACCGTTCAAGAACTGGAAAAGTCTTAACAAAATTCAGGAAGACCACCGTTTTGCAGTTTTGGCCTACCTTTTTTTCTTTCAGGAACCCTCAGTTATGAAAACTTGGACGACAATTTCAATGGTAAGTGATACGACGCAAACGTCATGTTGGATAGTACATTTAAATCATTCAGTTATCAATTGATAGAATAGAGGTGTGCCACGCAGAAGGAGGTTTCTCCTCATTCCTCATCTCCTTTAATTTGCCTTGTACGCACACGCGTGCATGTTGAGTTATGATGAGAACGTGGCACATTCTCCTTCCTCAATTCTGCCCCAAAACTACATGCGCGCTATTCTTTCGTGGGTCTGGGGGTAAAGTTTACTTTTTTATCAGTTACTCCTCTACCCCTTCCAGATAAGCCTTTTCTGCATGGTTAATGGGGGTTTTCCTCCTTTTTTTGGGGGTTTTTTGAGAGGAAACAATGAATTCGGGGTTTTCAGGTTTTTATCAGCGCGAGGGCTAAATTTAGCGCTAGCTATTGTGCGTATGCCTATTCCTAAATTCGTTTGCAAGATAGGTTGTGCTTCTGCGTGCGCTAGAAATGAAGTGTTGTGTTGAACTTTTCAACTATCTCATTCAAGCTGTCCGCTCTTGTGTCTGGACCCGCGAAAATGGGGCTATCTTTCATCCCCTTGCCTTCAGCGATCTCTTGGTTGCGCTTGCGTTCCTCTTCAACCAAGACATCAGGGTAATAGTAGAGATGGAAAGCATCTTTTTCCTCCTTGACTTCCCACCAACGCAGTTTGTCTCTTTCAATTCTGAACTTCACCATCGCCACCCGCTGCAGGTCCTTCTTTTTATAGCGTTGTCCGTTATCAGGTTTACACAGAACTGCACAGTAGGAGGCTTTCCGCGCTCGTACATCCCAGAGGGCGATTATGTTGTTAGATTTTAACCTCCGACCTCTTCCCAGCATTTTTTTTACCCAAGAAGAATTAGCAGTAGACAGCTTTAAGCTGTTTGATTCGCTGTTCCCACTTTTGCCCCATTCGCGCGCGCTAACAGAGTTCCCGTCACTATCCGAGATTCATAACATTTTTACATCATCTTATCTAGTTATCCAAGAGGGAATTTGACGATGGTTAATTGCCCAGAATGTGGGAAACCATTGAAAAAGAGCAAGCGCAAGTCTAAATACTGCTGCGAAAACAGCGCTTGTTCCGTTGTATTTGTTCGTCATCCTGACAAGCAAGCTATAATGGAGATAAAATACAAGGCTCAAGCTCGCTCTTGAGTTTGCGCGTGCGCTATGTTGAAAAGAAGATAGGTGTTTTTGACAGTTTACCCTACTTTTCAGTGCAGAAATGCCTAATGCTTCCATGAGATTCATGTAAACCTTTCGAGGATTTTTTGTTGGATTGGAGAAAATCTAAGTAAGACTAGATAAATATCTGATTTGTGAGTCGTGCTGTCTCAATGGTATTATTCAAATATCTTGAGAGTTGTTATCTAAATCAGTTTAAGGAAAAAGGCAGAGTTCACCTTCTCTCTCTATACAACTGCAGAGTTATAGAAAAAGCTGCCATTCAGGACAAATTTGAGGGCCATACAAAGATTTGTGTTGAACCAACTGAAAAAGCAGTGGAGCTTAGTAGCAAAGAAGCGGGCAAATTGTTTTCACCACATGAATTTGCCAAAGGCATTACAATCATGCCTAAAGCTCATGTGTTGAGAGAAAACGTAGTTCTCAATGCTTTAATCTTTTGTGCATCCTCTACGCTAGATGGTCAACTAATGAAGAGGTTTAACTGTGATGCATATTACGAAATAGTTGACCCCCTGCAATTTGCAAGAATTGTTTTTGAGGAATTGAGAAAACATTTACCTTTACAAGCTTACAAAATAGGAAAAGTGAGATACGCTGATAAAGAAATTTATGTAACAAATACTAACAAAAGCGAAGTTCTTGAAAACATTTCCAGTGACCCTTGGGATGGGTATTTTGTCAAGCCACAAAGCTTCAGTGTTGAAAAAGAGGTCAGAATGGTGTTTGTTCCGACGCTCGACGTTGACATAGGCGAGTATCGTGACCTAGATTGCAGAAGATTGCTTAATTGTTGCAGATTTTAGACCTTATTAAGTTTTTATTGGTTTGACGTGGATTATCAGTTCTCCCCTTCAGCCTTCAAAAACCACACGCCCACAAGATTTCCATTACTATTTGACTAGACAGAAAAAAGAAGGTTCAGCGCACGAGTAACGAGATAGAACTTTGTTCTATAAGGACTATTATAGGAGGATTGCGCAATTCTTGTATCGCGAAAGGAACGGGAGAAGCAGGAGAGCGTCAAACAAAGAAAACGAAGGGAGAAAGGAGTCTGTCTGAATCACTTTCCTGCTAATCTCGTTCCACATATAGAATTGGATTCTTTATTAAAGTCTTTCGTTTGACAACGTAAGCGCTCTGAATGGTTGAAACAGAAAAAAAGAGGGAAGTATGTTGACCAAGCCTTAGTCAACATTGGGCTACTTGGTTGTTGCTAACACCGTGTTTCTTGCAGCCATTCCTTCTTGCAGTTGGCGACGCGTGTTAGATATGCTGAGGGCAGACCAAGACTTCAACAAGACTGACGCCACGTTCCTAGTTTCCTGCATCAACAGAAGACTCGCCGAGTTGATGGCAGGCTGCAGATCAGGAACCGAGGCTGAGATACTTAAAGAAGGGCTTTCATCATCACAGGTGATAGGATTCTTGGGAAACGGCGAAATGTCATTCACCAATCTCATGCAAGAACCATATACCTACGCACTTAGCCTTTGGGGAATAACGTTCCATACCAAGAGCGCGAAGATTGAATCGAAAGAAAAGAAACTTGAACTTGGGATCAAGGGCTGGATCAAAAGAAAAACATAGTTGACAAACTGACTTCACAAGATTCGAAAGCACCTGATAGACTTCTCTTCAAACCCAGATGCGTAGTCTCTTGGCAGAAATGCAATCTTAGAAGATGTTGAGAAACCCATCAAATGTGACAAATTGAAAAGCGCACAAATTAGACCATAGCGCGCGCATTTCCACTTGTTACATTTTACCATTCTTCAACGTTGTTCAAAAATGCTTCAAAGACTCTAATTAGCGCGCTATTCTTTTCCCGCACTTCTTGCAATAAGCCGCATCGCTTTCGTTCTGCGCTCCACAGACAAGACATGGTATCTTGCCTGGAACGAGCTGCAATGTTACTGAAACGCGCTCTTCACGTATGACGAGGTAGGCGAAGCAGATTGTTGTTACGGCTACACTGATAGCGAGAATTGTCCAGAATTGGTCGTTTAGCCAGTTGCCCCAGTACGCGAAAGCGCCGATTAGCGTATCCGATGCTCCCCTTAAATCCTTCAAGTAGAATCGCTTATAAAAGTTGTGACACGCGTGGGGGTACCCCGAGTGAGCGTGCTTTTGGCATTTTATTTTAAATACTAGGTTAGGCTAGAATAGGCGCGCGCGCAAGGTCAGGCAACGGACTACTCTTTTTCCTCACCCTCTCCAGCAGAAGAACTAGTCCGGCGACAAGACCTATGACTATCATCAACCCTCTCAGAAGCATCCCAGTACCCTGTGTTGTGGCCACACCGACAAACGCGGTGGCATCATAAGCTCCGTGAATCAGCGAGGGTGCAAAAAGATTGCCCCCCGAAAGGTAGTACGTGATTGCCATGGCCATCCCGAACGTCACAAGATCAGTGAAAAGAATCAGCGAAGCTATCCCATACGTGATAGCGTAATAGAGGTGCACCCCCCCAAACAGAAGAGAAGAAACGAAAGCGAGACCCAACCAATGCCTATTCTTGAAGAGCTCAAGCAAACCACCAAACATGAAACCCCTGAAAATGTATTCCTCAGCTGGACCCACAATCAACAGAGAATTCGCCACCATGACCCATGCTAAACTGGGCGGAACATTCAGCACAGGATTAGGCTTATCCAGCAAGTTCAGTGTATTAGGATCAAATAAAAGCAACACGATGAAAATAACAACGCCGACAAATATGCCCAACACTGTGAAGGTGCCGAAATACCCCAAACCAATCTTCAAAGCGGAAAGAGTTCGGTTGAAAAACTTGCTGATTATCGTTGTTCTCCACAGCAACGTAATGACGAGTATCGGCACGCCGTAGACAACTAGAATTCCAGGAATCAGCCCATAGTTGACTCCGAGGTATTGGGAGTACACGGAGCCAAAGATCGCAACGAGTCCAACGAGGTAGAACCATTTCTTTTCAGACCCGTTTCTTTCGGCATGAGTATCGGCATCAGAAAGTTCGCCTCCTCCAATCTTTTGCTCATCAGAAGTCAACACACATCCAACCTTTCTAGCCTCATGCAGGTTCCAACGACGTGGCAAATATAAAACGCTTTGGTGAACTAATGCGGGGAGAACAAACTGGGCGGCGCGGGCGCAAATCCTCCTCCTTTTTTTAGTTAGTAGCCCGCGCACGCTAGAGAACGCAATCTCTAAGCCCTCTGAAGCCTCTTCATAATATTCATTTATTCTTCCATAGAAAGGATCTAAAATTCTGAAATTTCAGAATGAAACCAATGTTTAACGTGTGTTTGTAGTCGAATAGTGCGCTGTATCATAATAACCTTTGTCGACCTTGACGAAAATCAGTGGACCTTTGCTTTGAGTTAAGTCTCTTGCCTTTCTTAAAGCGTTGTTAACGACATTCAGAGTCTGCTCTTTCTCGCTTGGATACTTCTTCTTTTCATCGCCCAACTCCATTTTCAAGAGGTTTTCTGCAAGGATTGATGTTCCACAGATTTCTCCGTTCTTAATCAAAGTGGAGATCACGACGTCTTCCATTTGATGACGATTTGAAAGCCTTGCCCATATTGGTTCAGCATTGTTAAGGATTTTTGTGACGTTGTTCCATCTCTTCGAATTTTCGTTGCCAATTAAGAGTTTGACCCTTTCTCCCCACTTTTTCAGCCACATGCCACTCCAGACACTCATGAATTCCTGCAGTTCTTCTGGGTTCTGCTCGTAAAGCTTCTCAAGTCTTTCAACAACTTCACATTGACCAGCGTCTATTCCAGAAATATCCCAATGAAACTTCAGATAGTTGGTCAAGTCTTGGCATGCTATTTGGAGTACCTTGCGATCCGCGCCCAAAACGTCGATGAGCGGGTTCTTCTCAATGAGCTTTTCAGACATCAACGTTTCTACGAAATTCACAGGTACTCCCTTCCCGAAGCCTTCTCCACTCCAAACTAGACCTTTGAGCTTTTAATAAGCTTTATTCGTAGTCGCTTCTATAACATTGTTCACTAGTTTTCAGCTATATTTCCTTTCTAGAAATATTCCTGAAAGGCAATTTTGCTGTTATTCAAGAAAATCCGGCAATTTTTTGACGCTTTCCAGGATTAAGTCAGGATTTGCCCTCTCAAGCTCTTTAAGAGAGAAAATTCCAGACAAGACTGCCACAGTCTGGGCGCCAGCATTCTTTCCGGCTCTCACATCCACGACAGAGTCTCCTACAACGGCACACTCGCGTAGTTCCACGTCAAGTCTCTTTGAACACTGTATGAGTGCTTCGGGTGAGGGTTTCGGATTGGCGGTATCAATTGCCGTTACAACAGCTTGAAAGTACTTTGCCAAATGGAACTTCTCCAGCTGATCTATGATTTCATTCCTCGAGACATTTCGCCTCGTCGTCAATGCGAGTTTTGCCCTTTCTGAAAGGTTCTGAAGGATGGCTCCAATATCTGAGAACGGTCTGGTCTCAGTACGTGTCGCTTGATAGTAAGCCTTCAGATACACTTCTCGGAAGTTCTCCTCATCGATTCCTTTAATCAGATCATTCAGGGTGAGGCCCAGTTCGAATCTCTTAGGAATTTCCATCGCAGTTCTGATGCTGACTTTCCTGCGTCCAAGCGTAGAGAACGCTACTTTTGCAGCTTCCAAGTATGCTTCTTTTGAATCTACTATTGTGCCGTCCAAGTCAAAGATTATGGCATGGACGTTGAGCTTACATTTTTCCATGATTCTTTTCTGCCGTGGCATGTTGTTCCAAGCTTTTTGTTCGATAAGTTTTTATTTGCGGTCAGTTGTCTATGGTAAATACCCGATAAATCTGTTTAGGCGGAGAAGCTTAGGAATGAAGGGCGATGGTTAGAAAAGCAAGAATACGCTTGACAAGCACCGACTATTCAAAGCTTGAAGAAGTATGTGAGGAACTGAAAGTCATCGCCCAGAAAACAGGCGTCAAAATAAACGGGCCAGTTCCGTTACCAACCAAGCGGCTAAGGGTACCGGTTCTGAAGTCGCCCTGCGGAGAAGGAACATCAACTTGGGACAGATGGGAAATGCGAATTCACAAACGATTGATCGACATAGACTCTGAAGAACGTGTGATGCGCCGAATCATGAGGATTCGTGTTCCCGAAGAAGTTCACGTGACGATAGAACTTCTGTAGTGAACGCGCTTTGAATTTTGTCTGAAGCGTGGAAAACCAGGCATAGCTGACTATTGGCTAAGTCAACCACAGAAGTTGATAAGCAACTATTCCGAGGACCACGCTTGCCGCGAAGGCAAAGGCCCAGATTTTCTTGTTCCAGAAGAAGACCTTGTACCCGTCAAGCACTCCTATCGGAACCAGGTTGAAGATCGCGATCCAAGCATTATAGAAAGCCACAACCGCGAATATCCAGCTATGCATGAGGAAAAAATTGGCGGCGCAAAATATGGATGCCAGCATAAGGTTTGTTGTCGGTCCTATGATTGACGTTTTTCCGATTGTTTTTCTGTCAGCAGATCCGCTGACGACAACGGCGCCTGGACCTATGATTTTTATGAATGAAGGAATCATCGATAGCAGGGTCAGAATGACGCCCATGACGTTGAGTCTGAACTCTGCCCAAAGTCCGTACGTTTGCGCCATTATTTTATGGGCTATTTCGTGAATGAGAAAAGACAATGCAAACAGCACTGAAAGTAAGGCAAGCATAGAATAATCATTGTAAATCATGTTTGGAAAGGTTAATCCCGCGCCGATAACAAGTACTGTGGCCACTGCTAAGTGCATTATTTCCTTGCGACTGAAGGCAAAGCGTCTTCTGCCTATTTTCAATAATGGATAGACATGTGTATGCCCGATCGGTGTTTGTCTAGGAGGAGCTGAGGGCTGTGTTGTTTCTTTAGGGGTGCGCGCTTGGTTGATTTCTTGGCATTGATGGTTCTCAGGTAGACGATGTTCAGCGCAGAAGTAGCCTCCGCAATAAGGGCATTTGAATGGCAAGAAAGTGTCTTGTCCACACTTTTCACATTTCATGTCTCGATGCCTTTCTACATTTTAGTCGCTGCTAGTGTCTTCCCAATGTGTTTCCATTTCTGAATGATTTGTTTGCTCTGATGTATCAACGCGAGCAACTGCTTTGATCTTCTTTTCTTTGCCTGAATCGTTGATGTACAAGACAATGACTGTCGCGACGAAGGCAGCACCCAGCCAAACGTACAGCCAACTTCCATACGTGTCAATTGTCTTGAAGAGTGGGTAGGTGCCTATGAAACCGCCGAGAATGCCCGCTAAGACAATGAGTCCTGCAATCAAGAGAAATCGATAGAGCGGCCTTGCAGCCATATGCTTCCCTTTTGTCTGAAGATAATGAACCAGACGCTTCTTGAGTTATAGCTTTTGCGCAGAGTTCGAGACTAATATCGCTCGACATCGCGCAGCAAAAGCTACAAGTAAAAGTGCCGCTCATTTAGCGATAGTAGCAGAAACATCGTTTAGATTACGACATCGCATCGCTCGTATCAATGGGGGAAAATGTGAAAGCTTTCAGCTTCGTCCATGCTGCTGATCTGCACTTGGGTTATTCACAGTATGGACTGGAGGCTCGGCGTGAGGATTTTGACAAGGCTTTTCAAGAATTGGTCGACAGGACTATTGAGCTAAAGCCGAATTTCATCATCATCGCCGGCGATCTTTTCCATCAAGCCCGCCCTTCAAACGTAACATTGGAGAATGCTATAAGAAACTTCAGTCGCCTCCGTGAAGCCGGGGTTCCAGTTCTTACGGTCGACGGGTCACATGATTCAGCGCCCAACAACGTGACAGGCACAATTTTGAACCCTCTCGACAGCGCTGGACTCATATATCATCTCCCGAGGCACGAGGGGGCTTGCTGGAAGGAACCAGGTTGCTGCTACGTTTACGGGGTGCCCAACTACAGAACCAGGCACAAAACCGAGGAATCACTTCATACATTCATGCAAGAAAACAAGCCCACGCCAGATGCTTCTGTCTTCAACATATTCGTTTTCCACATGGCCCTAGAACTTCCAAGCATTACACCTGCATACATTGAAGCTGAAGCTCCGCCAGAGCTGATCCCTGAAGGTTTCGACTACTATGCAGCTGGACACGTACACAAGGCATACAGGGAGAGGTTCAAAACAGGAATTTTGGTTTACAGCGGCTGCACAGAAACCACAGATTACGCCGAAGCCAGTATGGAAAAGGGGTTCTATCACGTCAAAGTAGACGAACACAAGACGGCAACATCGCATTTCATACGGCTGGATTCGGTGCGCAAATTTACTGTTGTGGAACAAGACTTCACGGGCATCAACCCGTCTAAGATCACCGAACAAGCCGTGCAGCTAGTGAGAGGCGCTGACGAAGATGGATTGGTCATTGTCCCGGTTCTGAAGGGAACATTGCCAGCTGAAGCCAGTCGTGCCGAAGTAGATGTGGCCAAGATCAGAGCAGCTGCTGAGAAGGCTCTGCTTGTCCATCCAGTTGTCCAGTTGCGAGAAAGTGAGGTTTCAGAAGAGGTAGTTCGATCGATCTTCGAAAGCAAATTCACAGATTTGAAGACTAAGGTCTTCGAATATTTCCAACAGATCTTTTCCGAGCGCTACGGTGCAGAAGAGGCTGAAAAAGTAGCTCGCATTGCCGTGAGTCTAATTGAACCATTGACCAAGAAACAGGAAGACAAAGTGAAAGAGACGATAGAGGAGCTGCTGAAATGAAGATCGACCTCGTGCAACTTGAAAACATACGCTCACATGTCAAGTCAACTGTACCTTTTGCCCGAGGCTTCAACTGCCTAGTAGGAGGCTTGGGCTGCGGAAAATCAAGCATACTCTATTCAATAGATTTCGCATTGTTCGGAGACCCCATTGGCAGAAGCTTTGATTATCTGTTACGTGAAGGTGCAAGTGCAGGGAAGGTCACAGTTCAGTTCACACATAATGGTAAAACGTACACGATCTCCCGTGGGTTACGAAGACGGGGAAAGGGCATAAACCAAGATTCTGATGAACTCAAACTCTTCGAAGAAGAGAACTTGATATCAGGCGTCAAGAACGAGGCAGTGGCTGAACAACTTAAGGCGGCAACTGGTTTGGACAAGGAGCTTTTCCGTGAGATCGTGTGGGTCAGACAGGAGCACCTGAAAGAGTTTTTGGACGTTGCGCCTCGCGAGAGACAGAAACGTCTCGACGACCTGTTCGGCTTATCAGACTACGAGACAGCTTGGTCGAGTCTGGCAGGTTACCAGAAGGAATACGAAGGCGAGAAACGAGCGTACGAGAAAGACTCTGACGTCGTTGGAATGGACAAGCTGGGAAGAGACTATGACAAAGTGGCTGAGGAATTCTCAGTCATTGAACTTGAAATGCAGGATGTAGCAAAGAAGGCCACAACAGCAAGGAAGGCTTTGGAAGAAGCCGAATCCAAACTGAAAAAACTTGAAGAAGTGAAAATACAAAACGAAAAGCTGAGACAAAAAGAAACAGAGCTACGTGCCAAGCTGTCGAATATTCGGGATACTTTGACATCTTTGACTGAAAATGTCGAGAGCAAGAAAGATGTTATTGGGAATCTTGAGAAACGTCTAAGCTCCATGGAAATCCAAGCAGATTCTTACAATGCTGAACTCAGAGAAATCGGAATACCTGCCGATCAACCTACAGAAGCTCTAAGGCGAAGCGTAACAGCTTTTGATGACAAGATTTCCGGTTTGAAAGGAGAACAGGAAGCCGCCAAGAAGAGCCTGCAGACAGATGAGAAACGAATTTCTTCCCTTGCCCAAGAGAACCTCTGTCCACTCTGCTTACAGAATCTGACTGAAGATTATAAGAATGGTCTTGTGCGACGCATTCAAGAAGAAAATGACAAGCGGCAAGTAAGAATAAGCCAACTGACGATTGACGTACTAGAACTGCAGAAACAACGCAACGAAGCAAATACGGCTTTTTCAAACTTGCAGTCACTGATTCCAAGAATTGACGATCTAGAGATACGTGTCAAAGAAGAAAAAGAAGCACTAACTGTGCTTACTGATGACGTAGAGCAGAAACGGACACAAGAACAGGAAATGAATCAACAATTAGCTACTGTGCAAAGAGAACTTGAAATGTTTGACGTGTCCAGACTGGAAACTGCGAGAACGCAGAGAGACGAGTGCTTTAGGCAGTATCATCTGCTGGAATCGGACGTGCGATTGAAGGAGAATCGCAAGAAGGATCTGACCAAGCGTTTGGATGAAATAAAGGAGAGAATCGATCAAGCTCAGCAGAAAATTGAACGAATGCAGAAAATAATGAAGGCATTTGAGGTCATAGGTGTAATGCGTGATGCTTACCGTAGTATTCAGCCGAAGCTGCGAAGCGAATTTGTCAAAATCCTTCGGAATTTTGTTCAACAAGTGCTTGACAGTCTTGTCGGTGGAGAAGGTTCTTTGTTGAACATTTTGATCGATGAAACATACACTCCATACGTCATCAGTGAAGGTGGGGTCGAACGGGAGGCATCAAACCTTTCAGGAGGGGAAAGGACGTTGCTTGCTTTTGCTTATCGCCTAGGACTCGGCCAGTTGATCATGCAATCGAGAACAGGACACGGTTTAAGCATGCTTCTGCTTGATGAACCGACTGAAAGCCTCGGAACAGAGGACGGTTCCATAGATCGTTTGGCCGAGGCTATTTCACGTTTCAAGGCAATAGAGCAGACGATAGCAGTTACGCACAGTGAAGCCTTTGCGGAGAAAGCTGAACATGTGATAAGACTAGAGAAGGAGGCTGGGATCAGCAAGATCACGGTTGAAAAGTGATCATGTCAAGGCTCTCTAATAATAGCGTAGGGTTTGCAGGATAGAAATCAGTCCCTAATCAAGTCTATCTTGCCCAAATTGATTACAGTTTTGTTTCGCGGCCGTCGTGGGCTTTGAGACCAAAAGGAATAATTAGAGATACGTTCTCAATAGATTCAGAACTTTGGTCATTGACCTGTGAAACGTGTTAAACGTTTATTATCGACAAAGTGGCATTTGAACAGAAGTTCGGTGAGATGGTATGAAAAAACGAGTAGTGCTGGTGCTTGGCTTGGTCTTTCTGCTAGCCTGCATCTTCCAAGTAGAACCTAGTCTTTTCAAAGCTGAGGCTTCTAATATACTTCCTGTCCACAACGTGAATACAGGGTTGAACTATACGTCTATTCAAGAAGCGATAGATGCTCCTGAAACTGTCAATGGACAAACGATTCTTGTTGATGCAGGAACATACCCTGGGCATTTAGTCGTCAGCAAGTCCTTGGCAATAATAGGTGAAGGAAGAAACACGACTACGATTGACGGAAGCGGAGCAGGAACAATTGTCTACGTAGGGACCACTGACGTCCTCATCAAAGGATTTTCAGTGGAACATGGCCTGCTTGGCATATACCTTGATCACTCCAATAACTCTGTTCTCCTTGAGAACAGCGTCTCCGACGTAACCAATGCCTATGCTATCTATGCTAGCTACTCTAACAATTGCACGATTGAAAAAAATATCGTTGGGCCTAATCTAACCCCTGGAATTCTCGTAACAAACTCGTTGGACTTCAAGGTTTCCAATAACTACGTACATGACAACGAAGGCTATGGATTAAATGCCAACGCTTCCATGAACGGGCTCATAAGACAGAACTACGCCTTCAAGAATTCGTACGATGGAATCGGACTTGGCCAAGGGTGCAGAAATTGTACGGTCATGCAAAACAATGTGAGTGACAATGTGTTTTATGGCGTGTGGCTTGATTCGGATTCTGTGGACAATCTAGTTTATGATAACAATATTATCAACAACGGCAAGCAAGCATCTGTATATCTAACAAATCGCTGGGACGACGGAGTTGAAGGCAACTACTGGAGCGATTACAATGGTGCTGACCAAGACCACGATGGAATCGCTGACGTGCCGCTTGTAATAAGCGACAACAACACAGACAACTACCCTCTCGCAGGTGAAATATCCCTCTTTGCAACGCCGCTTGGCTTCGACGTGAATATCATTTCCAACTCATCGATAGCAGATTTTGCCTATTTCGAATCAAACGGAACAATAAGAATGCGGGTTCTGGATAGAACAAACGCGAAAGACTACGGTTTTTGCAGAGTGCGCATACCCCACGCGTTGTTGACCGAGCCTTACAACGTAACAGTTGATGGAGCCAATCCATTTTATTGGAACTACACGGTTCATGATGATGGAGATAACAGGTGGATCTACTTTGCCTATCAACGCTCAACTCATGATGTGCTTATTGAAGGCACTCCTCTACAGGAGGAGGACAGATTCTTCTGGTACTGGGTTGCTGCGGGGATAATTGCGATAGTAGTCATCGCATCGATTGTTCTCGTCTATTTCCGAAAGCTAAGAAAGAAGAAGTCTAGTTAGATAGTTCAGTGATCTGGTCATACCTCATCACTCATAGGGTATTTGAATGGAGGTCAGAACGAGAAAAAGTTCTTTGATGGAAGGAGTAGCCGCCGGTGTTCTTTTCGGAACAGCAGCAATCTTCATCAGATTTCTGCAGAGCCTGGATTCATTCTCTATCGTGTTCTGGCGTCTGGTCATAGCATGTCTAGCTTTGGCAACACTATCCGTTGTTTTCAGCAGATCGTTCCAGCCGAAGCTTGTGAAAGAAAACATTAAGGAATTGTTCGTTCTCAGCATTTTCATTGGTCTTCACTTCATTTTCTTTACAGCTTCGGTTAAAGACACCACAATCTTGAACGCAACGGTTCTGGTTAACACTGTCCCGTTCTTCTCGATGCTTATTTCAAGCTTTGTTTTCAAGCTTAAACCCTCCCGCTTTGCACTGGCAGGCCTGGCAATATCCTTCGTTGGCGTTTGCCTAATCGCGTTCGGCGAGACAACTGCTGCGAGAACGGTCAGCCAAAGTGCTTTGTCAAGCTTGAAAGGAGATTTAGAAGCTGTTCTTGCAGCATTGGTTCTGGCTTTTTACCTCAACTATGGAAGAAAGGTCAGAAGTCAAATGAGTATTCTATCCATTATGTTGCCAATCTACGCATTCACCGCAGCCGTCGTTGCAATCCTGAGTGTGCCCACTGGAAACACGGTTTCCCTATTGCCTTTTCTTCCAGCAACTATTCTCCCACTGATTGGTTTGGGGCTACTTCCAACGGCAATTGCCCACACGCTGTATTTTTCATCCCTGTCTAACTTCAAGTCATTTGAGACTGCCACAATGGCGTTGCTGGAGCCTATCGGGGCAACGATTTTGGGGATAGCTGTTTTCCAGGAGATTCCAGCTCTAGTCTTCGCCTTGGGTGCAGTCTTGGTCCTGAGTGGGATACTTTTCACGATCAGAAACGGAAGTTGATCTAGTTCTGAGGTTGCCTTAACAGGGAAAAAAGGGCGTTAAGAAGAAGAGTTACTCTTCTTCCTCTACTTTCTTACCTTTCACGACAAGTGCGTTTTCTTTGCCGCCTATCACTCTAAAATATTCTTTCAGTTCCTTTTTGTGAAGGAATTTCCGCAACAGAAGGCGTAGGTATGTCCGAGACACGGTTGCTTCCTCGCCCTTGATGACAATGTCGTTGGCTCCTGCGTCAACCTTGGAGTTTGTCTTTTCTTTCAGATATGCGGTCAATTCCTTTATCAAATCGCTTCCTTCTTTCTTCAATTCTGATATGTCAATTTTAGTTTCCACCATCTTAATCACCTCATTTTCTGACTGTTATGACTCTAACTTGGTCGCATGCGTCTTCGCATGAATCTGCAATCATTTCTATGGCTTCAAAGAGCTGGCCTATTAATACAGCTATGCCCGCCCTCAGCACGTCTTCTTTTCCCAAGAGAATTCTGGCTTTTTCATGTATGTCGTCGACTTTCTCTTCTTCACGTTCAACTGCGTCAGCGGCTTGGAGCGCTTCTTCAGGTCTTGTCATCATCTTATTAACGCATTTCTGAAGAGAAATAGTGCATTGTTTGACGCTTACGACCATCTCTATTGACGCATCCTTGATTGGTGTTGGTACGTATTCCATTGGTATGGCGCCCAGAATACGCGTGGATTCCCTGCTCCAGTCGGCAACCATGTCTACTCTCTTGACTAGGTCCATCAGGTCCTCTCTGTCGGTGGGTGAAAGTTCTCCCGTTGATATTTCATCAATGACGTTTCTGCGCAACCTGTCTGCTTCCTTTTCGCTGTTGGCAACTCTTTCAATGCACGTCTGCATTTCTTTCAGATCGCCTTTTATCGCCGCTCTTATCGCTTTCTCAAGGTCCTCAACTATGCCTGTCGTCAAAGCCAAATGGCGCTGAACAGTCGTCAAAGCTTTGGTTTCTTTACGTTTTGCAAACCACTTTATCAACTCACTCAACAGCCAACTCCTCCTTCAGTCCTGTTTCTGGATATGGAAACATGTGAGCCCTCTCCGACGGAAAACTGACATTCACTTTCTCGTCAATTTTGAACCATTCTCCTATCATCGAGGGTTTAACTATCACAATCATGTCTTGATTTTCGAGAACAATTTCATATCGTACATTTGTTCCCTCAAAAGTCACTCTTTCCACCACGCCGGAAATTGAATTCTTTCCCTTCATTCCGTTTTCGACTACAAAAGCTTCAGGCCTGATAGCCAGAACCACTCTTTCACCTTTATTCAAGCCATTCCTGACGGCTTGGACTCTTATTCCTCCACGAAGCTCTATTAATGTTTCCTTGTTGTCTCTCTCCAGGACATATCCTTCCAGGAAGTTTGACTCTCCTATGAAGTTGGCTACAAACACGTTTTCAGGCGACATATAAAGCTCAATAGGAGTGCCAACCTGCTTGATTTTACCCTTTTTCATCACCGCAATTTTGTCAGAGATTGCCATAGCCTCAGCTTGGTCGTGAGTCACGTGAATCGCTGTCAACCCCAGGTCCTTGGTCATCTTTCTTATTTCATACCGCAGGTCGTTCCTCACTTTTGCGTCCAGCTGTCCAAGTGGTTCATCTAAGAGCAGAAGTCTGGCTCCAGCTGCCAAGGCTCTAGCTACAGCTATCCTTTGCATCATTCCCCCGCTGAGTTCATTGGGGAAAGCATCTAGACGTTCATCAAGTCTGACCATTTCAAGAACTTCGTGTCCTATAGTACCCGCTTTCTTCATGTCAAAGCCTTTGACTCTTGGGCCATAAATGACGTTGTTCCAAACATCCATATGTGGGAAAAGAGCAAAAGTTTGGAAGACGAATCCGATGTCTCTGTCTTCTGGCGGTACATCGTTTACCAACTTGTCTCCAATGTAGATTTTGCCCTCGTCAGGTTGGATCAATCCTGCGATAAGCCTAAGTAAGGTTGTTTTACCACAACCGCTTGGACCGAGAAGGGCAAAATATTCTTTGTCATGAACGTGGAGGCTAACGTCGTCTACGGCGACAAGCTTGCCAAACTTTTTTGTCACGTTTTCAATGCGGACGTCAGGCACCGATCAGTCTTCCTCCACATACTGTCTGACCATTTGAAGGTACTGTTGGATTACAGGCTGTTTATTAATCATGTTAATATCTTCCCTTCCCTTTAACGGCAAATCTCAATGTTAACAATATGAGGAAGGAGAACAGTATTAGAAAACCGCTGCCTAAACCCGTTTCCAAAGAAGTAAACTGTTCGGGATGCTTGACCCAGTTCACAAGAACGACGGGTGCGGTCTTCAAAGTGGTGACAACAGCGACGGTTGCACCTGTCTCGCTTACGCTTCGGGTGAAAACCATTATGGCACCTGAAAGTATTGAGTATTTGGTCAACGGCAAGATTATTGTTCTGAAAACCGCTAGTGGCTTGGCTCCAAGCGTTCGCGATGCTTCTTCCATATCAAAGCTAATTCTTTCAACGGCCGCAGACATTGATCTCACGAAGTAGGGATAGGTAATTGCCACATGAGCGAAAATCAACAACCAGATTTCCGGGATGAAAGCGAAGTTCGCCTTCCAGAAGATTGCAAGCGAGACTCCTAGGGCTATCGACGGAACGACCAACGGTATATTAACGAGCACATCCAGTATTCCTGAGATCAGTGATCCAAACTTTCTCCTGGCAATCATGATTGCCATGGGCAAACCCATTATAACATTCAGAATGGTAACAACTCCCCCTAGAAGATAGGATGTGATTAGACCCTGCCAAAACTCTCCCCAAACTCCCGAGCCTGACAGAGACTTCGGCAAAGTGTCAGTCAAGACCGCTCCAAACGCTGGAAGCGCCACAAACAGCGCTGGAACGAGCACAATCACAAGGAAGATGACAAGTGTGACGGTGTCTCTGGAAGAAGCTGCTCTTGAATAGCTCAGTTTTCTTTCAAAGGTTGGCCAAACTCTTCTTACGGGCAACTTCAGTCTTGGCCCGAGAACTCTGATGACAAAGAAGATTCCTATTGCAACTGCTATCAGTATGAAGCTCGCAAAGACTGTTGACCCTTCGTAAACAGCTTGAGTAACCGTGCCAGCCGCATAGTCGTTTTTCATGTTTTGTATGAATACAGGTCCGTTCTCGAATAATCCCGCGACTATGAATGTGGCGCCTGTTTCTGATATTGACCTTGCGAATGCAAGAATAAAAGCGGCTATTAATGATGGTTTTATGATCGGGAAGATCACTGTTCTCGACGCCGTAAGTGGTGGTGCTCCAAGTGTTCTTGAGGCGTTTTCATATTCTCTTTTGTAGTCTAGTAGTGCTCCGACTACAACTCTGACTACGATTGGATATGAGAATGCGAAATGTAGGAGAACGACAAGGAGCCATCCTGGTGATACAAGTGAGCCTCCAAACAGCGCCGATATGCCTTCAGGTTTGCTCCAAAAAAGGAGTAATGAGTATCCAAGCACTGCTGTTGGAACAATGAATGGGATATCAGATAACGTGTCTAATACGTTGATCCATTTTGACTTTCTTCGCGCAATAAGCCATGCCATCGGAATGCCTGTCACGAGGTCTATTGCTGAGACAAGCAGGGCTACTGTGAAAGAGTTTTCAACAGCGGAAAGTGCGCGTGACACGCGGTCTGGTTGACTCAGAACCTGTTGCATTGTGTCCCATTTTAGAAATATTCCAAGTATAGGCGGCAAAAGAATCAAGGCGAAAAACAGCGCTACTGCTATGAGGTATACTGCGTACTTGACGCTTTTCTTTGAGGATAGATTGTCCAATGCCGTGCGCACGCGCGCTGTAATCTCGCGTCTTGACAAGTCAATTCTTTCCGTCAGCGCTTCTGCACTGTTTGATTTTCTCTTCTTCACTTATGGTTTTTGTTCATAAGTTTTCCGTACTGGAAAGTGTCAGTTCGCCCGTCGAGTCATGTCACAGCTTACGCTCTATTGACTCTCTGTTTCATCATCCAAACGGAAGGGAGTGTATGAGAAAACTTAAGGCTTTTTGTGCTTCAAAGTCTTGGTGCATGTTGTGTGAAGTTTTAATATCTTGCCGCTTACATGCTTACTGTGAGGTTTGTCGTTGAAGTACAGTCTGATTGCTGAGGCTTATGAGAAGATCGAGGCAACTACGAAAAGGTTGGAAATGACAGATTTGCTCGTTGCTCTTCTGAAAAAGACGCCGCAGGAAGTCATAGATAAGGTTGCGTATTTGACCCAGGGAAGAATATACCCCGATTTTGTTGGCATAGAGATTGGTGTAGCTGAAAAACTCGCAGTGAAGGCTCTGGCAAGAGTTTCAGGGAGTAGAGAGAGTTCGATAGAAGAAGATCTGAAGAAAACTGGTGACATAGGTGAAACAGGGCGCAGGTTTGCAGCTAACAAGAAACAAGTTACTTTCTTCCAGGAGCCATTGACGGTTGAGAAAGTGTATGAAACGCTTGACAAGATGGCTAGGACTTCAGGGTGCGGTGCGGTTGATACGAAGATGGCTCTTTTGGCTGGGTTGTTGGCGGCCGCATCTCCTCTTGAAGCCAAATACATCCTTCGGACGGTCACAGGTAATCTGCGTTTAGGAATAGCTGACATGACGGTTTTGGATGCGTTGGCTCTAGCTTATGGAGGCGGTAAAGAAGCGCGCGAGTACATTGAACGCGCGTACAACATCTGCTCTGACCTTGGAAGGGTTGCTAGAACCATTGTTGAAAAAGGACTTGACGCGATCAGGAGCTTTGAAGTTTCAATAGGTGAGCCAATAAGACCCATGTTGGCTGAAAGACTTGGTTCTCCTGAGGAGATTCTTGAGAAACTCGGAGGCAAATGTGTGGCCGAGTACAAGTATGATGGTGAACGTCTTCAAGTTCACAAGCAGGGTGATGATGTCACGCTTTTTTCTCGTCGCTTGGAAAACATATCGGGCCAATATCCTGATGCTGTTAAACTGTTCAGGCAATACGTCAAAGTTAAGGAAGCTATTCTTGAGTGTGAATGCGTGGCTGTTGATTCTGAAACAGGCGAAATGCGTCCCTTTCAGGAGCTTATGCATCGCAGACGCAAGTATGAGATTGACAAGGCTATTGAGGAGCATCCTGTTTCTCTTTTCATGTTCGATGCACTCTACGTCGATGGGAAAGACTTGACCTTCGAACCTTATCCAGTGAGAAGAAAGTTTCTTGAGAAAACGGTGAAAGAAAGTGACCGCGTCAGACTTGCCAACAGCATGATCACGGACAATGTGGATGAGCTTGAGAAATTCTTTCTAGGGGCCATTGAGAACGGTTGCGAGGGCTTAGTATGCAAATCCGTTTCCAAAGACTCGGTGTATCAAGCTGGAGCGCGTGGGTGGTTGTGGATAAAGTACAAACGCGACTACAAGAGTGAAATGACCGATACGGTTGATTTAGTTGTTGTCGGCGCATTTCACGGCAGGGGAAAGAGAGCCGGAGCCTACGGCGCTTTGTTGCTGGCGGCATACAACTCTGAAAACGACACGTTTGAAACGGTAACGAAGTGTGGAACGGGTTTCACAGACGAAGATTTGGCGAAACTTCCTCGGATGCTGGAGAAACACATCGTCGCCCATAAACATCCACGAGTAAATTCAATGCTGCAAGCAGCTGTGTGGTTCGAACCTATCATTGTGATAGAGATTCTTGGTGCTGAAGTGACGTTGAGTCCAATTCATACGTGCGCCATGGATTCGATTCGCAAGGGAAGCGGACTTGCTATTCGTTTTCCACGATTCACTGGAAATTACAGGGTGGACAAAGCTGCCGAAGATGCTACGACCGCAAGTGAAATCGTTGAAATGTACCAGAAACAACTGAAGAAAGTTGCCTGAGTGGCAACTGCTTCCAAGATTTAGCTTTGACGAAACAAAATGCGTTTTGTTTGGAAAATCAGTTTGATAGTCCCTGATAAGGGACCCGAATATGCCGTTAACGTGAGGTGTTGAACTGTGGTAGTTCAGCGCGTAGTTCAGGAGGTTTATGGTTTCGCGCGCGCAAAGTAGCTTGTTACACTTTACCATTCTTTCACCATAGGCAGAAGGGAGTCCAAAACTAGTAATTGTTACAGAAAGGGTCGTGGAAGAAGATTTTTTGTGACGGATTGTTACGCGCGTGAAGGTCTCAACTGGTAGGCTGAGGATCCTACCCCTCCTAGGTTTCAATGTATCATGGATATTTGGATCCAAATATGCCAGCATCGAAAATAGCACGCTTAGGGCACGTGAGTTCTAGCGTGAGATGCGAATTTCTGAGAATAAGCCCTCTTAAAAAACTACTTAAACGTGAGTATATCTGTATTCATCAGTCAGAGACTCAAGTTCAAATTGGGGAAGCGTGGCGTGATTGTGGAGATTCTCGAGGAAATATGGCGTGACCTAGAAGGTTTCTGGGGTCCCTATCAATTGAAGGAAAGATCGCGATAATCGCGCTAGCCTCGTCATTGGCAGTTACCATCACAATTGGCGTTCTATGACTCCGTGAGAAAGCCCGACCTCCGATTCAGAAGGAAGATGCCTGCAGGCTTGTTTCTGTCAGGGATCTTGCCTTGGATGCTGAACTCTTGTCAGCAACTTATGGAAAGGTTGAACCGTAATTGGAATTCTGAGAATTCTGGAAAAACTGGGTTTGTGACAGATTGTTACAGCAAAATTGTTACAAAAGCATGGACTTTCACGTTAATAGTGGTTTAGCGCGCCAGAACAGGATTGCTAGAGTTGGAACCTCATGCTCAGGATTTTGTCTATCATTCCTGCTTCTCTAAAATACTCCGCCAAATACTGTCTTACTTCGTCATGGCCAACGTTTTTTCCCACGATTACGCCTGCAAGCTCGTGTCTGGGCCTTGTCCTGAACTTCGGTTCAATCAATTCCTTATTTACATTATATTTCTTGATTACTTTGATTTTGAAGCGTTCCAGTCCGTGCTCAGGGCAACTCATCTCTACCCATATAGCGGACGGCAACTTTCCTCTCCCCTACACATATAAAGATGTGTTTCAACTTAAAATCTTGTTGGTTGAATCGCCTGAATTTATCATTCGAAACGTTCAGTAAACCATGTACATTGACATCTACAGGCTATTCCGATTCTACCTCGGGAATGGCATCGAGTCTGGCGTTCTGCTGTCTCACCCCATCCATAAACGCGTGCATGATTGGCACCAGAAAAATGTAACACATGAGCGAAACTAGGGTTGTGTATTCGGTTGCCGTTGGCTCAAGCGGCGTAAACGTCTCCAACAGTGTGACTATCGTTGCAAAGGCTATTGGGCACAAGAGGGTCTTCGTTTCTCTGAAGAGGAAGCAGAGAAAAACGCTTTCTGCAAGAAGAGGCAGCGAACGGCGGAGAAGCTCTGCTGAACCAGCCGTGAAGTACAGCGTGATCGGAAGCATGTACAGCGTGAACATTATGGAAACCACGATTAAAGCTGCGGAAAAGCCGTAAGCGTTCTCAAGGTTAGTTTGGACGTAGCCTCGGAAAATCGTCTCTGCCGCGATAACGGCAAGCAGGACACTGCCGCCCGTGAACAGGAGATCCCAGGAAATCAGTGCACCAGGGACGGCTTCAAACCCTGCTATGCCTCCTTGCACGAAGATGCCTATGAAGACGTAGAGAACCGCCAGGAACAGTGATATCGCCAACAGCCTGTTTGCTCTCTTGGGCAGATGGAAACCATGTTCTCGAAAGCCGAATCCCTCGGCTTTAACGAGTAGAACGGCGATCAAGGCAATTCCAAAGGAAGCCAACGACCCAATCCCGCTCTGATATGGGCCAGTGTTGAAGAAGAAATCCACGGCTTGGCGAAGCCCGAAAGCCAGGGCAAAAGCAATGAAGCATATGATCACGTGGGCTTTTCTCAACATGGGCTTCACACAGAGGATGAATATCTGGGCTGCAAGATAAAATCCTGTCGCCAGTCATTGATTCCAGGGATGTAACCCAAGTTTTGGGATGTTGGCTGAGCGGCCCGACTGCACGTTGTCGGTGCTTTTTCTTATGCTTCGAGTCCCGCCACGTGGTAATAAGAGAGCAGCAGGAAACAGGCTATCAGATAGGCTGCGAGGTATCCGGTCGCAAGAATGTGTTGCAAGGGAATGTGGAGTGTGACTGTGACCGCAAACGGTGCTGTGTCTTCAAGATGAGCTGTGCCGTCACTGTACCAGTATAGCTCGATTCGCGTATCATGAGTGATGGGTTGAATCGGGTTCCACGGATTAATGTCGTAGTGACGCGAAACCGTACTGCCCTTGCTGCACGACCAAGTTCCGTACCGCGTAGAGTTGTATTCATCAAACCACAGTTCGTTGTCAGCGTAGAATCTGAAGAAAAATCGAGCTGGACCCTGATCATTTTCTGAACAATTCACGTTGAAGACGGTGAAGATCCAAGTGTCACGTGTTCCTGCGCGAATCCTCGCACTATATATTACTTGTGTGAACTTGGCCTGTTGTTCTCCAATTTCCGACTTGACAGGGGATGCAATGCTCAGAACGATGAGAACGCTCAAGAAGGCGGCTAAAGTCAGGAAAGTGAGACTTCTTGTCTTCAAACGATCACGACAGCTTCGTTCTCTTGTGGCTGATGATCTGAAACTTCATCTGAGTATGCAGTTAGTTGGCGTTTATTTAAGTTCGTTGGTTTAGCCCGTTCTCTTGATCTCGATCAGAGTGCGCGTTAGGGATTAATGGATAAGGTCTTGAGCATGCAATTTCACGTCCGAGGGCTAATCCATTTTGTTATTTGAGAGCGCAATAAATTTTAACAATTAAACCTGCCAAGAACGAGGCAAGACTAACCCATATTGTGGTCACACCAAGCCAAACATAAGGCCTGTATGTAGTGACAATCACAGAATAGCCATGGATAAATCCGCGAATGAAGTCTGGTACTGTTCTGACCCCCTTCACTGCTTGAAATTCGATGAATGTGACGGAAAGAGCGAAGAACACCACGGAGATGCAAACTAATATTGTCCCTAGGCCATTTAACGAACGCAACCTTAAGTAGAAAAACCCAAGGCGAGCAAGAACGCCAAAGGAAACAAAGATAATCCCGAAGAAAAGAGTGGCCGCGGACAGAAGTGAACCGAAAGTGTTGTAAGACATCAGTCCAACAACCAACAGTAAGATGCCTGCAGTAATCATAATGCTCCCGGAATATTCTTCTAGGTATTCTTTGAACACGTCTATTGCCATTCATTTCGCCTTGTGTGCTCTGTAAGCAAATTGGTTCAGGTCTCGACCTCAATATAAATCCGCATTATCTGCATTTAAGCACGACGGTAAACAAAATGGATAATAAGACGAAGCGAACCTCAGATGAAGAAGCGCAGGAATAGAACCGGCTTGACTGCTGTGTATTCCTACAAATTCTCAACGTTAACATATCAGAAGAATGGACATTTTGGCCTGTCGAAAACGTTGCGGGCAAGAGTCTACAGAGTGATCAAGTCAGTTTGGTTTGATCTAACGTTTCACGTGAAGCCTTTGTCGCACTCTGTCCAAACATCCAGTGTTGTCGGCACGCTTTCGATCATACGAAGCGTAACGGGCTTGCTGTCGTTCATGGCGTCTTGAATAATTAGCAAGGTTAATGAGTCTGTTTTCATTACTTCAAGGTTGAACAAGGTCATGAGCACGAGGGAGTGCATTAATTGCAAAGCAAGCTGTCATACTTTGGGTTGATACTGCTGTTGATCGGTGTAAGTTGCCTAGTCGTCGGCGAAGTCAATTTGGAAAACGTTAAGCAGGTTGAGGCCGGCACACCACAATACTTGGTGTGGAGTTACGCCCTTAACCTGACGCGCGGGGAAACCTACAGAGTCGATATCTCGGGTAACAATTGGGGTGAGGTGTTTGCGAGCGGTGGATACACCTCGCCGCAGCCTTTGAACGTGACAATAACCTCTCCTGAGGGCGGTGTTACGAGTCTGCAAGCATTCTACTGGAGTGAGCCCTCGAGCAGCCCGTATTATCACGCAGGCACGCCGCCCACCATCGTTAGCGTTGCGTATGAGAACGTCGATGACGCGAGTCTGACAGTGGACTCTTCGTCATCGGAGATTGTGTTTACGGTTAAACAGAGCGGTCCATACACTGTGCGTGTTCCTCAAAACGGCGGACGATTCTATACGAGCAAGCAGCCGCCCGACTATATCGCATTCTATGAATATGTAATTGCAAACAGAGAAACCTACTCTCTTTTAGCATCGGGTGGTGGCGTTGCAGGCGCTCTGGGAGGAGTCGCTCTCATCGTGGGCCTCTTCAGAGGACGAGGCGTCAAGCGCAAAAGAACTGTGAGGTAAAGTGTGAGTCGGTTCTTTTTAAGAGCAAAACAGCTCCTTCACGTTTCGGCAGACGTCTTTGCCGAAACTTTTTAATAATTATCTTGGACTCCGACAGAGTTATATGTTCGCTTTCGGCTAAAACTATTCGACCGTTATGGGCTTGAGAACCTATGTGTTGAGAAGGTTGATTCTTGCCATACCTGTGTTGTTTGGGGCAGTCGTACTCATCTTCGCTGTGGTACAGTTTCTCCCTCCTGGAATGCGAGTCTCGTTGTACATTACAGACGTAAAGCAGGCAAAATTTTGGAAGCAAATAGCGCAAGAAAATGGCCTGTTTGACCCTGTGTATGTACAATTCTATTATTGGCTGAAGGCGGTGTTGGTTGATCACAATTTGGGTTTGGACATCGCTGGAATGGGAGTATTTGATGCCATAATGCGAAGGTTGCCTGCGACGATTGAGATTGTCATGTATGCTTCGCCTATCATAGTCTTCATAGGGTTGACTCTGGGAGTCCGGGCGGGGGCAAACAAGGATAAACTAGTTGATCAAGGTTCCAGGGTCTTGGCGATCCTAGGGACTTCTCTGCCGTCTTTCTGGTTTGGTATAGTTTTGCTGTCAATATTCTACGCGGGTCTAGGCTGGTTTCCGCCGAATAGATATGGACAAGAAGTTTTGAAGTACATGACCGACCCCCACACCACGTGGCGGAACCACACTGGGCTGCTGACGATTGATTCGTTGATAAACGGGCAATGGTGGGTATTTTTGGATGCAGTTAGGCATCTGGTTCTTCCTATAACTGTTCTGAGCTTGCTGAACTCAGCCGTAATGGTTAGAGTTATGCGTTCAAGCATGTTGGAGGCGCTCGGGAAAGATTACATAACAGCTGCGAAGGCAAAGGGGCTAAGCCAGAAAGAAATCATCAACAAGCACGCAAGAAGGAATGCTTTGATTCCGGCAATAACGATTTCAGGGCTGATGATTGCAAGCTTGTTGACCGGAGTCGTTATCACGGAAACCGTGTTCAACATGGGCGGTATAGGAGCGTACGCCGCTAACTCTGCCAGAATACTCGATATACCGCCAGTGATTGGCTATGCACTTATGAGCGCTGTCATTTTTGTGATTTCAAACCTGATCGTTGACGTTATGTATGCGTACATAGACCCACGGATTAGGCTGGGATAGGGATGATTGGAGAAAGGCCTTTAGGACTGACTTTCCTGGCAACACTCGAAGCGATACTTAGCATCATCGAAATAAACATCGGCATTCTGCTCTTCGCTGTAGGAAACCCGTTACCAGCGGTGCTTCCAGGCCTCAACGTTGGGCTGAACGGAACCGTTCTTGTCGGAATAGGCGTGCTCGGATTATTTGTTAGCTATTATCTGTGGTCAGGACAGGCGTTCGGGTGGGTGGCGGGCGCGGTGTTGTTGGTTGCTGACCTAATCGTTAGAATTCTGTTGCCGGTGATGTTCGGCGGAGCATGGATAGTTTATGCCATTTTTCTGGAGCTGGATGTAGTGATGTTGTACTATTTGACGAGGCCTTCTACAACGGCATTCTTTGGAGGCGAAAGCGTACGTGCGGTGCTCCAAACACAGAGAGTTGAAATGGAGCCAAGCATCAAGGAGATGAAATTCACTCTGAGGCTCGTGAGGAAAAGTTCACTGTCAATCGTAGGTGCTGCGATTGTTGTTTTTTACGTTGTGATGGCGTTGTGTGCTCCCTTTCTAGCACCAATGGCAGACGTATCAATGGGTCAAGGGGGAGACCCAATGATGATACCGCATGAGGGGATGTCCCTGATTCCGGTCGCTCCAAACGTAAATCATCCGTTTGGCACGATGCAAGGACAGTATGACATATATTATGGTTGCATATGGGGTGCGCGGTCAGCCCTACGCCTAGGAGTGCTCGTGGCTGGCGGCTCAGTACTTATCGGTCTGGCAATTGGGATTATCGCTGCCTACTACGGTGGGTGGTTGGACGAGGTTTTGATGCGTCTCACGGACGTCGTTCTCGCGTTTCCAGGACTGATTCTTTCCATGGCATTGATCGTGGTCCTAGTGCCTATAGGTGTCGCGCGCTTGGATGCGGTGATGCTTTCGTTGACTATCGTGGGGTGGCCCGGATACGCAAGGTTGATACGTGGAGAAATATTGAGGGTCAAGACCGAGGATTACGTGGAAGCGGCGAAATCCGTGGGGTGTTCAGACATGCGGGTCATCGGCAGACATATCTTGCCAAATTCCATTTACGCAGTCTTAATAGTTTTGTCGCTTGACATTGGAACCATTGTTTTGGCGGCGGCTGCACTGAGTTTCCTCGGGCTCGGAGCCACCATAGGGTACGCGGACTGGGGACAGATCATTTCACTCTCTTTGAACTGGATTTACGCGAACCCAACTGCACCGTTTGCCTACTGGTTTACCTTCATCATACCAGGCCTGTTCATATCGACGTTCGTGCTGGGATGGAACCTGCTTGGCGACGCTTTGAGAGACATATTGGACCCAACTCTGAGGAGGAAATGAAATGGCAGAAAGCTCACTTCTTCGCATAAGAGACTTGGATCTGAGATTCTACACTTACGAAGGAGTAGTTGAAGCACTGGACAAGGTGAAACTGCACATAAAAGATGGCGAAACCATCGGTGTGGTCGGCGAGACAGGCTGCGGCAAGTCTGTAACGGGTCTTTCAGAGTTAAACATCATCCCGCCTCCGGGAAAAATAGAAGCAGGCAAGATACTCCTGCGGAAGAATGAGCAGTGGGTAAACCTGTTACGTCAAAGAGACGCCTACCTGAGAACCATTAGAGGAAAAGAAATTTCAATGATTTTTCAAGATGCCAAGTCTGCACTTAACCCTGTGTACACGGTTAGGCAGCAGATTGCAGAAGCCATTTTACATCACAGAAGGGAAGAGCTTTGCTCGAAACTGTTGGAAGACAGCAAGAATGCGACAGAAGGCTTGAAGCAGAGCAGCTTGCAAGAAGGCGATAAAGCAAAGCTGAGGAAGAGTGTTCTGAGCAAACGAGAGGAACGACTGCTTAAGATGATGATGGAAGACCCTGAAGGATTGATTCAAAGGACCGCTTCAAGAATCCCTTTCTTGAACCGTTTCAAACACAGGTTTGACAATGAGGTCAAGAAAGAAGTTGTGAGAATGCTGAAAGACATGCGGATACCAGACCCTGACAGAGTGGCAGAAATGTACCCTCATGAGTTGAGTGGAGGTATGGCTCAGAGGGTCGTCATAGCCATGGCCCTTTCCTGCAACCCAAAACTTCTGATAGCTGATGAACCAACCACCAACTTGGACGTCACAGTCCAACTGCAGATTCTGACCCTTATCAGGGATCTTAAGAAAGAATACGGAACGACCATTCAGTACATTACGCACGACATGGGTATTGTGGCTGAGATGTGTGACCGCGTAGCAGTGATGTACGCAGGAAACGTTGTCGAGTTGGCTGAGGTCATGGAAATATTCAAGAATCCCCTGCACCCTTACACGAAGGCGCTTCTAGAGTGCATTCCTAGGCCGGGGACGGAATTCAAATCGATTGAAGGTTTCGTACCCAGTTTGATAAGCCCGCCGAAAGGTTGCAGATTCAACGACAGATGCCCCTACGCAATGGAAAAGTGTTTAAGGGAAAAACCCGAGTTTGTGAGCCCAAGGAAAGACCATCAAGTTCTTTGTCATCTGTATGCAGGTGAATCCGAATGAGCTTCATGCTTGAACTGGAGGATTTGAAGAAGCATTTTGCACTGACAGGGGGCCTTCTGCGAAGAAAGGTCGGAGCGGTCAAAGCTGTCGACGGCATTTCCCTAACAGTGACGAAAGGCGAAACCTTTGGCTTGGTCGGAGAATCCGGATGTGGCAAAACGACCCTTGCTAAGACGACTCTTAGACTCTTAAACCCTAATTCTGGGAGCATATTCTTTGATGTTCCTGATGAGGTTAGGGAAAGAATAAGAACTTTGCAAAAAGAGAAAGAAGGCGGGTTCGAACTCCGCAGGCTCAGAGGGCAATGGGACCTCGCGGTCTTCAAGGGGCGCAAGTTGAGGGATATGAGACGGAAAATGCAGATGGTGTACCAGGATCCCACGCGCTCTCTAAACCCCAGGATGCTCGTCAAAGACGTCCTGCTTGAACCTTTGGCTGTTCAAAACATAGCTAGAGGCAGCAGCGGTTTGAAAAGAGTCAGCGAGATGCTTCAGAGGGTGGGATTGAATGACAGGCACTTGTACCGGTACCCCCACGAGTTCAGCGGTGGTCAGAGGCAAAGGATTGCGATAGCCAGAGCCCTGATCACAACGCCTAAACTAGTGTTTCTCGACGAACCTACGTCCTCGGTGGACGTGTCTGTCCGTGCTCAGCTTCTGAGACTGTTCCAAGAGTTGCGCAAGGATTTTGATTTGACCTACGTCTATATTAGTCACGACCTGAGCGTCGTTGAATGCATAGCTGACAGAGTTGCGGTTATGTATCTCGGAAAGATAGTTGAGCTTGCGCGCACGGCGGAGCTTTATGAGAGGCCGCTTCATCCTTATTCGATTGCGCTCTTCTCCGCTATTCCAGTGCCTGACCCAACGTTGAAGAGGAAGCGTGTCATACTTACCGGAGAGGTTCCTAGTCCAGTTAACCCTCCGAGCGGCTGCAGATTTCACCCGAGATGCGACAGCGCTATGCAGGTGTGTCAAACCCAAGAGCCACAGTTACTTGACGTTGGAAATGGGCATATGGTCGCCTGCCATTTGTTCAACAAATAGCTAAGGTCAGATTGGTGGAAGAGTTCGCTTGAATTTGGGCAGGTACACTTTTCTCAGAGTGGCATTTTTGGTCTTGGCGGTTCTTTCAATCGTAGACGTTGTCGCTGGAGTTCTCTTCGGGCTGTTCCTGCCGGTAGGGTATTTTTCTGGGAAATCTATCATCAGGATCGTTTCTGATATTGCGTTCGTCGAGGGTGCATTGATATTCTTCGCAGGGGCACTCTTGGCGTTTTTCTATTCCAACCTTTCCTGGCACGTAAAGGTGTTGATGGTTGTAGGAGCCGCCATGATGGGGCTATCCGTGGTTTTTGGAGTATTTTCATGATGTGCCCGGCTGCTTGCAAAGCAACCGTATTTTTTCATCTTGCTAGGAGCCTAGTGGAGAAGGTCGCGCGCGCGAGTAACCATAGAACAATCTTCCGTAAACGCTAAATACGAGCCTGGCTTAGTTGTTCTTGCTGAATAAAGGAGAATAGGAGATAAGAAGGGATAAAAATGAAACACATCAAATTGCTAACCATAATCGCAACGTGTTTGCTATTGACAAGCATTTTCTCGGTTATTCCAGTTTTCTCAGCTCAACCGCCAATCGACCTGAGCACTTACTACGTAGGGACTATAGGTCAACCGGCAAGGCTTGACCCAGTACGTGCCTACGACACGGCCAGCGCTGAACTCATACAGAACGTCTACCAACCACTGATCTGGTTCGGCGACAAGCACCCGCTCGACCTCACTTCGGGCGAGGACCACATCCTGACCCAACTAGAACACTCTAAGCTCACTTACCCATCAGGATTCGTCCCTGTCATCGCAACGGAACTTCCAATCATAACTAACACCACTGACACCAACCAGATCTGGAACTTCACCATCAACACCGACGCCGAGTTCCAAAAATGGACAAGTCCAGATAATGGTGGCGTCCTCAATGATATGCCCAAGCGAAAAGTCAACACGGACGACGTGGTCTACTCGTTCCAGTATCAAATGGTCTATGACTCACCGAACTCGCCAGTATGGATGTGGGAAACACCCGCTTTCAACATAATGACCTTCGACGCAATACCTGGCGGCTTCGTTGAAGCAACTGTAGCTGCGATGATAAAGGAGTGGTGCCATAAGGACGTTGATCATCCCGATACAAACGTGATCTTCGAATTCGACTACCCGTTTCCGCTATCTGCAATGGCACAGATCTTCTCGCAAACATGGGGCTCCATACTTAACAAGGAATTCTACATCGCACACGGAGCTTGGGACTATTCTTTTGCTGCGGGCTGGTCCGATACTTATAGGCAAATGCCAGATGGAAACCGTACGCCCATCGACAAAATCTACGGTGGCGTATCACAATACGCATCTGATACTCCGCGTGTTGGTAATGACGTCCCGGACATGTGTGGAACAGGTCCATACAAGTACGAGTATGGTGCTTGGGACCAGATCAACAAGGTTTGGAGACTCGACTACGACTCGACCTACTGGGGAGGATGGGGAGCCGCTGGACAAGGGGATGGCAGCAACTACATCAAGACGATCATCGTGAAAGGAATTGACACCTGGCCGACGAGGAAGATGCTGTTCCTCGACGGAGAATTCGACACTGCGTATGTTCCGAGAGCCAACATGTACGACATGCTGGTAAGCAAATACCAGCCACTTGCGGGACTGACTCTGGTAACCAACATCTCATCATTGATCAACGAAGAGGTGTTCTTCACGTTCAACGTCACCGAAGACAGCGCCTACCAGTCCTTCGTGGGCTACCCGACTCACATAGGGGCTGCGCAACCGTACTTCTTCAACAACACAGCCATGAGATATGCATTCGCATACGCGCTGAACTACAGTCAGATCATCGACCAAGGATGGTTCGGCGAAGCGGTACAGCAGGCTTCTTGGTGGGTTGACGGCTTAGTGCCACAATCGTCCAAGAACGAGACCTTAACCGCTAACATGCGCAACGAAGACATAGCCAAGATTAAATATTATCTGTCGCAGGCAATCGTCGATGGCCAAAACATTTCGGAGGTAGGCTTTGAGACAACAGCGATCTACAACACGGGCAACGACCAGAGACAGATCGAGGTTCAATCGATCGCCAACGCCTTCGCACTAGCAGGATTTAACTACAAAGTCAACGTAGTAGGCCTGGACTGGCCAGTCTTCTTAGACCAGATGTACAGCTATGCCATGCCAGCTTACTGTATAGGCTGGCAAGTAGACTACGCTGACCCGTCAGACTGGGCTTCACCGTACCAACAGTCCACTGGTAGCTTCCTGTATTTCCAGGGACCACCATGGCCAGGCGGTGATGCTCATCAAGCAGCAATCGACGCTAAAATAGCAGCCGCAGCATACGAGGTCAATGCAACCCTGCGCGACGAAATGTACCAAGACCTACAGTACCAGTACTGGCTAGACCTTCCAAGCATCCCAGTGGTTCAACCACTCGGCAGAAGGTTCGCAAGAGACTGGGTTAAAGGATGGTACTACAACGACCTGTTTCCAGGACTCTACTTCTACGACCTGTACAAGTCGGCACCAGGCGGGGACGTCACAAGCATCGACATGGACGTTAGCAGCACCGTCGCCCCGTTGACAACCTACCCGAAGGTCTTCATATCCATGGGCGAAATGAAAATACCAGCGGGAGGCGGAGCGAGCGCAACGATGACCTTCAACGTCACAGTGAAAAGAAACGACGCTGCAGGCATAGTGGCCACAATCATCTCTCTAGTGAGAGACAACCTCACCGCTCTCACCGACTTCAGACATCGTGTGAACTCGTCAGCTACCGGCTATAGCATGATCGGCGTTCCATGGCCGAACGGAGGCTGGGTCTACCTTGAAGCATTGTCGGACGTTGACAACCTCGCTTACAGACTTGTAGGTGCTCAAAGCCCAGTGGATCCATCGCAGATCATCGTCGCTTCCAACGGAGGAAGCTCCGTCAGTGTGACGCTGACGTGGTACGAGAACGGCGTAGTCAGCACGTTGCCGGCTAACGCCACTTGGAGTATCGGTGCCCTGGTGGGCATTCCCTCCGAGGCAGGCGCGCTGTTGATAGACACTAACACTCTCAACAACAACGTAACCATGGATCCGAGCACGTACAACTGCACAGCAGTTACGGCTACAGAAGAGATACCGCACAAAAGCACCACGTACATGAAGTACCTACTACTGGCAGGCGACATAGACGGCGACGGCGTTGTCAAGATCTTGGACGCCATCGACCTTTCGAGCTCATTTGGCAAGAGCTTTGGGCAACCAGGCTACGTCAAAGCAGCAGACATCGACGGCAACGGCACAGTCAACGTCTTGGACGCCATCGACCTCTCATCCAACTTCGGCAAGAAAGCATACGCTTAAAAGGCTGAAAACAATAGCAAAGCAACTTTCCCCTCTTTTTTTGTTTTTTTAACTTTCTGGACTGAAGACTCTGAACCCTGCTTCATCTCTCTCAAACATCGATTCTTCATGGAGAGGTTTCTCATGAGGTAGAAGATAATTCCAGAATCTTTAAATTGGTAGAGCGGAACACTAATACGTGAACAAAAGGAGAAGGGAGAAAAAAATGAAGAATACTTTAGCGAAAGTTATATCTGCACTGATGATTACAACCGCACTATTCGGCTTCGCAGCAGTTATTCCGCTATATGCTTGGACATCTTGGCCGCAACCAGATGGTCAAGTCCCAACAGTCTTCGTAGATCCTGCAAACAACACATTTCCGCCACCAGCCATGGGCGTCGACAGCATTTTCACAGTGAACGTTTCAATCGCAAACTGCTCAATAATCGGAGGCATTCAATTCACGCTTTCCTGGGACCCGACGCTTCTAAATGCGATTGTGGGGACAGGAGACTGCTTCTTCACCGACCCACTCATAACACCAGCAGACGAGCAGATAAATCCGGGCGGCAACATATGGGCGGTTGGAAGCAAAATCAATAATACCGCTGGGACCTACGCTTACAGCTATACATACAACGATATGGCCCGGGCAGAAACCTACGTACCACCATACGCACCAATCAACATAACGATGGCCGACTGGGCTGAAGGGAAGCACGGAATTGCCAAAATAGTTTTCAAGGTTATGCAGGCTCCAGCGATCAATGGTCAAGTGAACTGCAGTCTTGTCTTGAGCGACGTTCTGGTAGGTGACGTTTCAACTCCTCTAGCTAAACAGATTCCAACTGTTAATGTGGACGGATTCTACAAACTCATGTGGGCTGCACCTGCCGTGTCCCCGTACTACTCAACGGAATATACGAACTATACGGCACTAAATGTGGGCGACACCTTCAACGTAAAGGTACTGATAAACAACTTGGACCAGGGCTGGCAAGCAGTAGGATTCGAATTCAAACTCGGCTACAACACCACACTATTGACAATACTGAGCGTCACGGCAGGTCCATTCCTAATTCCGTTCAACAATAGCGGAAACCAAGGCATCCAGCTCTATACGCACTACTTTGATGACTATGTACAGATCGCACTACTTGTCCTGCCAGATGAATTTGGCGTATGGCACGCACCGTTTGCACACGGCACAGGGGTTATGGCGATAATCCAGTTCCAAGCGATGATGCAAGGCATGTACCCAACTACTCTACAATGTGCGCTTCCACTCTACGACACGATCGTTGCCATGTGGTTCGAGGCCACCGAAATCACGCAGCTTGCCCCAGTGGGCGCTTGGTACAGCATTGCAGGCAAAGTAACGGGCCGCTCGATAGACATCTACACGCAATGGCCCGCGCCATACGGTGGACAAGGAAGAGACCAACCGAGCGACATGTTCTGGCCACAGAAAGAAATCTGCCTCTACGCAAACGTCACGTACAACCAGTATCCCGAACAACAGAAAGACGTAGCCTTCCAGATAGCAAGCCCCAACGGCCATATATGGGCAATCCTGTATGCTAGGACAGACACGAACGGAGTGGCAAAAGTATGCTTTAGGCTGCCGTGGCCATGTGACTACCCAGAACAATGGTTCGGAGTCTGGCATGTAGTAGGCACAGTTGACATCGCATGCGTGATCGTCAACGACACCCTGGACTTCCACTACGACTACCTCATTAACATATTCAAGGTAACGGTGGACAAGGACGCCTACAACCACACCGACTGGATAGGCATCGTCGTCGAATTCGGCACACACCTACAGCAAACCAGCATAACATATATAGACCCTGACACGAACGCCACAGTAACCATAACGAACATAACAATCGCAGTCACCGGACTTGACAACGTTCACGTTCCATTCGGCTATGTCGATGTACAATTACCGCTACCTGGAACCGTCTACTGCACGTACGGTAACGGCAGTGCACAACTGTCCATGTACATACCCAAGTTTGCAGCCGCGGGACCCGGTGAATTAGACACGGCGGTTCTGAACAATTGGCCATTCTCAGGCGGAACAGTGATAAGCGGATACTTGCTCGACCCCATAACGCACACGTGGTTGCCATATTGTCCCACCCCCATCAGCATAACTGCATATCCGTACGCGTAGCCAACAGACAGAACAAAAAACTCCTCCATTTTTTTTTGGTTTTAATGCGACAACGGCACGAAGCTTAATCCTTAAAGGATCACACGTTCAACCGCGCTTCTGAATGTTTTGGCAAAGGACCGTTCCCATAACGTAGCTTGAACCATGATGCAGAAGCCCACACACTGAGATGACCTTATTACCACACTTCAAGTCTCACTGAACCTGACTCTGCGGAACTTGAATTGAAGTTATCAATCCGCGCTTTGTTCGAGCCGTCACCAAAACTAGCAGAGAATCAATTTAATTCGTGTCTGCGCCTTAGCCGCACACGAGCTTTGTTGGGCCTAGATATTGAGAATCCAATGGTCATGATGAACAGCAAAATAACGGAAATGTCATTTGATCTTGACGAGTCTGTGTTTTTGATGCTAACACAATAGCCCCCCACAACAGGACGGACAATAACGAACGTTGCAAAGTTTGTCACAGCATGAACCAATAGACCCAAACCCTGAACAATTGCATACCCTGTGACCTCAGCGTGATCGGTAACATAGGGAGAGTCTCCCATAATCACGTCCCCAAGTTGAATAGTGTAGGCTATTCCAGAGATATTGAATGCATCTCCCGGCTGCCCCACTGGCGCAAGATCAGTCAAGTTCCATGACGAACTCGTGCCATTAGGAAACGTGTCCATAACGGTGATGTTTCTGATCCAATAATCGCCCAGATTGTGCACAGTTACGTTGTACTCAACCCTATCGCCTATCAATGCCGTCAAGAGCCCGTCCAAGCGGATTCCCACACCTGTTCCAGAGAGACCGAAGGCTTCGTTCTTTAGGGACAAAGCGGAGAAGGCCATCAACAAATCCAGCATGATCACAAGTAACCCTAGGCCCACTCTTTTCACGTTGACTACCTCCTCCCGGTGTCAACTACCATTGGCTCCTTCCCCTTTAAATCCGTTCAGGAATAATCCTCTATAATGCAATGATGGAAAACGAATGCACTTCGCAAGGTTCGAAAGAAACTGATTTACGAACGCGTATGCGCACCAATAACGCAGCTTTTTTCGCGGCAAGGATAACCAAAGTGATTCATTTAACTGAGTGTGGAGTGCCGTTGACGAACGTGCAGGCTATCAGGATCTTTTGCAAGAGACGTTTTGATTGCGGCAGCTTTTCGGAATAGAGGAATCCTCCATAGGAATCCTCCATATGAATCCTCTATATATACTAAATAATGCGCTGGGGCACGTTTTATTCAGATAGAGGAGAGACAGGCTCCGCAGACGGAGGAGAAGGGATGGGAGAAGACGCAAAAACAGCAAAATAACCTCGTGACAATGAAAGTACACTAGTGAAAGACAGTCTTTGCTCGTAATATTCATTGTGACGGAATATCTGTTAAAGAATTCTCCTTGGTTCATTGCGTGGTGATGATGACGAGTAGGCTTCGAAAATCGGCTTTTGCAATTGCCGTACTGTTTGTTTTCATCGACTTGGCAGTAGTGAACATGTGTGTAGCGCTACCGATGAACACTGTACACGTCGACGTCTTCACGCAGAAGCAGCCCTACAGTGGAAGAGGGCACAATATGCCAAGCGATGCCTTTGGTCCGCAAGACGTTGTTATTCTGTACGCTCAGGTGTTGAGAGATAATGCTCCAGTCGACAACACACTCGTGGCCTTTGACGTTGAAACACCTAACGGCGCCAACTTTAGTATTTCAAACCCAACCAACGCCTCAGGTATCGCAACAGTCAACTTCACGATAGCAACGCCTCCGATAAACATCACCCAAACCGACGTGTTCGGGTACTGGAGCGTGATAGGAACAATTTTGTACGCCGGCCAGGTTTACAGCGATACTTTGACTTTCAGGGTAGACTGGGTCGTGAAGCTGTTGACAGTAAGGACCATTGATGAAGACCTCAGTTACCAAAGCTCGTTTGGCAACGGCGGCGATGTAGGGCTGGAGATAACTCTGAGAAGCATAGCCAAAACCCTAAGAAACGCCACGATCTCGATTGTCGTTGAGGACGAGTTGGGTTTCACGGTGAACTTCTCTCTCATCAAAGATTTTGCCGTGCAACCAAACGAAAAGTTGCTTTACATTTACAATAAGGCCATGCTGCCGAAAGGGGCGCACATAGGTTTTGCAAAAGTCATCGTGTCTGCTTTCACCGCCCTAGTGAACGAAGGTGGAACTCCATTTTGCCCGTCCATAGAAACAGACTTCTTTGTTTCGCCGATAAATCCCCTTACGATCGATTTGCACGATGTAGCCGTCGTGGCTGTTCTACCATCTGCCAATCCTCTTGAAGTTGGTCATGGCCTAACCCTTATGACGCTCGTGAGGAACGAAGGAACTGTTGCCGAAAGCTTCAACGTGAGCACATGCTTTGACGGCTTGCTCCTTGGAACCGCCGACGTCATAGACCTTCCACCTTACGCCACGATGTCATTCTACTACATAGTTAACTCTTCAGTGCTAACCGTAGGAGATCATACGATAAGCGGAAGCATCCCTCCTGTGCCTAAGGAAGCAGATCTGACGGACAACTATTTTGTTGACACGGTCGAAGTAACATCGAAAGTGGTTGGCGTCATTCATGACATTGCCATAATCGACATCAGATTGTCAAGTAACTCGGTCTTCGTCGGCGAAACACTTGGAATAAATGTCACCGTAATCAACTACGGCAACGAATCTGAGACATTTGACCTAAGCATTTATTATAATTCCTCCTTGATCGAAACTCGCCAGGTTGTTGAGCTAGCTCCGTTAGCACGTGAAACATTGGTTTTTGCATGGAATACAAGCTCTGTCAGTCCTGGTTTCTACCAGATAAGTGCTGATGCACCTCTACCTGGAGATCCGACGCCTTGGGATAACAGTCTCGTCGACGGAATAGTGGAAGTCAAAAGCAGAGTGCAACCTCCGCCGCTTTTTCCGACACTTAACATACTGGTCTTCTCGATCATAGTGGCAATGGCAGTCGTCGCAGGCCTGATTTTCATGTTCCTCATTCTGTGTCTGGACAGGATCCGTAGAAGAAGAAAACGTCCACGCTCAACCTACACTGTCATAGCTCACCCTCACATCTAGATGGTTTTGGTTAGAGGGATAGCAAACAAGAGGCACTGATAGTCTCGATTACACGAATCAGTGAACAGCGTGCTGAATCTGAGACACTGATAGTAAAACTACATCGCAAGTCTTCCGTCAATACCGTGAACGCAACACCCTAGATGAAGACATTCATGGTCAAGAGGAGAACACCGATCTTGGTCATCATCGCCATTTTCACAACCGCTGCACCATTGACAATCGTTGGGGATGTACTCGGCTTCGTCACGGCTACCTGCAAGACGCAATGCGTAGCTAGTTATGACTCGTACGCGAGGACAAAACTCCATATTGGATTTGATCTTCTCTTATAGAGCGAGTTTCCATAACGCTTATAATTCACACCACGCCCGTTATATAATGAATCTGTTGGCAGGAACACTTATGCTGTCCATCAAATCGTTTGTTTTGTTCTTGATTCTGCTAATGCCTGTAATTGCAATACCATCCACGTTAGTAAAAGCCAAATATGCCAATTACTTAGACATGACTATCATATCTGACAGAAGCGATTACTACCTTGGTCAGCCAATCAACCTCTTCGGCAGCTTCACGGAGTACGGGGTGCCCGTGCCAAATGGTACCGTAGCGGTTGCGGTCTACGACCCCTCTGGGAAACCGATGGCATTCAGAACCGTCAAAACAGGTCCAGCTGCTCCGCCAACGTATCTCGTAGATTTTGTGGAACTTACTCCCTGTGATCAAGCAGGTGTAGCTCAGAGCAGCTTCCTTCTGCAACAGACACTGTACGTGAGAGTCACTATCCATAACTATGATGTTCTTCTTGCACACGATGTGGTGACCACGATTACTGTTTTTGATGCGAATGGCATGGTGCTCGGAATAGTGCCTATTCCTTCTAACACGTTGAGTCAGGGTTCCAGTCGCTCTTTCTTCTTGTCGGCCCAAGCTATTCCCTCATGGGCCCAGCCAGGCATCGCAACATTATGCGCCAGCGTTTTTTCGGATTCTCCCAAGAACGGGGGGACACCGTATGCTGAAGAAAAAATAGCCAACTTTGAGATCAAGAGAAACCCAGAAATCGATTATTCAGCACCGCCTATTGCAAATCCGCAGACACCGGATGGAACGTTTGCGAGTTCCTTCAGACTTTCGCCTATATCAGAACCTGGAAACTACGAAGTAGACGTAAGTGCGCGATCAACTCTTGTGAACGGTACTCATCAAAGCCCTCTAACCATCCAGAAAACAGCAAGCTTCTCCGTTGTCTATACACCAACTCCGCCACAAGCAGCATTCACGTATTACCCTGCCGACTCCTACGTTAACGTGAGCATAACGTTTGACGCTTCAGCGTCCACGGCTGAGGGGTACAACGTTACAATTGCAAATTACGAATGGGATTTCGGAGACGGAACTTCGAAAGTTAACACGAACAATGCTTTGACAGCCCACACATATCCAGTGGTCAACAACTATTCAGTTACTCTGAACGTAACGGACAGCCAAGGCTTATGGTGCACTGCGTCCAAGATCATCACGATCCTGCCTCCAGGTGGGCCTAAGGCCAAATTCACGTGGTCTCCCGTGAAACCCACACCGAATCAAGCAGCGACCTTTGATGCCACCACAACTGTACTCGGCTGGAACGGCACCGACCACCCAGCAATTGTGGACTACGTTTGGAACTTTGGGGACAGCAACACAACAAGCGGATACTACCCGCAAATAGCTCACAAGTACACAGCGGTAGGGAACTACACAGTAATGTTGAACGTCACGGACGCCAGCGGATTTAAGGGCAGCGTTATACACACGGTCACGGTTCAAAACAGCACGCTTATTGGAGACATAAACGGGGACGGCATCGTCAACATATTGGATGCTATCGCGTTGTCAAACGCGTTCAACTCAAAACCAGGAGATTCAAACTGGTATCCTGACGCTGACATAACCGGTGACGGCGTCGTCAACATCCTTGATGCAATATCGCTCTCCAACAACTTTGGTGCTAGAATGTAGAACGTCGGCCCATGGAAGAGAATTCCAGAATCTTTATAACGAGTTCGCACAACATATTATCACGCTGAGGAGGAAGGAATATGTTGAAAAGGCTCATGGTGATATGTTTTGCAGTTCTTTTAGGTTCGCTTGGGTTCATAGTTGTAACGCCCCGTGCCCAGGCAACTGATCCTGCTGCGATAGTCTATGTCTACCCGCATATGATCGTGAACCAAGCGCTAATACCAAACACAACCTTCAACGTATCCGTCAGGGTTGATGACATTCCAGCAAGCCCCGGCCTCGCCGGCGTCCAGCTCGAGCTTACCTGGGACCCGAACCTTCTAAACTGCACGGGCATTCAGGAGATACTGTTTCACTCGGTAACACCGCCGGATTCTTGGGACAACATCTGGTCCATTAAGTTAAGATATAACAACACCGGCGGCTACGCAGAGTACGCCCAGGCATTCCAAGATACCGCTTTAGCAATAGCCGACGGCTACGCGCCGATTTCTGGAAACCAAACAGTTGCTAACCTCACGTTCAAGGTGAAAGCCGTGGGGAAGTGCGCCCTGCACTTTGACCCTTCTAACACTATACTAGGCGACACTCATGTCCCTAGTCAGCCCATACCACGGCAGCTCGTTGATGGATTCTTCAGCAATGCTCCACCGCCGCCGCCCGCCTTGCTTCACGTGGACCCGCCAAAGATTTCCAATGTCAGTCTCACTCCAGGCAACGACTTCACGGTGAATGTCAGCATCACAAAAGCTTCAGGCGTGTACGGATTACAGTTTGAACTCGGGTTCAACGTAAGCATTGTGGAGGCAAACACAGTGACGTCTGGCAGCTTTATCCCGCCCTCCGCAACACTCACAACGCAAATGGATAATACGACTGGGTTTGTAATGTTCAACGTGTCCCTTTCAAGCTCACTAGACGGCAATGGAACTCTGGCAGTGATCAACTTCCTCGTAGAAGGTATAGGAGGAACGACACTTCATCTCTACGACGTCCAGCTCGTCGACTCGTTTGGTCAACTCTTGCCTTGCACAACTTCTGACGGAAGCTTCAACAACGTTTTTTTGGCCAAGCTGGCGATAGATCCACCGGAGATAATCGACCCGACGCTGGTTCCACCGGCCACTTTCATGGTCAACGTGACGATAGAAGATGTCAAGGACATGTACGGCTATGGATTCAACCTAACCTTCGACCCGAAAATCCTCATATGCCTGCAAGTTCAAATCATTGATGTCCTGAACGAAACCTATTACATTCCGAATCAAAACGTCGACAATACGATAGGTTTCATAATGGTAAACGTTACGTACTATCCTCCGGCTGTTCCGCTTGATGTCGGTTCAGCAACACCACTCGTCTCAGTTAAGTTCAGGGTAAAGGCGATGGGTGGCACCAACCTGACATTAACAAACACGGGACTCGTCGATTCCATGGGTCAGCCGATAACGCATGAAGTTCACGATGGATATTTCCAGAGCTTAATCGTCGACATAGGAATTATCGATGTTTTTGCGTCCCCGACCGCAATCTACAAGGGTCAGAGTACGAACATAACCATCATCGTAGCGAATAAAGGAAACGGCACTGAGAGTTTCATCCTGAACGTCTACTACAACAACACCTTATTGACCACTAGGAACGTCACAGGTCTCGCTCCGAACGCAAACACAACGGTCACGGTTCCATGGAGCACCAGCACAGTCCAGTGGGGCAAATACCTAGTAACTGCGCAAGTCCCACCGCTCCCATACGAGACTCACACCGCAGACAACACCTTCGTCTACGGTATAGTCAAGGTCAAGATTCCAGGCGACCTAAACGGAGACGATGTCGTGGACATTTTAGACTCAATAAGCCTGTCAAACGCCTATGGCAGCAGTCCGGGGCAACCAAACTGGTATCCTGACGCTGACCTCAACGGTGACGGCCGCGTCAACATCCTTGATGCAATAGTGCTGGCCAACAACTTCGGTGCTAAAATGTAGAACGCCTTTCCGCTCTTTTTTCAAAAAACTTTTCCGAGTCGAACCTAACATTTTCAAGCAATGTCGATAAACTTAAATGTTGCTCCTCCCACTTCTTGTTTCAAGGTGTTGAATCTGAGAAAGACCAAGGCACTCAGTCCTTTATTGCTAATTCTAATCATGGTGACAGTTTTCTTCATCGGTATGCCAAGATCAAATGCTACAAGTAACATTCTGTTATGGTTGGACCCTGAAACACAAGCCGTAGATGTCGGAGAGACTTTCAACGTGACGATCATGGTCAATATTCCCTCGTCATACGCGGTTGAGGGTCTCCAATTCATCGTTGAATGGAATTCGACGGTCCTCACTGCAATTAAGATTATGGAAGGGCTGTTTCACTCGGTAACGCCTGAATCTGAATGGGATAACATCTGGATGATACAGCTGGGATACAACAGCACAGCGGGTTATGCAGCTTATGCCTGCACGTTCCAAGATAGGGACAGGGCAATGGAAGGCGGTTACGCGCCAATAGGGCCAGGCACCTACGCAGTGGCAAAAATAACATTTAGGGGAGCAACCACTGGCAGGTCTATCTTGGATTTTGCGCCCGATAGTGTCACGGTCGGCGATTTTTACGGAAAGCAGCTGCTCGAAACTCACGTTGGGGGCTTTGTAACGGTCGGCAACGTTCTTCCACTCATAGAGATTGTCCGGCCACAAAACAATGGTTACAGCACAATCCCCGTGAACCTGACACTTACAGTTAGTGGACACATATCTTGGATCGGTTACAGTGTAGACGACCAGGCAAACGTGACACTCACGAGCAACCTGATACAGGTTTCAGAGGGCCAACACAGTCTTGAGGTATACGCAAACAATACAGCTGGTCAGATGGCATCATCAAACAGGGTAACCTTTATCGCGGACCAAACACCGCCAATCATCAACTTGGCCGTTTCTCCCTCAACATCTGAAGCTGCCGCCGAATTTGTCCTCGGAAACCACAGGTGGAAATTCAACTTCAACGCCTCAGAAAGCCGCGCGCATCTCTCAAACATCTCAGCCTACTTCTGGGATTTTGGCGATGGCACGAATGCCACAGACGTCGCGGTAACCCATGAGTACAGGCAACCTGGCACATACAACGTGACGCTGGAGGTAACAGACCTTGCTGGCAACACTGCGACACAAGTCAAGGCAATAACCATAAACCCCGTCTCTGAACCGCTAGAACTACCATTTGGACTTGTCGCTGCAATCGTGATACCTGTAATATGGGCGTCTGCGCTTGCATTCTACCTGATGAGGATGAAAAGAAAGACCAAGAAAGTCTAGTCAGCACATTGCTTTTTCTGGTTCCTCACCCGCCTGTGTCTATGATCGGAGAATTTGACCGTCTCGAAGATTCTCATTTTGAAACACTCAGGAGTTCTTGAACAACAAATGTTAAATACTCCCAATTGAGAAATCATAAAAAGGTGAATTTGAAAATGATTCCTAAGAATTTGAAGTCGCAGGGCTTTCACTGGGTCTTGATGAGTATCCTGATAATTTCAGCAATGCTTTCCTCCGCGTCCACTTTCCCTACATGCTCAGCTAATGTTAGCAGCTCGGCAACAGTCTTCGTTGATCCGCCGCAGTCTATTTTCACTACTGCGACGGTCGGAACATCGTTCGTAGTGAACGTCACTGTTGCCAACATTACAGGCTTGTTGGGAGCACAGTTTACGCTTTCTTGGAATGCAACTCTCCTAACGTGCACAAAGCTCACTGAAATCCTGTACCACAAGGTGACACCGGAAGATTCCTGGAGCAACATCTGGTCCATCAAGTCGTCAATCAACAAGACCGGCGGCTACGCAAACTACGCCCAGACATTCCAAGATAGCTCTTTAGCAATAGAAGGAGGCTACGCACCAGTCAACATAACAACGGCCAATTACCCGCCCGAAGGAAAGCTGGCATTGGCTTCCCTCACCTTTAACGTCACAGCAGTTCCGCCGACGAATAAGTACTATGAATGTAACTTTGCATTATCAGACGTCATAATGGGCGACGGGGGAGTTCCTGCAGTGCAGATTCCAACCACTGACGTAGACGCACACTACATAATCTACGGACCACCAGAAACGATCAACACCACCGTAACGTACGGTGGCAACAACTATACCGTCACAACAGTGAGCAATGCATCCGTGGTGCAAGGTTCAATGGGCTTCACGAAGGTCAGCGATTCGGACTATGAGCTTAACTTTAATCTTACAGGAGCAGATGGATCCACAGGATACGTGAATGTTACGATTCCCAAAGCTCTCATGAGCATAAACCCCGGCGGTCAATGGAAGGTTAACGTAAACGGCACGCAAACGACGCCAACAGCAGTAAGTGATGCGGCGAACTGGTACTTGTACTTCACAACTAGTCTCAGCACGAAACCAGTGACAATAATAGGAACAATCCCAGAATTCACACTGCTAATCATTCCGTTGCTAATGATCGTAACCCTGATCGCTGTTGGACTCCGCAGGCGAAGACAAACATAGACCTAACATTGTGCAAGTTCAAAGAAGCCTCATCCTTTTTTCTTTCTTGGCCACAGAAGCTCTGGGAAAACACGATACTCTGAGGATTTTCTGAAACAACAAGTTAAAATATACAAGAGCGCATTATAGGAAGCCAAGGTGAACACGCTTGAAAAAGAAAATACTGGTCCTGTTGCTGGTAGTACTGCTCATAGCTGCAATGGCATATCTTTACACACGTCCAACGCTACCTGTCCTGAGCATAGACAGTGTTTACAACGTTACAAAGGCAGGCGATGCGATTCTGGTCAACGTGACCCTGAGCGACGTGTCCAATTGTGGAGGATGGGAGACAGGCATAGCTTGGGACCCATACATAGCAAACATCGCAGTTGGCGGACCGAACAGCACACAGGCAGGCAGTGGGGGGCCACCTGTCGACATTATTGAAGGCCCCTTCTTGCAAAGTCAAGCGCCGACCTTCCTAATGCTCAACTCAGTAGATAACGAAAAGGGAGAAGCCATTGTGGGCGTCGTCTTCCGAACCCCAGGGGGATCGATAAGCGGAACCGGAGTCGTACTTATGATGAACTTTACGATAGTTCACCCAGGCACGACAACCATAGAGTTCAGACCGCCATTTCCAAACACAAACCAGAGCATGGTCGTAGGCCCATCGGAACAGACCGAGATCGGCCACATTGAAGTCAACGGCCTGATCACCGATCAAGGACCGTCGGCAAGCTGGACAAGCGCAGGCTTCCAAGAAACAACGATCGCCATCGAAGTCATCGTCCTCGCAGCAGCAACATCCGTCGTCTACCTGCGCACACACCCAAGACCACCCAAATCCGCAAAAAGAAAGGCAGAGCTTCAACCCTTGATCGAGCCCGAAGACCAACGCTGACCCGGCTGCACAGAAGGCTACCTCTTCTTCATTCGTCCCGAGCTTTTGCCAAAAGACCTCATGAATTATGAGATTCAGACTGGAGACCCGGCAAAAAGAACTGTTCCTAAACACAAAACGTCCCGCTGACGCATCCGTTTTAAGGATGGCTTCTTTGCCTCGATATCATTTGCAACATAAACGAAATCACATAGAAGATAATTCCAAAAGGCTTAAATGTCTTTCAAACGGTAGTTAAATACAGCCAGAGGAGAAGGAGAGACTGTGAAGAAGCGGTTGCTTAGCGTTGGAGCTATTGCCCTTTTCCTAGTTGTATTGATTCTGGCAGCAACCGCAAGAATCGGAATCACAAGTGATCAAAGTCCAGTGGCGTCGTTCACGTACTCGCCGACCGCTCCTATGCCTGGAGACATCATAACATTTGATGCTTCGGCGAGCTACGCGCCCAGCGGCACGATCGTGAGCTACACTTGGGACTTCGGCGACGGAACGGTCGCTGCTTCAGCAAGTCCGACAATAACCCATTCATACCTCATTGACGGAACCTACACCGTGCAATTGACTGTTACAGACAGCAACGCTGCAAAAGGTATGGCAGTAGCCGTCATTGATGTGAGCACGGTAGTCTTCTTCAGGGTGGTTTTCTACGGTACTTTGATCCCCTTGGCCGACGCAAAAGTCACCGCCTACTACAACGCGACGGGCACATGGATGCCGGCCCCAGTCGGACCAGGTTCTTTAGAGATCAAGTATGACAACATGACCCAGTCGCCACCCCATCTTGCAAACACGGCGGCTGAAAGATACAGGAACCCTGGTTTCACCGCATCTGTTCTTTGGCACGGCGCAGGCAACATAGGTTTTGACATTCACCCAGGTTGTTGGAGCGTCTTCTTCAAGTTCGAGTGGGGACCATGGAGCGCCTACTGGCCCAACGAGACCACCAGAGTCTACTCTTACAAGAACGGCGCCGTAGAAACGCATGATTATCTTCCTGATGACCGAGCTTCTTGGGATTCTAAGGCCTCGTCCTACGTCATAAGAGTAGACGACATTCCTGAACACGGCGTCAGCCCATCCGAATCTCATCCAATCATCGTAGGTATCTTCTGCCCACCTCCGCCCCAACAATACTACTTAAGCGTGAACACTAGTCCGTCAGGCATTACTACAATCCCCGGACAGGGCTGGTACAACCAGGGCACAAACGTCGCGTTGACGGCTCCAGGCTATGTCAACGTCTCAACTAACACTCGCTACAGGTTCAACTACTGGGATGTCGACGGAAACAATCAAGGTGCTGGAGTTAACCCCATAACAGTCCCAATGAATTCGAATCACACGGCAATCGCCCACTACGTTACGCAGCACTCGGTGGTTTTCAACCAGAACGGGCTTTCTGGAGATTCCACGGGAACAGTCATTACGGTAAATGGTACAGCCAAATCTCTGGGTGACCTGCCGTTTACGTATTGGGTTGATACGGACAATTATGTCACTTACACTTACAATTCCATAGTTGCGACCAGCGTTGCTGGCAAACAATACAGATTGAACAGCGCCACAGGTCCTTCATCTCCGATAGTAGTAACAAGTCCTGCATCGGTTTGCGCCAACTACGTTACACAGTACCTGGTCACTTTTGCTCAGACAGGATTAGACGCCACAGCAACAGGAACAGTCGTTACTGTGAATGGAACCGCCAAGACCTACGGTCAACTCTCATTCAACTGGTGGGTCGACAGCAGTTCAGTCATAACCTACTCCTACAACTCTACAGTCGCTAGCACCGAAACGGGCAAACAATTCAACCTCACAGGCATTCACTCCCCAACATCCCCATTTGTCGCTACAGGGCCCGTCACAATAACAGGAAGCTACTGCATGCAATACAAAGTCACGTTTACTCACACAGGACTTGACCCAACAGCCTCAGGGACAGTGGTTACTATTACTATTAATGGCAGTCCAAAGGCATATGCAAATCTGCCTTACGTCGCCTGGTTTGACAACGGAACCTCAATTACATACTCTTACGCTGACCCTGTCTTGAGCAGCACCACGGGCAAACGGTTCAAACTGATCAGTATAACGGGTCCAGCGCCACCTTTCACCGTCTCAGGATCTGTGACAATTACCGGAAACTACAAGACACAATACCACGTCACTTTTGATCAGACTGGTGTTGGAACGGATTATCCTGGCACCGTCGTGACTATTGACGCTGTAAACTATAACGTTGTTTCTTTGCCTGTTTCATTCTGGTGGGATCAAAGTTCCAATCATGGCTTTGTTTTCTCCTCACCTCTTACTGTGAACGGAAGCATGCAGTACGTTTGGACATCCACATCAGGTTTGTCAAGTCTCCAAAGCGGAACATTGACCGTCTCCACTTCTGGAAGCGTTACAGGCAACTATGCGGTAGCGAACCGCATAACGTTTGACCAAGCTGGAGTAAGTTCCGATTACACGGGCACCGTTGTTGAAGTAGACGGCACACCATACGGTTTCAGTGCCCTGCCCGTGCCATTTGCGTGGCAAGTTGGTTCGGTCCATAGTTTCACGTTCCACTCGCCGTTGATCGTTAACGCGAACCTGAAGCAATATGTTTGGGCAAGCACGACAGGGTTGTCAACGCTGCAGAGCGGCTCTATTACCGTTGGCACGTACGGAAGCATCATAGGCAACTATAAGACACAGTATTATCTGACGTTGGCCACAAGTCCTCCAGGAATCGCTTCTCCCTCAGGTGCAGGATGGTACGATTCCGCGACATACGCTTCCATATCCACACCCGAAAGCGTCGACATAGTTCCAGGCGTTTCGCGCTACGATTTCTGCAACTGGACAACGATCTATATGGGTGAGGTGGTCAACGCAACTTCCGCGACAACTACCGTGCTGATGGACGGAGGCAAGACCGTGACGGCAGACTATTTGGTTCAATACAAAGTCACTTTCAACCAGTCTGGCGTTGACAGCTTCTTGGGCGCAGTTGTTAATATTGATGGAACCGATTATTCAGTAAGCACAATTCCAGTCTCTTTCTGGTGGAACAATGGGTCCTCACATCTTTTCGCATTTCAATCACCTCTCGTGATAAATGCAAGCCTGCAGTACGTTTGGGCTTCAACCTCTGGACTTACAACACTTCAAACTGGAACACTAACCATTTCAGGATCCGGCACTGTAACAGGCAACTACTCTACTCAAATGAACTATCAGATAACCTTTGATCAAACAGGCGTCGATACAGATTTCACAGGCACCGTCATAACAATCGACGGCACCAACTACAATGTAACGCAACTGCCTATTTCGTTCTGGTGGAGCAGCAGTTCTTCTCACACGTTCTCATTTGCATCTCCACTCACCGTTAGTATAGGCAAAAGATACGTCTGGACAGGTACCACCGGGTTGTCTTCTGTGCAAGGCGGGGCAATATCTGTCTCCAGCTCAGGCAGCGTAATTGGAAACTACAAGACCCAATACTACTTCAGCCTGACAACTGATCCCCCAGGAGTTGCTTCTCCATCTGGCGAAGGTTGGTACGACGCCAACACAAACGCCACCATATCCACCCCAGGATTCATAGACATTATCCCAGGTTCCTCACGATACACGTTCAACGGGTGGGAAACCGCAAGCATGAGCGAAATAGCTGACCCTTCAAGGTCTCCAACCACTGTGATCGTTGACGAGAACAAGACGGTCACGGCTACCTACGTAGTGCAGTACGTGGTCACATTTGCTCAAACGGGCGTCGGTTCAGATTTCACGGGAACAATTCTCACCGTTGACGGAATAGATTACAACTTCACTACGATGCCTTCCCCGTTCTATTGGGACAACGGAACCACACACAACTTCGACTTCAAGTCTCCCCTGGTGGTCACACCCAACGCCAAACGTTACATATGGGACACAACGACGGGACTCTCAACGAAACAGAGCGACTCCATCGTCATAGCAAACTACGGCAGCATAACCGGAAACTACAAGACTCAATACTACCTGACCGTCGGAACCAGCCCGCCTGGAATTATAACGATTCCAGGAGAAGGATGGTACAACCAATCTTCAAGCGTCGCCCTTACTGCTCCGACGCTTGCTGGCTACACCTTCAACTACTGGGTTGTCAACGGAGTGTCCCAGGGAGCAGGTGTACAATCAATTACCGTCATGATGAATGCACCTAACAACGCTCAAGCAAACTATAGCACAATAGCTCCGTACACGTTGACTATAACTTCTACCGTTGGAGGAGCGACCAACCCGTCGCCGGGCGTCTACAGCTATTCTTCAGGGCAAATAGTCCAAGTGACAGCGATTCCGAGTTCAGGATACGTGCTTAACCACTGGGAATTTGACGGCACGAACGTTAGCTCATCTTTCAACCCCTACAACGTTACTATGAATGCAAACCACACGCTCAAAGCCTTCTTCTCAGCAACACCGCCGCCGCCTTCGGCTTCGATAGACCCAATGAGCTCATCAGTAACTTTGGGCCAATCAGTGTCGTTCACGTCCATTGTAACCGGAGGGACATCACCTTATAGCTATCAATGGTACCTGGACGGAGTCCTTGTGTCGGGCGAAACATCAGGCACTTGGACGTTTACACCGCCAACAAGCGGCATGTACTTTGTCAACTTGAAAGTTACAGACGCCAACAACAACATTGCCACATCAGGGACAGCAGAAGTCGTAGCCGTCTCAACCGCAGTAGGAGGCTACGCAGTACCTCTTCACAAACAGACACACGCAAACTACCTCGCCGCTTACATGTTCCTGATCAGCCTGTTTGGCTCTGCCTTTGTGGTCATCAAAAGAAAAAGGAAATAACCATCATTTTTTCTATAATTTCAACAGTAAGTCTAGCTATACTTGGTGCTTAACCTAATGACAAGGCAAAGCAAAGACCAAACACGACCGTCCGTACGTAACAAGAGGTTGTTCTACCTCGTAATTGCAGTCGTGATTATTCTGGTTCCGATAGTCTATTTCTATTCTGTCTCTCTCACAGAACCAAGCCCACCGAAAGCCGCAATAATTGACCAGCTGGGTAGCTCAAAGTTGGCTGAAAATGTCCGTTTTGAAAACCGAACTTTTGTCGAAGCGGCACAAGAGCTTCTGCACCTTAGATATTCGATTATCGACTATTACTCGGACAACGCGACGGTCGAGCAGTACAAGGAGTTAGCGTCAAGGGGTTACAAGCTAATCGTCTGGAGAGCCCACTCGGCCTTGGATCTGAAATCAAAGTATGTTGCAATATCCGCAACAGACAAGTACCGCTCAGATTACTACGACGCGTATTTGGACAATGAACAGCTTACCTTATGCAACATAACAGGTGATTCTGACCTGAGCAAAATGTATCTTGGAATTACGCCGAAGTTTGTCAAAGAGGTAATGAATGGAAGGTTTGAAGATACCGCAATCATTCTGATGAGTTGCAATGGACTCAGGAATGGATACTATGGAACTGCGCATGCTTTCGAAGATAAGGGTGCACGTGTCTTCATAAGTTGGGACGAGTGGGTTGACTTTCAAGATAATGATTATGCGACGAGTCTTCTTCTTCAATACTTGCTCAGCGAAAATGACACTGTGAGTGTGTCTACTAGCAGAATACCTGCCTATGCATCTGGGTCTGGTGCTACCGTTCGGTTGCGGTATGATCCTGAGAATGCGGCGGACTACCGAATTCCTTGCTATAAGCAAAATGGTGATACATGCTATAGCATGTCAGGGGCATTGGTTCTCCTGGAGAAGGTCAAAAGGCACTGTGCATTAACTTTAGAAATGAACAGGGCTCGGCGGACTTGTCAGTCGCTTCATTCGTCTTGAAACGGTCAAGTATAGTTGATTTCGCAGGGCATTGCCGGTCAAGCCGAACTTCTGCAGTCTTTTGATGTCTCCCGCAAGCCACTGGTCTTCCAGGACTTCGGTCGTCCATTTTTCAAAGTCTCCACGATGAAGATGGAACTCCAAAGATTTGATGTTCACTTCATTTATTCTTTGCATGAATTCCTTGAGAGATGCCGCACTTACGCCAGTATAATTTCCGATTGAAGTGAAGAAATAGAACGCTTTCTCACGCGGAACCGTTCTGAGAATTTTTGAATTGGTTTCGGAGGTCATCGTGTTTCTTTTATGTATATCATTGGCTCCGTTTATAAGTGTAACCCTCTCGTGTAATTGTTTATTGAAAAATGCGTTTCCTTAAGCTTCTTAGTGATCATCGATGTGCGAATCCTCAAGACACCATCCAAAGGCGCAACTGAATTCGCTATGAACGCGTGAAGATCTTCCTGGGTTGCCGCAACAATTTTGGCCATTATCAGGAGCTCATCTGAAAGAGACGTATAGACTTCAAGGACTTCAGGAGACTTTGCAAGCTTCTCCGCGACTCTTTCCGTTTCTTTAGGATCAGTGTAAACAGTCACTATTGCAAGGATGTGTTTGATTCCAACTTTCTCAAGATCAATGAATGTCGTGTAGTTTCTTATGACTTTCTGCTTTTCCATTTTTCTTATTCTATCGTAGACTGTTGAATGGGTAATTCCCAGACGCTTGCCTATAGCCGTGTAAGTCTGTCTTGAATCCTCCTGCAAAGCTTTCAAGATTTCCAGATCTGCTTGGTCTAAAGAAGCCTCGTTCTTCTTAAGCTTCAATTTGTCCCTGCCTTCTTGGTATATGTAGGAATAATTGTGAATTTATCGTTTGCCGTAGGACAATTGACGGTCTTATACTATCAATATTGTAAAGATAAGAAGATATTGCCGAAAATTTGTAGGGAACAAGCCTGATTCTCTTACAAAACTCAAGGTATTTCGCTAGAAATCCATCAATTATGCGGGACCTTGCAACAGAAAACTTAAATCTGTGGTTCACCCAATAGAACACTGTTCTAGAATATTCTTACTATCTAGGTGCGTGACGCGAGTATGAAGATATCGCGAGTTTGGGAAATTCTGGGAAAATTCAAGCATTTCTGCAAATCTCAAGGTTGGAAGACCTCTGAAAACGAAGACTGGGTTGAAATGGACAATAACTATCATAATTTTCTGTGGGCAAGGGAGGTACACCCTGAATCCTTCAGGAAAATAGCGTTAGACAAAAGATGTGTTGTTCGAAACGGTTTGTCTTATCATGTAGTCGAAGCTGCATACACAGCTTGGCTTTTTTCGGAGACTCCCCCGGATTGCTTGGTCAAGACGATATATGAAAATCCAGACTTCTCCAAGAGGATAGCCCTTTATGACTTAAGCCAAATCATGGAAGGCAAGAGTCTCTGTGCCAGACTGAACAAGACTGAAAGTCCTGTGTTTCACGAATTTGAGAGCTTCTTACAAAGCGAACTCAAAGTCAAGGTTGAACCTATTTCACTTTAACCGGTGAAGATGTTGGCGCAGATACCTGCACAGCGGCAACGATTGCTTGAAGCCTGAACTTTCAAAGACTTGATAAAGGGTGACTTCCAAATCTATTCTTGTGGGAACACATGTCTGAAGATGCAGATAGAATAAAGAGACTCATTGCTTTCAGGAAAAGGATCGAAGCCAGAATCGGAAACCTTGAGACGGAGCTTAAGGAGCTGCAAGCTACACTTGAAACGGTGAACTCAGTACTGCTGGAAAAAGGTTTCAAACGTGCAGAGATTTCAGCAAAAGCAAAAGCTTCAACAGTCGAAACTGCGGGTGAGGAAAAAGGAGAGGAGACTCCGATGGAGGAGAGCGTCACCCAGACTGAAATGGCAGCTCAGAGCGCTAGCACATTGAAGTCGGTGACAGGAGAGGTTCTTGCAGAAGTGTACGTTGATGGCGATACGCTACACATTGTACCTGTAGAAGACAAGAACTTCAACATTAACACGCCCCCATTTAGCCAGTTCTTGCTGCAAAGAGTCTTGCTGAAAATGCAGGAAAGAGACGGAGAACTTGCCAGAGCCGGCCAACTAGACGCTAACAAAATTTTGTGTTTCGACATCACTCGAGACGGAGACGTGATACGCGAAATTGCGATCAAAAACTTCGACTCAGATCGACTCACTGAGTTGAAATCGAGTATCCGTTGGACTCTTGAGAAGATGTATGAGAAAATGAAGGGTTAAGTCAAAAGGGAATTATTTCGAACGGTCAAAATAGATGCTTTTTCCATGGGCGGAAATTGGAATTCCCATAATGATTGTCGCTTCGGGCAATAGTTTCAATTTCATGGCTGCAGTTCCGATGCGGTACATTATGCGATTGTCAACGTTCAGCATGCTGGCCACTTTGACGGCTGACCCCAGAGCTATTCCTAGATCCAGAGATTTGAAGATGCATTGTGGGCCAGTGAAGTCTTTGCCAGTTTTCTTTTCTTTTTTGTCGAACTCTGTACAATCTTGAAAGCCGCAGCTTCCACAGTTGAGTCCGCTGCTCTTGTTTCCTCTCACACCAATCAAGATGACCACTTCGGAGTCCCTGACGTTCTTGGCGTCTCGCTTGAAGCCTTCGATTTTCCGTTCTTCCGCGATTTCTTCCATCTTTTCTGCAATGCGGTCTTTTTCATGACCATAGACGATCGACGTCAAAATGTCATCTATGCCTGCCGTCTTCGGAGCTGTGCGTGCAGCGACCAGCATGAGTTTTGCCACTTCCATAATTGCTTCCTTTTCTGCATCTCTGCTTTCTATTATTGGTGGGTTGATTTCTACCACTTGTTCATCGATGAATTGACGAGGTTAAGTATTCTGGTTTGCCTTAAGGATCTTGAGCCTAATTGTCTTATGGGAAGACTTTCCTCAAAAGATCAACTATGATGCTGAATTGGCCCGTGTAGGCACCGACAGCCAAGAAGGAGACACCTAGAAGAAGGAGAAGTGCTCCTATTATTCTACGTTGCTGTGCATCCATGTTCTATCTATCCCATGTGTTTTTTCAATGCAGTCTCAATATGCTTCTTTGGGACACATCCCACTATCCGTTCTACTTCCTTTCCATTCTTCATTATGAGCACCGTTGGTATACTGAAGACCTGGAAACATTCAGCTTTCTCAGGGTTTTCATCAACGTTAAGCTTTCCAACAAACACCTTTCCAGCATAATCTCTGCTAAGCTCCTCAATCACGGGCGCCACAGTCCGGCATGGACCGCACCAAGCAGCCCAGAAATCAATTAGCGCTAACGGGTGTTTCTTGACGGTCTCATCGAAGTCTGCATCGGTTACGTGTACTGGTTCACCGGTCATCTCTTTTCTCGCCTTAAGCTCAGCTAATTTCCTTTCCTTTATATGCTTCAGTTCTTCGTTCTCCTCTGATATAAATCGTTCGTGTTTGTGTTCGTCATCCATGTCCTTTTCATCCATTAACGTAAAAGGCGCTCTTTAGAACGACAAGCACTCTTAAGCTTTCTGTATGCCTCAGAAGAGTCCGATACATCTCTTACTAGTTGCTCAAACGGACAAATACTATTTCTGTCAGCACGAAGTATGCCTTCTACAAGATTATCATATTCAAAGTAGATTGAATGTCTCTCAAACAATGCTTCAGCTGCTATGCTCAAAGTGGTTGCATAGACTGCTTTGACCTTGACATAGACGCACATCAAGGCAACTGCCTTTCCCGCAACTTTGTCTGCTACTGACGCGCCTTCAAGCTTGTCTTTCATTTCCTCAACGATCTCCAAGAATGCTGCGACTCCATGTGATTTTGACTCGAAGAGAATATCTTGTTCTTTCACAACACATAGCGTCAGCTTGTTTTCCATGAGCAATCTCTTGGCAATTTTCAAATCGTCAATGTTCATTTGTGCTTTGCCAACCTTGTAGGTGTTGCCCAGAAGCTTACTGTTCTCTTATTGTGAAAAGCAGTTTCTCCGCCATTGAAGCAATCTGTTCGGCAAGCTCTTCGCTGGTCGCGCCTTCCGCCATCTTTTTCATTAGATCGCTGATTACTTTGGGGTTAACAGATATGTTCAATGCTCGGTTTGAATCTTTGACTTTGAAGTCTGCACATATCTCTTTTTGCGAGTTCTCCACAGCAAGTTTCTGATTTCCAATCGTACAGTTTGTTGTGACTTGTATGCCGTCAATTGCGCATGAAAATGGGACAACCAATGGCACCCTCATTGTTACATGGTACGTGGCATTAGTTTCAGCATTGTGTCTTAAGAATCTCTTAGCAAGATTCCCCATCCTAACGCCGATGGTAAGAAAGGGGCCCAGATGCCCATGCAGTCTGACAGCATTTCCCAATGCCGATTCAAGTTGTTCTTGTTCAGATGCTTTTTCCAGGTTTCCTCACCTTTGCAATGACAAAGAACATGGCATGTGTTGTTAAGTCAGCTCGAACATCTTGTCGAGCGCTTTTCTTGCTTGCTTAGCAATTGGTTTTGGAACAGTTACCACATGTTTCTCTTCTTTAAGTGAGGTGTAGACTCTCTCTAGAGTGTTCAACTTCATGTTTGGGCACACTGCACCTTCATAAGCTAGGACGAACTTCTTTGACGGATTATCTTTCTTCAACCTGTGCAGGATTCCTTCTTCAGTTCCCACAATGAATGTTTCAGCAGCACTTTCTTTTGCGAACTTGCACATCTGAGACGTGCTTCCGATGAAATCTGCCATTTTCTGCGTTTCGAACGTACATTCCGGGTGAACCATTACCGCGGCCTCTGGATACTGCATCTTCAGTATTTTGATGTCTTCAGGTTGAAAAAGCACATGAGTCGGGCAGAATCCCCAGTCTGGAACAGGAATCACGGTTTTCCCAGTCTTCCTCTGGACATATTCGGCAAGGTTGCGGTCAGGTCCAAACAGCACGGTGTCCCCTTTCAGTGAGGACACAACTTCCACAGCATTGGCCGAGGTGCAGCAAACGTCGCATTGGGCCTTTGCTGCGGCCAAGGTGTTTACGTACAGAACTATTGGTGTCCTGGGGTGTCGCGATTTTGAACGTTTGATCTCCTCGACAGTAAGCATCTGTGCCATTGGGCATCGTGCACCGGGCGTCGGCAATAACACCTTCTTTTCGGGGTTCAATATTGCGGCAGATTCTGCCATAAAATCGACGGCTGAGAAAACTATGATCTTCGCGTCTTTCTCTTCCATCGCTTTCCTGCTTAACTCAATGCTGTCTCCCAAATAGTCTGCTATATCCTGAATCTCGGGTCTCTGATAATTGTGAGCCAATATTATTGCGTTCTTTTCTCTTTTTAGTTTCAATATTTGATCGGCAAGATTCATGATTTCGCCTTTTGAACCGAACGTAAAGGTGTCTAGGCGAATGGAAAGATATATGCATTTAGCCGATGAATCCGACTTTTCATTCTGAAACTCGGTTGCGCCCAAACGATGCAAGAGCCATGGAAAATCAAGCTGCAACTAGGTTTCTGAGGCTGTATGTCGAGGGATTCTATGCTTAGGTCAGTCTCTTGTGGACAAGGCTCTCATATGAAAAAGAAGTGTCAATGATAATTGCAGTGGAGTCTTCGTGCTTTCCGGTCGGATTCATGTTGTTTTTTCGTGTCATTTTTCTTCAACCTCTGAGGTCTGACTCGTTATATCGCAAGTCTTAATAAACGTGTCTGAGCTGCTGCGCAACAGAAATGCAGGAGATCCAAGACCGTTGTCCGCCGGCTCTCTGGAGTGAGTCTGATGGATGATTCGCGGCAAGAGAAAGCTGGTGCAGCGGGCCGGATTTGAACCGGCGAACCCCTACGGGAAAGGATCTTGAGTCCTTCGCCTTTAACCTAGCTTGGCGACCGCTGCGCCTGTTCCAGAACTACGTCTCCTTTCTTATTAATCATTTTCTCGTGGTTCACTAGGTTGGACTTAAACGTCTAATAGCGTGCAATTAGCCGTGAAAAGCAAACGGAAAGCATATTTCATTCATGAAAAAGTTTATTAGACAGCTATGTAGTTTACGTTTCTAGCTCTTTAATATTGGCGACCATTTTTCGAGTTGGAATGACCCAACAGACGGAGGAAATTTAAAGTTTGAGAAAACCCGCACCAAACCGTTTCGTCAGCGCAAGCTTAAACGTAGAGTTGCGGGGGTTGGTTGAAATTGACTGAGATATCAAAAGAAGATACCCATCTGTTGCTGAATGCCTTTTTCAAAGACAAAGGTTTGGTTCGTCAACATTTAGACTCTTACAATGAGTTCATAGACCGTGGTTTACAGGAAGTAATAGACGAAGTCGGCGAAATCCCCATAGAAGTACCTGAGAGCCCGTACAAAGTCAAGCTGGGCCAGATTTGGATAATAGACCCACAGACGAGGATAACAGGGCCATACGCGATTGAAGTTGACGGCACGAAGCATGAGATCTACCCGTTAGAGGCTAGACTTCGTAATCTAACCTATGCGGCGCCTGTGGCGCTCGAGATGACTCCGGTCATCGACGGCCGAGAACAAGACACCGAGCTTGTTTACATTGGCAACATCCCCGTCATGCTCAAGTCGAAACTGTGTTTCCTTTCACAACTTTCAAGAGAAGAACTGGTGGGATGCGGAGAGGATCCTGATGATCCCGGCGGCTACTTTGTCGTTAACGGGTCAGAACGCGTAATAGTCGCAATGGAAGACCTGGCGCCGAACCGCATAATAGTCGATATTGACGAGAAGGGCACAACTCCTGTTTATCAAGCAAAGATATTCTCGACCACTGTAGGTTTCAGGGCAAGGATCGAGCTGAAAATCAAATCCGACGGGGCCTTATATGTTACAATGCCCGGTGTCCCTTCTGAAGTTCCTTTCGTTGTTTTGATGCGGGCTTTGGGATTAGAATCTGACAAAGAGATCGCTGAAGCAATTTCTCTTGACAAAGACATTCAAGCCACACTTGAGTCATCCTTTGAAAAGGCTTTGGGCGTTGACACTGCAAAAGACGCAATTCTGTTCATCGGCAACCGTGTTGCACATGGACAGGTAGAAGAATACCGAGTGCAAAAGGCTGAAACTGCCTTAGACAAGAACTTCTTGCCACATATTGGCAGAACTAACGAGAAGAGAAAGGACAAAGCATTATTCTTAGGTGAGATGGCATGCAGGGCAATCGAACTTTCGCTTGGCAGAAGAAAGATTGATGACAAAGACCATTTCAAGAACAAGCGTTTGAGGTTGGCAGGACCATTACTTGCAGATCTTTTCAGAGTGGCGTTCAGAAACCTTACCCGCGACATAAAATATCAGCTTGAACGAATAGGCGTGAAAGGACCAATAATAACGGTCTCTGCGGCAGTGAGACCAGGCATAATAGCCGAAAGATTCCAGCATGCTGTTGCGACAGGAAACTGGGGAAGAGGCAGAGTTGGCATAACCCAGCTTCTCGACAGGACAAACCACATCTCCACTCTAAGTCACTTGCGAAGACTTCAATCACCCCTAAGCCGAAGCCAACCCAACTTTGAGGCAAGAGACCTACACGCAACCCATTGGGGACGCTTGTGCCCCAACGAGACACCTGAAGGCTCAAACTGCGGACTCGTCAAGAACTTGGCTTTGTCAGCGACTATATCGGTAGGCGTGAACGCGGATAAGATAAAGCAGCTTCTGTTCAGCAGCAACGTAGCACCTGTTTTGGAAGCAAACGACGATTTGAAACTCAACGGCGCCAAAGTGTTCGTTGACGGCAACATTATTGGTTATTGCAGTTCTCCTGGCCAGTTGGCTGGCGATCTGAGGGACAAACGGAGAAGAGGAGAAATCTCGACAGAGGTCAATGTAGCCTACTTCTCGAAAGCTCAAGGTGAAAGGGAAGAAATCTACGTTAGCTGCGACGAAGGCAGAGTCAGACGGCCTCTCATAATCGTTGATAACGGTGTTCCAAGGCTTCAGCCTGAGCACGTTGAAAAGGTCGCTACAGGAGAATGGGCTTGGGAAGACCTTGTGAAGAACGGGATTGTTGAATACTTGGACGCTGAGGAAGAGGAAAACGCTTACGTTGCTTTGAACCATGAGGAACTGAGTCATGACCATACTCATCTGGAAATTGCTACGTACACGATTCTTGGGATCTGTGCTTCGACCATACCTTACGCGGAGCACAACCAGTCACCACGCAACTCCTATCAAGCGGCCATGGCTAAACAGGCGTTGGGAGTTTACTCAACCAACTTCCAACAACGTGTAGATTCAAGGTCTCACATTCTGCATTATCCGCAGGTGCCGCTTGCTGAAACAGCGCTGATGGAAACCATGGGCTACAAGTTGCGGCCATCAGGACAGAACTACGTTGTTGCTGTGCTGTCTTTCGAAGGCTATAACATGGAAGACGCATTGGTTTTCAATAAAGCTTCAATAGAAAGAGGCTTGGGACGCTCCACTTTCTTCCGCATCTACGAAGCTGAATGTCGCCAATACCTGGGCGGACTCAAGGACAAGTTCACATTGCCCGAAGCTGGAACACGCGGATACAGAGGCGAACAGTATTACAGGTTGCTTGAACCCGACGGAATAATCGGTTTAGAGTCTGGCGTTGCAGGCGGAGACGTATTGATCGGCAGAATCAGCCCGCCAAGATTCCTTGAAGAATACAAGGAATTCGAGGTCAAAGGACCATCGATGCGTGACACGTCCGTGGACATGCGTCCTTCAGAAACCGGCATTGTTGACGCTATTTTCATTACAGCATCAGGGGAAGGAAGCAAGCTTGTCAAAGTCAGAGTCCGGGACCAACGTGTCCCAGAACTGGGCGACAAATTTGCTTCTCGCCATGGACAAAAAGGTGTCATCGGACTCATAGTTCCCCAGGAGGATATGCCTTTCACGGAAGACGGCATCGTGCCCGACCTGATAATAAATCCGCATGCTATACCTTCGAGAATGACCGTTGGACAGTTCATAGAATCGTTGGCTGGAAAGGTCGCGTCTGCAAGAGGCAAACCTGTTGACGGAACACCCTTCTCAAACGAAGGACCCAGCGAACTCAGAGCAGAACTGATTAAATTGGGCTTCAGCAGCACAGGCGCCGAGGTCTTCTACAGCGGGGTAACAGGGCAAAAATTTGTTGCAGACGTTTACGTCGGTGTTGTTCACTATCAGAAATTGCATCACATGGTTGCCGACAAGATTCACGCAAGAGCAAGAGGACAAGTGCAGATGCTGACAAGACAGCCAACTGAAGGCAGAGCCAGAGGCGGCGGTCTCAGGTTCGGTGAAATGGAACGTGACTGCCTCATCGGTCATGGCGCTACAATGCTTCTCAGAGACAGGCTGCTGGAAGAATCTGACAAGTACACACTCTACATCTGCGAAACCTGTGGACACATAGCCTACTACGACATGAAGCAGAGAAAGTACGTGTGCAAGCTCTGTGAAGACAAGGCGAAGATTTCGCCGGTGATTGTGTCTTACGCCTTTAAGCTTCTGCTGCAGGAGTTGATGAGTCTCTGTATATCGCCCAAATTGGCACTTAAGGAGAAGGCATAGTATGTCGGCAGAAGAAATTGTCAGGAAAGTCGTTGATGAGATAAACTTCGGCATGTTCTCGCCGCAAGATGTGCGCAAGCTTTCGGTTGTGGAAATTCAAACTCCCGATACTTACGATGAAGACGGTGCTCCGATCTCTGCTGGTTTGATGGATGGAAGGCTTGGGACACTCGAGCCGAGACAGAGATGCAAGACCTGCGGCAACACTGCAATTCGTTGTCCAGGACATTTCGGTCACATCGAACTCGCGGTTCCGATAGTACATATTGAATTCACCAAAATAATATACGACCTGTTAAGAGCCACGTGCCGCAACTGTGGACGCATACTACTTTCAGACGACGTCATAGAGAAAGCCAAGACGAGGGTTCAGAAAACAAAGGAGCTGCTAGGCCTGGTTCCAGATGAAGTTTACAAGGCGATCATGCAGGAAACGAAGAGAAAGCAGTGTCCACACTGCGCTGCTGCGCAGTACAAGATGACTTTTGAGAAGCCGACGAAGTTCAGTGAGCAGATACCTGAAAGCGGTTCAGAACCGTTGACTCCGAGCATGGTAAGAGAAAGAATGGAACGCATCACTGATGATGATCTTGAACTCTTAGGATTCAACCCGAAGGCAGCCCGTCCCGAATGGATGGTGTTGCAGGTTCTACCTGTTCCCCCAGTCTATGTTCGACCTTCAATAACATTGGAATCTGGAATCCGTTCAGAAGATGATTTGACTCACAAGCTTGTAGACATCATCCGAATAAACCAGAGACTCAAGGAAAACATGGATGCAGGGGCTCCTACACTCATTATTCAGGACTTATCAGAGCTTTTGCAGTACCATGTGACGACATATTTCAACAACGAAGCCTCAGGAATTCCGCCAGCACGACATCGCTCTGGAAGAGCTCTTAAGACGTTATCACAAAGGTTGAAAGGAAAGGAAGGCAGATTTAGAAGCAACCTTTCAGGAAAAAGAGTAGATTTCTCAGCTAGAACGGTCATTTCTCCCGACCCTAATCTTGACATAAATGAAGTCGGTGTTCCGCTCGAAGTGGCAATGCGGTTGTCGGTACCTGAAAAGGTTACCGAATGGAACATCGAAGAAATGCGGAATCTTGTAAAGAATGGCCCTGAGAAATATCCTGGTGTCCTTTACATCATTAGGCCTGACGGTAAACGCATAAGACTGGAATTTGTTGTGGACAGGGAGAAAATTGCTGACGCTATTGAACTTGGGTTCGTTGTTGAGCGGCATCTGAGGAATGGTGATATAGCCATCTTCAATCGTCAGCCTTCGCTTCACCGTATGTCTATAATGGCGCATTACGTTCGGGTTCTGCCATACAAAACGTTCCGTTTACATCTATGTGTTTGTCCACCTTACAATGCGGACTTCGACGGCGACGAAATGAACCTGCACATTCCGCAGAGCGAAGAAGCTCGAACAGAAGCGTTATTACTGATGCAGGTTCAAGACCAAATTCTTTCGCCGAGATTCGGAGGACCGATAATAGGCGCTATCAGAGACTTTATAACGTCTGCATACTTGTTTACGAGAACGTCCACTTACCTGACGAGAAGCGAAGTCAACAAGCTGCTGTTGGCATCGAAATACGATGGCGAAATGCCTCAACCCAAAATCAAAGAACCTCAGCCAATGTGGAGTGGAAAACAAATTTTCAGCCTGTTTCTACCTAAGGACATGAACTACGTTTTGAAGGCTAACATCTGTCAAGGATGTACAAAGTGTTTAGAAGAGGAATGCAAACATGACGCTTACGTTGTCGTGAGGAACGGTGAGCTTGTAAGCGGTGTGATTGACAGGCGTTCGATTGGTGCCGAGCAGTCTGAAAGCCTTCTGCACAGGATAATCAAGGACTATGGCACGCAAGCAGGACGCGAATTCCTCAACAAGATAACAAGAATGTTGAAGACCTACATATCAATGCGCGGCTTCACCTACGCTTACAACGAGCTGGTTTTATCCCCAAAGGCCGAAGACAGAATACATAAGACGATGGAAAGGATCGAGAAGAAAATAGAAGATCTCATAGAAAGCTATCGCAAGGGCACGCTGCCTAGGCTTCCAGGGCAAACATTGGAGGATTCGTTTGAAATATACGTTATGAACGAGCTGGCAAAGGCGAGGGATGAATCTGGTAAAATAGCTGATGAAGATTTCACCTTGGAGAATTCAGGCATCGTCATGACTAGGACTGGCGCAAGAGGCTCAAGCCTGAACATCGGTCAGATAAGCGCTTGTGTGGGACAACAGTCAGTGCGTGGAAAAAGAATACTCCGAGGGTACGTTGACAGAGCTTTGCCGCATTTCCAAGCAGGAGACCAACGCCCCAAGGCAAGAGGGTTCGTGTATTCTTCCTACCAGACTGGACTTGACGTTATCGAGTTCTTCTTCCACGCTATGGGCGGAAGGGAAGGTCTTGTCGACACAGCAGTTAGAACGCAACAGAGCGGTTACATGCAGAGACGACTGATCAACGCGCTTGAACACATACGTCTTGAATATGACGGAACAGTTCGCAACTCAGCTGGAGACATAATTCAGTTCCAATACGGTGAAGACGGCGTCGACCCGGCTAAAAGCGACCACGGGAAGGCAGTGAACGTAAGCCGTCTAGTTGATCAAATACGAATTGGAAAAGAAAAAGGAAAATCTGCAACAGCTGATTTCATCAAAGAAGAACTGGACAAAGTTAAAGGCCAACTGACACCAATTCTCGTAGAGCAACTGAAACAAAACTTGGCGAAGACAGGATTAGCAAAGTCTGCCGTAGAAAAGGCAATCAACGTCACGGTTGACCGTTACAAGCGTGCATTGATGGAGCCAGGGGAGGCCGTTGGCATAGTTGCAGCTCAATCGATCGGTGAACCAGGCACGCAGATGACTTTGAGAACGTTCCATTACGCAGGTGTGAGAGAGCAGAACGTAACCTTAGGTTTGCCTCGATTGATCGAGATTGTTGATGCTAGGAGAATTCCGTCCACGCCGATTATGAAGATCTATTTGACAGAGGAATTCCGCAAGAGCAAGGAAGCAGCTGTGAAGGTTGCTCGTGAAATCGTTTACACAACTATGGAAAACCTTGCTGAAGCGGTCTATCTGGATCCGATGCATGATGAAATTATAATCGAGCTTGACAAAACGATGATGGAAGACCGAGAAGTGTCCTTGCAGGATTTGAAGGAGAAGCTTGAATTGCCTAATTGCACGATAAAGACGAAGGGCAACAGCATACACGTACAGCCTAAGAAGGTTGAAACGATCAAGAAGCTGCTTGGAAAGGTTTCTGTGTTCCATGTGAAAGGCGTGCCAGGCATAAAGCGTGTGCTGGTTACGGAAGAGCATGGGGAATGGGTCATAAACACTGATGGTTCAAACCTGCCCCGGGTTCTAGAGATTCCAGGAATCGACAGCACGAGAACCACAACGAACAATGTTCACGAAATAGCCAAGACCCTTGGCATTGAAGCATCTAGAAACGCCTTGGTGAATGAGGCCAAAGGCGTTCTGGAAGAGCAGGGATTAGACGTCGACACACGCCACGTTATGCTTGTCGCAGACATGATGACTTCCACGGGTGAAGTGCAACAAATAGGCAGGCATGGCATCAGCGGCAAGAAATCAAGTGTCTTGGCAAGAGCAGCATTCGAGATCACCGTTCCCAACATTGTTGAAGCGGCGGTCAAAGGTGAAAGTGATCCTTTGGCCGGTGTGACCGAAAACGTAATAGTTGGGCAGTCCATACCAATTGGCACGGGACTTGTAGAATTGTACATGTCAACGATTGAAAAGAAGAGTGAGAAGAAGTGATTGACGTAGACAAAGCAATCGCAGCGGCAGTGAAAACCGGTAAAGTATCTTTTGGAGCAAGCTCGGCAGTTCAAAGCGCTCAGACAGGTAGAGCCAAACTCATAATTTTGGCGGCAAATGCTCCCAAGAACGTTCGCGGAGACGTTGAATACTACTCCAAGCTTTCAAAGGTTCCACTAATAATCTATAAGGGATCATCATTGGATTTAGCTGCCACATGCGGCAAACCCTTCACGGTTTCAGCGTTAAGTATAAGAGAGCCAGGCGACTCAGAAATCCTCAAGTTGACGGAGACCGCTGAGACCGACGAATCCGGCGGAGGAAATGAATGACAACTGGAATAAAGTTCACCAGCAACGAGATGCGTTATATCGCATTGTTCGAAAGCATAACTAGTGCCAGCGTCAAAGACTGCATCATCGATGAAGAGCAAGCACGTGTTCTTTATGTCGTGAACGAAGGACAAGTGGGCGTGGCTATAGGAAGAGGCGGCAGAAACATCCACACTCTCGAGAGAATGACTGGGAAAAAACATGAGATAATAGAATATGCTGAGGAGCCTGCACAGTTCATCAAGAACGCTTTGAGGCCGGCAACGGTCAAAGAGGTTCGCATAACGGAAAGACCAGACGGTAAGAACATTGCCGTCGTGGCTGTTAACCCGAAGGACAAAGGCGTAGCCATAGGGAAGAACGGCAGAAACGCTGAAAGACTACGCTTCCTGGCAAAACGATACTTCGACATACAGAACGTAAGCATAACATAGGATGACAGACGCTGAGATCATGAAACGATTGGCAAAAATATGTGCCCACCTGTTGGTTCTCTTTTTTGCCCTTGTTGGCACAGTCAGAGCGGATGATTTCACACATCAATTCTTAGGCAGCCCACTGCTGATTCTCGTGGCCTTGTTAGTTATTGACGCGATAGCCTTTGTCTTTCAAAAGATACGGCGTTAGCAAGCCGGATTTCCCGTTGGTGTATCGTATTCAGCCGATGTTTTCGTGAGGTGTGAGGAAGTGGGGCCGGTGAGCTTCCATTTCGAAGACGTTCAGGATAGATTGTCGCATAGAAATTCTCAGCGAGACTTGTTTTCTAATGCGCCGATTAAGCTTTCGTTTCTGCGCTTAGGAGAAGATCGATCAGGGCTTTCTGGTCAACTTCTGCCCGTGTTCTCCAGTCTAAGTACAGTTGTCCACTGTCATCTTGAGTCAGGTATCCGTATCTAATGTATCTTTCAACGTTGAGTCCGACTTTCCATCCTGGGAGTTTTTCTCGCAATAGCTCCTCAACTTCTTCTCTTGGGGCCTTTCCTTTCTTGGATATTATGTGGGCAATTGCTATTGCGAGCCCTGCGAAGTCGTCGATGCGCCATCCTATCATCTTCGCTTCTTTTGGCACAAGTTCGCCTCGCAACGCTACATAGAATCTTGCTCTATCAAGTTGTTCTAGTGAGGGTTTCTCTGTTTGCTTTCCTTCTTCGAAAACGGTCTTCACTTCCAAGTCCATGTTTTTCAAATAGTCGTCCATGATTTTCAATACTTTTGGATAGTCGGAACCTAGAGCCTTGCGCAGTTCCCAACCTTTTACCCCTGGTTTTGCGTGTCTCTTGAAAAACAGCAAGTGCGTTGCCCGCTTCAGTTTCGCAGCGTAAGTGGCTTTTCTCTTGCTCACTTCAGTTCTCCTCGCTTCCACTTCTGCCACTCGTTGAATGAAACCGAGATCGGTATAGAAACCAGCTGCGTCTTCGCAGATCTGACGACTGGTTTTTCATAAGGCACCAGAAAAGTCTCTTCTTCTAACGGATGTATTTCCAGAGTAGCATAACCATACGTGACAAGAAAGCTTGTCATGAAAGCCCTGTCCACCGTCTCATCGTAAGATTCTGCACCGATGAAATCCCAGTACCTGACTTTTCCTTTTTCGCCTTTCTCTTCGACGAAGTTGCCAAGTTCATGCCAAAAGCTTTCCAACTCTTCAGAGAAGGCTCTGTCTCGTAAAATTCTCTCGCGAACAAGTTGTTCACGCGTTGTGGAGCTGGCCTCAACTTCAGCTGGGGGAGTTTCTTTCCACCTTTCTTCCAGCGGGATAAGGCTGTTCCAGTATCTTACGGCTTCGGATAGGCTGTGAAGCGATATCTGTTCCCACTCGATGAGTGGATGCCAGGCTTTGAGGAGGGTTCTGGCGATTTCTGCTTTGTCCATGCGTTTGAGTTTTTCTTCAAGCAGAAACGGATCTGTGTAGAGTGAGGTTGAACGGTGTTTGACCCATTCGCTTTGAAGTTTGACAACAGAGGCTATGCGATGCAGTGTTTCAGCGTCTAGGCAGAGGTCTTCTGGGATTTTCCATTCTGGAAAGTACTGTTTGACTGTGCCGATGTTGGCAGTGATGTCTATTAGGAATGGGTCAAGTGAACGTTCTTCGACTGATTTGCATGTTTCTATTATGCGTTGAAGTTTTTCTCTTCCGAGCTTTTCATATGCTTTTCTAGACTGCATTAGGCTACCTCTCTGATTATCGATTTGCCTTCGATGTTTTGAACGGTGATTATGTTGATTCCTTCTTTTGTGAAGGTTATCTGGCTTGGAGTTATGACTAGGTATTGTGCGTTTGAGTCATTGACTCTTGAGACGAGCATTTGCGCGATGATTTCGCGGTTTTTGGGGTCCATGTGGATGTCGTATTCGTCAACTGCACGGAAAGGAGAACGGACATGCTGCTGCAAAGATAGCAGAAAGCTCATCGTTGCGGTAGTTCTCTCTCCGCCGCTCTGGGTGTAGGCATCGAGCGGAACGGGTTTCCCTCCTTTGAAGCCGACTAGAATTTCGAGTCCAGCTGTTTCTATGTCGTGCCCGTTGGCAAGTCTGACTTCTCCCACGGCTTGGGCTTGGGTCAGGGTTTTCTGGTATTCCAGGTTGACACGGTCGAGAAGGGTTTCTATGACTGTTCGCCATGCCTGCATTCTTGTTTTGACTTCTTCCAGTGTTTTTTCGCGGTTCTCGGCAACAAGCTGGGCTTTCTCTTTCAGCTCCAGATAAAGCTTCGAATAGGACTCATACATACGTTCGACGTCTTCTGAAACGTCTACAAGTGCGGCTAAATGCCCTTCTGTGACACGTATTTCGTCGAAGACTTCGCTTATATCCTTCAGGACGGCAACTCTGGCTCCGACTTGCTCAGCTTTGCTCATCGTCTCACTTAGACGGGTTTTTGCTTCTCTTAGAGATCTTTCCAGCTCTTCAAGATTGGCAGCAGCGTTTTCCGTGCGATACTGCAGCAACGCCAATTCAATTCGAAGGTTCAGGATTTGATTTCCTACCTTTTCGGTTTCTTCCTCCCACTGCTTCGATCTAGTCTCATTCCTCTCTATTTCAG
>Ga0315279_10000309_pt1 | contig 101900 bp, 103 predicted proteins | sample YL17G06_20_MG_FD_203694 | JGI IMG/M metagenome (GOLD analysis project Ga0315279, IMG submission 203694) | Sediment microbial communities from Yellowstone Lake, YNP, Wyoming, USA - YL17G06_20 | ecosystem: Environmental > Aquatic > Freshwater > Lake > Sediment | place: USA: Wyoming | collected... | reverse complement strand
GCTTTCACACATGGATAGTCCTCGCATTGGGCGCAGAAGTGTGGGAACTCTGCGCCTGGAACAAGCATGAAAACTCTTATCCTTGAGGCTTCTGGCCATATACGTTTCTCGTGAAAAAGCGAACATGTGATTTCGCACTTTCTGCATGCGCTGCATTTTGCTAGTTCTCTTGCTATCCATATTGGTTCTTCCTTCTTCTTTACCAACTTCGACGCCCTCTCTTAAAACATTGTAGCATCTTTGTTTGGTTTTGCTTCGACTTAAAGCTGATGTCTCCTATGATAATCTCTTTAAGCGTTGTTCTCTAAAGTCAGTTGGCAGAAATGCTTCGGGTCGGAACTGTAGAATTGGCTACGTTGTATGAACTGCTGGGCATTGTGTTGACCTCGTTCGTGCTAAATATCATACCATTTGCTGGTCCTTCAAACCTTCTAATAGCTTCCGATGCTGCATTGCTCGTTGATGCTGACCCGCTCACTATTGGTTTCTTGGTGGCTTTCGGATCAGCCTCTGCGAAGCTTATTCACTACATCATCAGTTTCTTCTTCAGTTTTCTCATAAAGGGAAAAAGCAGAGAGCGTCTTGACGCTGCGGGGTCAAAGCTCAGGCGTTGGCCTTTTCTAGCGCTTTTCATAGTAGCGGCTACACCTTTGCCTGACGAGCCTGTTGTCATACCGCTGGCCTTGCTGAAGTATAACCCAGTGAAGTTCTATTCGGCGTATTTCTTAGGAAAATTATCAATAACTGTGGCAGGAGCCTACTTGGCGAGGATGGGCCAGCAATTCTTGGTCCCATGGATCAGCCCAGAAGTTCTCATGGGTGCTTCAGTAGTTTTGACTATAGTGGTTACTGCCATCTTGGTAAAGGTTGATGTAACGAGAATTGCCGAGAAGATTCTGAAAAGAAGACAGTAATTGAGCCCTGCTTCAGGAAAACCGGCCGATAAGACCTTACGCTAAAATAGAAAGAACACAATATAAGCTAAGGAGAACCTGGTGGCAAACGCTTGAGAGTTATCGCCGATCTGCACATCCACAGTCGTTTCAGTCGTGCAACAAGTGAAAAGATGAGTGTTGAGGAGATAGCTCGTTTTGCAAGGATTAAGGGGTTGAATCTTGTTGGGGCTGGAGATTTTACGCATCCGCAATGGCTGAAGGAACTGCGGGAGAGCTTGATTCCTGAGTCGGATACAAATCTGTATAGGGTCGAGAAACTGCCCGAGATGCCAGTCTATTTCATGATAACGACAGAAGTGTGCACGATTTTCACCTTTAAAAATGAGGTTAAGAAGGTTCATCATGTCATTTTGACCCCAAGCATCGAAACCGCATCGGAGATCAACGACAGGCTGTCAAACTATGGGAATCTTTCTTCGGACGGGAGACCAACGTTGAACATGGATGCTGCCCATTTGGTTGAAGAGGTGATGGCTGTTTCAGGGGAGAACATGGTTTTTCCTGCTCACGCTTGGACGCCTTGGTTCAGCATATTCGGAGCCTTCAGCGGGTTCGACAGCGTTGAAGACTGCTATCAGGACATGACTAAGCACATTTACGCTTTGGAAACTGGGCTTTCGTCAGATCCGCCGATGAATTGGCGACTGAGCAAGCTTGACCGTTTTGCCCTGGTTTCGAACAGTGATAGCCACAGTTTTTGGCCTTGGCGCATTGGAAGGGAGGCTAATGTCTTTGAACTGGAGAAAGTAGGCTACAGTGAGGTTCTGAATGCGATTCGATCCAAAGACAATAAGCGTTTCAAGTTTACTGTTGAGACTGATCCTGCTTATGGGAAGTATCATTGGACTGGTCATCGAAACTGCCATGTGTCACTTTCGCCGCAAGAAGCAATAAAACTCGGCAACATTTGCCCGGTTTGCCGCAGAAAGCTTACGAAGGGGGTTGAGCAGCGTGTTGAGGAATTGGCTGATCGCCCAGTTGATTTCTCGCCCGAGAACGCGGTAGGGTTCAAGCGTTTGCTTCCGCTGTCTGAGATTATTGCGACTGTTTTGGGTGTTGACTCGCCAGCTATTCAGAAGGTTTGGAACATTTACAACCCTCTTATTGAAAAGTTTGGGGACGAGTATGCTGTTTTGATTGATGCGGCAAAAGACGCGCTCAGCACTGTTGTTGAAGAGAAATTTGCTGACGCGATTGTCAGAGTGAGGGAAGGGCAGGTTTCTGTGGTGCCTGGATATGACGGGGTTTATGGGAAGCTTGTTCTTTCCGAAGGGGAGTCTGCTGTACGTCAAATCCCGACAAGAGTTCAACAGCGGAATCTTACCGATTTCATGTGATGATGGTTTCCTTCGTGTTTTGAGTGTATTTGTGTAGGGCAAATCTACGAGAAGGCTTATTAAGTCGCAATATGTCAGACATTAGATGTAAGGTGACCAGCATGCAAAGCCAAGTTCTCTCCACCGTCGGCAAGCGTGATGATAAGGTTTCCAAAGTGATTGATCGAGTTTTGACCCAAGTCTTTGGCAAGGAGGCCACGAGTTTGATTTACAGGCATCTGGAGCAGAAGTACTCTTTGAAGCATGATGAAGTAGCTGAGAAAATCGACGTGTTTGCTAAAGGGCTAGAGGAGTTTCTGAGTTCTGGTGCGTTTGTGGTTGAACGAAAGATCCTGGAGGATATTTACTCCAACTATGGTTTGCTTCGCAGGCTTGAGCTTGAAAAGACTCAGGTTGACTGTGACTTTGTTGGGCAGATAAGGTCTTTGACGCGTAGAGCATAAAACCACACACCTTACATTCCACACTAAGCCTTTGTCTTCACGATTTCGTGTTTTACTGTTAGCTGCAGTTTTTTTGGCGGTAGAGGCAACCATAATCATTTTATAAGGCTTTTTTGATTAAGCTCCGTTTTGGTAGAAAACGTTAAAGTAATCGGAAGCCAAATAGCTTAGGCTTTAATTAACGGCGTGGAAGAGGCGAGAGATTGAAGGGTGGAAGGATAAAGGAGTATTTGCTGAAGTATAACACTCCGCGCAGAATAGCCCAATTTCTGTCCTTCATATTCTTCAGTGCAATGATCTTTAATTTGGGATCTTTGCCGCTTTTGGTTCCTGTTCTTTGGACGTGGGGGCTTCAGCAGAACACGGTTGGCGACCCTTTCACGGCTATTCAGTTCATGCTCTTTAACACTGTTTTTCCGTGGCTTGCTCTTGCATCGTTTCTGGCTGTTGGGATATTGATTGGCAAGTCTTTGTGCGGTTGGGTTTGTCCTTTTGGGTTTGTTCAGGATTTGGTTGATTTCATTAGACGTAGGAAGAATGATTTTTCGGCGAGGACTCATGAGACTTTGGTTTGGGGGAAGTATGTTGTGTTGGGTGCTGCTTTGTTTGTGAGTGTGACGTTTTCGATTGCGAAGCTTATGGGGGTTAGTAAGAGTTATGAGAGAGGTCTGGGCGTTTTTGTGAAGGCTCCGTTTACTACGTTGAGTCCAGCGGAGACGTTGTTTGCAACGATACCACGAATGGTTTTGGACTTTCGTTACGCTGTTGTAGAGAAGCCCTTTCAAGAAGCTCTGTGGGGGATCACGGGTTTGCTTCCGCTTTTCTGGGTTCAATTCGCAATAATGATAGCCGTGCTTGTGTTTGTTGCGCTGGTTCCGCGGGGTTGGTGCAGGTACTTGTGTCCGCATGGCGCGATAATGGCGATTATGAACAGGTTTAGCTTCATTGGCTTGAGAAGAGATCCAGTTAAGTGTGCAAAGGGTGGGTGTCGCTTATGTGTGAATGCTTGTCCGATGCGTGTTCCGATTTTGGATTTGCCTTGGAAGAAGTTCAGCCATCAGGAATGCATCTACTGCATGAAATGCGTGGACGCGTGCAAAGACAAAGCCATCAAACTAAAATACCCATAGGCTTTTCAAGCTTGTTGGAAAGGGGTTTCGACTTTAGGCGAAGTTTGGTTTGGGTTCTGTTGTGTGTGCAACGGTTTCTAGGCCTTCTATTAGGGTTCAAATATGTTTGTTGGGAAGTGTTGCTCTGAGGCTCTCGGACTTTGTTTTGACCCCCTATATATAGATTGAACTTGTTCTTGAGGCTTAGAGAACTTGAGGATGGGCAAAAGTATATTTGCGACTGCCCCATGTGAGTTCTAGCAATCAAACCTCCGGAAGGATAAGCAAATGCCGATCATGGACCCGTTCAAGAAAGCTCTTGCTCAAAAACACAGGTTATACATGAAGATCTGTCGGCACTGCGGCGCGCGAAATGCTCCATCAGCAGTGAAATGCAGAAAATGCCGAAGCAAGAACCTGCGCTGGAAGAAGCGAGAAATCGTAAAGTGATTGTCCGCGTTCTCTTGTCATAGTGTCTTGAATAGGGTTTCAATGTTGAAAACGGTGTTCGCGCAGCCGTTTTTTATCAAAGGAATAGCTTGACCAGCCACACCCATATTCTCCAGTACTTCCCCACTCAGCCTAGTCTCTTCGCCGCAAGCTACCCCAACAACGCCCTCATAGCCCTTGGTTTTCAAGATTTTTGGAACGCAGGAACCTCCTGGGACAACGTACACGTCGTATCCTTTCTTCTCAGCAAGTGAAACCGCTCTGTTGATTAGGCAGTCTCTGGAGCAATGGGCGCAAACGTAAGACGGGATGCTCGGATCAAAGGTTGCCTTGCAACGATTATCCATAAACTTTCTAGAACAATGAGGCAGAAAAAGAACCCTTTTCCTAGTTTGCACAAATTTTTCTCTTTCCATGAGATTTCTGGCGTGCATATCCATCAGATCTTCAAGAAGAACGACGGCATCAGACAAATTCAATCCTGTTGCTTCCTGAACCTTGAACCTCTTTATCATTTCCTGCGCACTTTTGCCAACCCTCTTATACACGCCCTTCTGATAGCTGGCCTTAGTGATCTCTGAAAAGAAGAAACGGGGAATCCTTGAAAGATCAAACGTGAATTTGTACGGCATGACTTATCTTAGAGAAGGACAAACCTTTAAGATTAACTGTCATTTATAATAGGTTTTAAGCTAATATGAAAACAATTGGAACAATGGAGGCATTATGTTGGGTTTTTTTAGAAGAGGCGAAAAGAAAGAGGAGAAAGAGCACGTCAAGACTGCGGCGATAATGAGTGAACTGGAGAAGATTTGCGGTGATGACAAGGAAACGTATGAAGCCCTTCGGTACACGATGTTCCTTGACCCTAGAAAAGTTGGTGTGCCGCTAGATGAGGCTACCGAAAATGCAAGAAGACTCGAGACTGAAAAGAACCCGAGCAGAGCCAGAATATGGTATGATATTGCGGGCGGGTTGGCAATCTATGAAGGAAACGCCAGAAAGGTCGTAGAGTTCTTCGGCCAGTCTGAAAAGCTTTCAGGAATGAAATATCCGATCTTGAAGAGAGCAGAAAAAGCCGTAGCCACGGCACAGGAATACTACGGAAAAAATCTGAAAGCCTAGCGTCTGATGCTCTATCACTAACATATGTCCAAGTCTCGACTACATTTTGTTTAGCTATTCTTCTGATTCTTTCGCATAACCTAGCAGATCTCTCAGAGACTTCACTTCTTCGCGTAGCATGTTGACTTCGCTTTCCAAGGCGCTTGCTCTTGACTCTGCAACCTTCCTAAGCTTGTCAATCTCAATCATCAAGTTCGCCCTTTCAGTCTTTAGAGTCTTTATCTTTTCATGGAGGTTCCTTAACGTCTGCATCAGCTCTCCCTGTATACCTTTGATTCTTTCCACTACATTTTTAATGTTTGCTGGCTCCTCAATTCTGGCTTCAGTTTCGACAGCAGCTCTGAACCTAGCTTTGCAACTTGTGCACTCGAATATTCCAGCAAGTTTCGGTTCTTCACCTTTTTTCGTTGGCTTTCGAGAAGGAATAGGCCAAGTCTTAACCGGGGCAGCCACATCTGTGCCACATTTTGGACATTTCACCAAAGTTCAAGCCGCCTTCCACTTGTTATTATGATGATTGGAGTCTAAAATGTGTTTTGCACAAAGCATCTGAGGGTTTGTGTGTTTGAAAAGAGGCTCTATTCCTCCCCATAGTATGGTTGGTTGTTGAGGTTCGAGTAGAGGATGCTGAATATCGAAGGAGATGTCGGTAGAGAGAGAGAATGAGTTTGGTAGAATAATGGGAACAATTTGCTGTTCCACAACAGCTAAGTACTGGATTGACGAGTAGATTTGATGATGAAAGGAGCTGCGAAATGAAGAATCTTGCCTGCCTAGCTCTTGTCTGCACATTGCTGTTAGGTTGTGCCGTCTTAGTTCGTTCTATGCCGAGTTCTTTTGCAGTTTCAGTAATTGCTGAAGCATCGGACTGGAGTAGTATAGATGAATCTGTATTAGAAGGCTCAGGTGTGATTTGGGTTCCTGACAATTACTCAAGTATCCAAGTGGCAGTTAATGCCGCTCAACCTGGCGACACAATCTATGTTAGGAATGGGACGTATTATGAGAGTGTGGACATGAACAAGGCTGTAACACTCGTAGGAGTGGGCTTTCCTAAGGTCTTAGGCAATATTACTGTAGGCATGTGGGGATACCCAAACTTCAGAGTCGGAGCAAACAACGTGACTGTAAGTGGCTTCGCAATCCGGAATTCTGGTCGTGAAGAATTTGATTGTGCCATCGCACTGCATTCAGCTTGCTTCTGCAACATAAGCGGCAACAGAATATACAACAGCACCGGAAGCATAAGCACGGATACTGGCTGTAATTACAACATTTTCGGCAACAACACGATCGAAAATAGTGGAAGTGGAATCGTTTGCGATGGCGCATGGAACTACATCTACGGAAACAAAATAACAAACAACGGTGTTGCAATCCTTGTCGCAGGGGGAGGTTCAAACACTCTAGTTAACAATACAATCTTAAACAATCAATGCGGTATTACGCTATGGGTCAATGGGAACACTTTCAGAGGTAATAACATGACGGGGAATGTTTATGGGTTTGATCTTGACGGTGGCTCTTATCTTGAACAATATTTTCAGGATGTTGACCCTTCGAACCTGATTGATGGTAGGCCCATGTACTATTGGATAAATCAGCATGATAGGATTGTTCCTGTGGATGCTGGTTACGTGGCTCTTGTCAACTGCACCAACATCACTGTGGATGGTTTGGATTTGAGGAAGAATGGGCATGGAGCGCTGATAGCCTTCACAGCGAACTCCACAATAACCAGTTGCAACCTCACCGATAACACGTTTGGGCTTTATATGTGGGCTTCGGAGAACAACACCATCTACCACAACAATTTCATCAATAACACGTTCCACGTAGGCAACCCTTGGTCATGGTGGCCACCTGTTCCAGAACTGCCGCCCAACACTTGGGATAGTGGCTATCCTTCTGGAGGCAACTACTGGAACTCTCTCAACGCTACCGACCTGTATAGTGGCACATATCAAAACGAAACTGGAAGTGACGGCATAAGCGACACAGTCAATGCTATAGACGTGAACAATCAGGACAACTATCCGCTTGCGGCTCCGATCAACATTTTTGATGCTGGCACTTGGAACGGCACACCCTGTAAGGTTCACATAGTCAGCAACTCGTCGATTTCCGACTTTCAGATCAGCGATGTACAGAAAACAATAAACTTCAATGTAACAGGGCTAAACGATACTTCAGGCTTTTGCAGAGTCGCCATACCAAACACCATAATCCAAGACTTATGGCAAGACAACTACACCATACTGGTCAACAACCAACCAGTACAGTTCAGAAGCTGGACAGACACAGAAAACACATACCTGTACCTCACATACCAACACTCACAACACCAAATAACAATAATCCCAGAAACCACAACCCTACCAATAATCATCGCCCTCACCATCCTTACAGTCACCCTCAAAAAACAGAAAACACCAAAAAACACAACCCCATATTCTAGCCACCGCCAAAAACAATAAACACTCTTTGTCAGACAAAGATTTTCAGCCACAAGACAAAACAGAGCCTAGACGCGATAGCCCATTATGTCCTTTAAATCATGTTGCCACCGCTGACGCTGCAATTAGTGTCGCAGCTCTCAGTGCCAGACTGTCGAGAAGTGTTTGGCATAGGAGACAATGAAGCAGTAAGAAAAAAAGGAAGAAGGTGTTAGAGTGTTATCTGGAACATAAGCCTCTCAAGCTTCGTCTTCGAAGTCACAAAAAACTGGATAAGATCCACGCTGCCAGTTGGTTCCTTCATGATGGTGACGTTTGCTGGCAACATGCCAAACATCGATCTGTAACCTTTCGCTCGTTAACAAGCAGAACCGTGTAATTCTCTCTAATCATAAGTTTTTCAGATATCGGCTTCTGAGACATGAACTACCTATCTTTCCCATTTTCCCAATAAGGTTTATTCAGACCTGACCACATGCAGTTTCATTGGTTCGTGACTTCATCGTAAGGTTAAATAGTAATTCAAGGCTAGAGTTAGAAGGCTAAATCGAATCCCAATAATCGCAAGTGAGACAGCATGCTTGACATTAAACTCATTCGCGAAAACCCGCAACTCATAAAAGCCAACCTGCAGAAGAGAGGCGACCCCAATAATCTGCAGATGCTTGATGAGCTTGTCAATTGCGATCGTAGGTGGCGTGAGAATCTCACGAGATTGAATGCGCTCCGCCATGAAAGAAAACAGAAGACTACTGAAATCGCTGCCTTGAAGAAAAAGGGGAAAGACGCAACCAAGGAAATCAACGAAGGGAAAAACATCGACGCCGAAATCACAGCGCTCGAGAAGCAAGTAGTCGATGACGAGCAGAAAGTGCATCATCTGCTTATGCGAATTCCAAATCTTCTCCACGAATCGGTGCCAATAGGCAAAGACGAAAACGATAATGCTCAAATAAGAGTATGGGGAAAACCGCCCAAATTCACCTTCACACCGAAAGGGCATGTAGAGCTGGGTTTGAGCCTAGATATTATGGATATTGAAAGGGCTGGGAAAATTGCTGGGGCCAGATTCTTCTACCTGAAAGGGGAAGGGGTTCTACTTGACTTGGCTTTGAGATGCTTCGCCCTTGAAGAAATGCGCAATAAGGGCTACACCCCAATTGAACCACCTTTCCTTATGAGGCGAGAGCCCTACGAAGGTGTTGTGGCTCTCAGCGACTTCGAAGACGTGCTATACAAAGTCGAAAACGAAGACCTCTACCTAATCGCCACCTCAGAGCATCCCATGGCAGCAATGTATATGAATGAGACCCTGAAGGCTGATAGTTTACCTCTCAAGCTGGCTGGCATAAGCACAAACTTCCGAAAAGAAGCAGGAGCACATGGTAAAGACACGAGAGGCATATTCCGCACCCACCAATTCAACAAGATCGAACAATTTATCTTCTGCAAGCCCGAAGACTCATGGAAGCTGCATGAAGAACTCATAAGCAACGAGGAAGAACTTGCCCAAAAACTCGGCTTACCTTACCGTGTCGTAAATGTGTGCACAGGGGATATAGGAACAGTTGCTGCTAAGAAATACGACATTGAAGCATGGATGCCCGCCCAAAACGGTTATCGTGAGATAGGATCATGCAGTAACTTGACAGACTACCAGGCCAGACGGCTGAACGTAAAATATAGAGAGAAAGAAGGCGCAGCCCCGAAAGGCTTTGTCCACACGCTGAATTCGACCGCCATAGCCACAGGCAGAACCATGGTTGCCATACTTGAAAACTGCCAGCAACCAGACGGCTCAGTGACAGTTCCGGATGTTCTAAGAAAGTATATGACTGGCTTAGAGAGAATGAAGCCCAAACGGTAAAACTTTTAATACTCTGATGCGAATTCTCTCAAGCTACACTTGGAGGATAAACGTGTCATCAAAGACCAAGAAAGTACGAGACAAATGGCGCAGCAAAGCATGGTACATGGTAACCGCGCCACCATACTTCGGAAACACTGAACTGGGCGCTGTGCCATCCGACGAACCAGACAAGCTCATCGGCAGAACCATCGACGCCACGCTTTATGACGTTACAGGAGACTTTTCACATCAATACTTGAAAATGTACTTCCAAATAAACGAAGTTGATGGAAAGACAGCCCACACCATTTTTAAAGGGCATGAATATTCACGCGATTATCTGCGTAGCCTCGTTAGGAGAAGAACAACAAAGGTGGACGGATTGTTCACCATCACGACAAAAGACGGATATAAACTGCAAGTAGCCGCATCAGCCTTCACACTTTCAAGAGTCAAAACCTCACAAGAAAAAATCATACGCGCCATAATGAGCAAAATCCTCAAAGAAAAAGCCCAAGCGCTAACGATGGACCAGTTCGCACAAGAAATAGTTCTAGGCAAGATAGCCTCAGACATCTACAACGAAGCCAAAAAGATCGCCCCACTCAGACACGTGGGCATTAGAGGCTCAAAGCTCGTTAAGCAAGCCACACATAAACAACCAACCTCTGAGGAAAAACCAGCCGGGCCTGTTGCAGAAGAAGCTTAAGCATTAACCAGTTTCTTTCCATATTCATAACCTTTCTGAAACACTGTCAAATTCAGTTCTTCTGTACCCTTAGGAATGTTAGCCTTAACTGACTCCTTGACGGCATCCACATCCAAAACGCCCGTAATCGCCACAAAAGCGCCCAACATCACAATGTTAGCCACAATTCTGCGCCCAAGCTCGTCCGCAATCTTCGTGGCAGGAACACGGAAAACCCTAACATTCTTCATTTTCATCTCACGCGGAATCATGTCAGGATCCAAAATCACAGTTCCGCCGAGCTTAATGTCGCCAATATAATCATTATACGCATGCTGACTCATCAACACTAGAATGTCAGGCTCAATCACCTTCGGAAAATCAATGTCTTCCTCAGAAATAACCACCTCAGACTTGCACGCGCCACCTCTTGACTCCGGACCGTAAGACTGTGTTTGAACTGCGTTTCTTCCGCCGTGAATACAAGCAGCAGCAGCCGTAATAATCCCAGATTTAATGATGCCTTGACCGCCAAAGCCCGCAAACCTAATTTCGATTCGCATGCTCAACCCACCTGTTCCATAGCTTTCTCGTTAATCTTGCTTATCATCTCATGAAGGAGCTTCTCATAACTCAGCTTCTCAATGTCCACAAACTCGCCCACCGCAATCCGGTCAGGAGTAATGTCCGCTTTCGCAGGGTCTGAAAAGCTCTCAACCACAGAAGCCCTCTTGAACCACTCCATCATCTCCAGCCCTGACCGCATCTTGTTACGCCGCCCGTAAATCTCAGGGCAAGCAGAAATCACCTCAATAAAGCAGAAGCCTTTCTTTTGTAGCGCCTTCTTGATGGATTGAGTAAGCCTACGAACATGCAAAGTAGTCCACCGAGCCACGTAAACCGCTCCAGATGCAGCTGCCAAATGCACCAAGTTGAACGGATGCTCAATATTCCCATAAGGACTCGTAGTTGTTGAAGCCTCTAGTGGAGTTGTTGGACCTTGTTGCCCACCAGTCATGCCATAATTGAAGTTATTTGCACAGATTACCTTAATTCCCATGTTTCGCCTAGCGGCATGAATAAAATGATTACCGCCAATAGCAAACAAATCACCGTCACCACTGACAACAACGACTTCCAACTCTGGATTAGCCAGCTTCACGCCTGAAGCAAACGCTAATGCTCGACCATGTGTGGTGTGAAACGAATCGGTGTTCGTGTATCCAGCGGTTCTGCCGATACAGCCAATGCCTGAAACCACGACAAGCTTATCCAAGTCCGTCTGCAACTCATCCAACGCATGTACAAAACAATTAAGAACAATGCCGTTACCGCAACCCGGACACCAAATGTGCGGAATCATAGCTGACCGCAAATATTTCAAGAATGGATGCTCCATAGTCTGCTGTACAACCATTTCTAACAACTCCTCTTAATCGCTTCAAGAATCTCATTAGGCGTATGAGGATCTTCACCTAGCTTCGAAAGAAAAGCCACGGGCGTTTCCTTCGCTGCCCTCTCCACTTCCCGGACCAACTGGCCACAGTTCATCTCTGGCACGACGATCCCCTTTGCATTCTTCGCAACCGTAGCAACTTGCCCTTCTGGAAACGGCCACAAAGTAATCAAACGCAAAAGCCCAGCCTTAATCCCAGCCGCCCGGGCTTTCCGCACCGCACTTAAAGCGGCACGAGCAACAATTCCATAAGCAACAACCACAATGTCAGCATCATCAAGCATGACTTCATTAACCCTAATGATTCTGTCCGCATTCTTACTAATCTTCTCACACAACCGTCTTACAAGCTTGGTCTGAACTTCCGAGCTTGAAGTTCGGGGATATCCATGCTCATCATGCGTCAACCCTGTAGCATGAAAACGGTATCCTTCCCCAAAACAGGCCATAGGTGGAACCAAATCATCGTCAGGCATAAATGGTGCATACTCCTTCTGTGAAACATTCGGCCTCTTACGATTCACAGTCACAATCTTGTCAGGCGGCGGAATCACCACCTTCTCCCACATGTGCCCAACAATCTCATCACCCATCAACAACGTCGGCACACGATACGTCTCAGACAGGTTAAACGCCTCAACCGTCAAATCAAACATCTCCTGAACCGAACAAGGCGACAAGGCAATAATACCATAATCTCCATGACTTCCCCACTTCGCCTGCATAACATCCTGCTGCCCAGGCAAAGTAGGCTGCCCTGTACTTGGTCCGCCCCGCATGATATCAACGACAACACAAGGCGTCTCAGTCATGACCGCCAAGCCAATGTTCTCCTGCATAAGAGTGAAACCCGGACCAGAAGTAGCCGTCATAGTCTTCAATCCTGTATACGAAGCACCGATAATAGCCGCCATCGAAGCAATCTCGTCCTCCATCTGAACGTAGATACCACCAATCTCAGGCATCCTCTCAGACAAGTGCTCAGCAATCTCCGTCGCAGGCGTAATAGGATAACCAGCGAAGAATCTGCAACCAGCCGCTATAGCTCCTTCAGCGCAAGCAACATCTCCATTCAGAAAGTGCGTGCCAGTAAGCAAAGCTCTTTTTCCCGTCATGCCTTGCACTCAGCCTCATCCTTCTTTTCAACAACAAAAATCGCAAAATCAGGACAGACAGCTGTACAAAAGCGGCACAGGAGACACTTGCTCTCATCCACAATCTTCGGCGGATGCGCACCGCGAGCGTTTATCTCTTCCGACTCTTCAAAAACCTTCTTCGGACAGAACTCTATGCAATAGCCGCATCCCTTGCATTGATCCTTGATCAGGTGAATTTCAGCTTTCGGATGTTTTACATCCTTGCTGTCAAGTGGCGCATGCTTGATTTTTTCTGGCATAATCACTCATCCTTCGGCGGCTTTTCAAAAACCTTTCTAGCCTTCTCGATCTCTTCTGATGTAACGCTTTCAACTATCCCCTTCATCTCTCGCACTTTGTTAGCAAACCTTTCGCCTTCTGCAGCTGAAGCCCAAAGCAATTGCAGCCTTTCCTTTCTAAGTCCGTTCTGCTCCATCTTCTTCCACAAACGCTCCACACGCTTCTCCGTTTGGTAATTGGCATTTATGTAATGGCAATCGCCAAGATGACAACCAGTCACCATCACAGCAGCAGCACCTCTCGCAAAAGCCCTTTCAACAAACTTCGGAGACACGCGTCCAGAACACATAGTCCTGATGATGCGCACGTTAGGAGGATACTGCATCCTGCTTACCCCAGCAAAGTCCGCACCAGCATATGAGCACCAGTTGCAGCAGAAAGCAACAACCTTCTTGTCCGCATCACGCTCCGTCACGGCATCAATCTGCGCAAGGATCTGATCATCAGTAAAGTGGCTCTGAGTCAAAGCTCCAAAAGGACACTCGGCAGAACAAGTGCCACACCCGCCACACGCAGCCTCAATAACGCTAATCCGCTTTAGCTCTTTGTTTAAAGTTATAGCGTTATAAGGACAAACCTTCGTACAAAGCCCACAAGCCTTACACTTATCAGGAAAGGCTATAGGGGTTATGGCCTCAACAGTCACCTTTCCCTTAGCCATCAAAATCCCCGCACGAGCTGCAGCCGCACTAGCTTGCGTGACACTATCCTTGATGTCCTTAGGAGATTCGGCACATCCCGCGAAGAATATCCCACCAGTAGCTGCGTCTACAGGCCTCAGTTTCGGATGTGCTTCCAAGAAGAACCCATCGGTGTTTCTGGAAAGCGTTAGTAGGCGTTGTATCATTTCACTGTCTTTTCGGGCTTCTAAACCCACGGAAAGGATCGCCATGTCAACGTTAACCTTGTAGAGCTCACTCTGCAGAGTATTCTCTCCCATTAGCCATAAGTTGTGAGTTCTCTTATCCTCCTTAATCTCAGCTGGGAGCCCTCTGATGAATACAACACCAGCCTGTCGGGCTCGCATGTACAAGTCCTCAAACCCCTTCCCATAAGCCCGAATGTCCACATAGAAAACGTAGATCTCAGTATCAGGCCAATGCTCCTTAATCAACAAACTGTCCTTGATCGTATTCATACAGCAAACATTGCTACAATAAAGCCGCTCATTCCGATCAGAACGTGAGCCTACACACTGAATAAAGGCTACGCGCTTAGGAATCTGCATATCACTAGGTCTAAGCAAATGCCCATGCGAAGGACCACCAGCATTAATCAGCCTTTCAAACTCAAGCGAAGTAATCACGTCCGGAAACTTACCATACCCGTAATTGGGCAAGACTGAAGGATCGAAAACGTCAGCGCCAGTAGCCACGATTATCGTTCCAACTTCAAGCTCAACCGTCTCCGGTTTCATCTCATACTTCACTGCCTGCCTCTCACATGCCTTCATGCACTTGTCGCAGACAACAACGCCGTCCTTGTTTAGGCACAGGTTCATGTCGATTACATATGTGGCGGGAACCGCCTGCGCAAAAGGCGTATAGATGGCGTGTCTTGATGCCAGACCTACGTCAAACTCGTTCGGCGCAACAATCGGACAGACTTTGACGCATTCTCCGCAGGCTGTGCAGTCCTTCGTTACGTAGCGGGGTTTCTTCAACACTTTGACGTGAAAATTGCCGATGTAGCCTTTAACTTCAGAAACTTCGCTGTTGGCTAATAGCTCAATGTTCGGATGATGCCCAACGTCAGACATTTTAGGCGCAAGAATGCAAATGGAGCAATCCATTGTCGGAAACGTCTTATCTATCCGAGCCATCATACCGCCAATGCTTGGTTCCTTCTCAACCAAGTACACCTTGTAGCCAGTGTCAGCTAAGTCCAAAGCAGCTTGAATGCCTGCCACTCCACCACCAATGATCAAGGCTTTACGGTTTATCGGAACCTCAATCTCTTCCGCTGGCTCAAGCAACGTGGCCTTAGCGACTGCCATTTTGACAAGGTCTTTAGCCTTCTCCGTGGCCGCCTCACGATCGTAGAGGTGAACCCAACTGCAATGCTCGCGAATATTGGCCATCTCGAAAAGGTACTTGTTCAAACCAGCGTCTTCACACGCCTTCCTGAACGTGGGTTCGTGAAGACGAGGGGAACATGAAGCAACCACCACTCGGTTGAGTCTATGCTCTTTGATATCCTTCTTTATTCCCTCCTGTCCCTGATCAGAGCACATGTATCGATTGTCTTGAGCCAGCACTACATGAGGAAGAGTTACAGCAAACTTGACAACTTCGGCGCAGTCAACAGAGCCTGCTATGTTTAAGCCGCAGTGGCAAACGTAAACGCCGATTCGCGGTTCTTCCTTCGACTGCTCAGGTTCTGCGTCTTTCTTTTCTGCCATATGCGTCACTTACGCAAGGACTTCAAATACTCGCTAATTGACTCAGCTGCACGTTTTCCAGCACAAATCGCCTCAATCACGGTTGCAGGTCCGGTCACGGCATCGCCCCCAGCAAAAACGCCTTTCACACTGGTTTCCATGGTAATCGGGTCAACCCAGATCGTGCCATTCTCATTAAGCTCGACCTCCTTCGGCAGAAACTCCAAGTCAGGAACCTCACCAATGGCAAGAATGGCCATGTCTGCGTCCCGCTTGAACTCCGAACCAGCTATTGACACAGCCTTCTTTCTCCCACTCTCGTCAGGCTCGCCCAATTCCACGTGGACACATTCAATACCCACGACTCTTTCAGCCTCTCCCAAAATCCTCTTGGGCGAAACCAGAAACTCGATCTTCATACCTGCCTCTTCCGCTTCTTTAACTTCCCAAGGTATCGCGGGCATTTCATCCCTCGACCTACGGTACAATGTGGTTACTTCTCTTGCGCCTAGCTTCAAGGCGGTTTTCGCGGCATCCATCGCCACGTTTCCGCCGCCGATCACAACAACATTATTTCCCATGTCCACTTTCTCGCCGGAATTGAAAGCCCACAAGAACTCGAGAGCATGGACTACTCCTTTCAAATCTGTGCCTTCGATCTTCAGTTTCTGATTCTTATGGGCACCTACACTGACAAATATGGCCTTAAATCCTTCCCTCCACAAGTTGCCAAAGTGCAAGTCTTGGCCGACTGCAACGCCTGTTTTCATCTCCACACCCAAGTCTTTTATGAGTTGGATTTCCCTTTCCAAGATTTGTCTGGGCAAGCGATAATTAGGAATGCATTTTCTGAGCATGCCTCCTGCCTCTGGAAGGGCTTCAAAAACTGTGACTCCATACCCTTTCTGACTCAACTCATAAGCGACTGTAAGCCCAGCAGGCCCAGAACCTATGACCGCGATTTTTTCTTCAGCAACCTTTTGAGCTCTTTTCGCCCTTTCATTTTTCAGGTGCTCCTCATACGCCTGTTCGATCTTCTTCAAAACGACGTCTATGTCCAATCCCGCACGCTCTGGATGAAAACAAACAAGCGTGGTCACCAACGGAAGTGGAACGTTTTCCGCGATTTTCTGAAAAGCTTCTTCGGCAGATCGCTCATGTCCGTGTTCTAGGGCAAGCTTTCGCATGCACAGGAATATCTCGGGCAGTTTCAAAGATTGATTACAATGTCTATGGCAGCGATAGCACCAGGCGCAAAGCCAAAACTCGTCTGAAGCCAAAGCCTCTTTGGGATTTGAGAGGATCTTCTCTAGTAAGTGTCTTGGGTTGTACTGTTTTCCCATAAGTTCTGCCATTGGGCAGCTGCCTGTGCAGATACCGCATTCGTAACAGTATTTGAGTTTTTCAACGTCCAAAAGCCGTTCAAGCACGTCCTTGGAAATTACGGTTTCTGCAGTTGCCAAGCTGTGGGACCTCTCTAATACTGGGACCTCTCCCAAATATAAAAGTTTACAAACGTAAAGGTTTTGCGACGGACGCATGGGAACAAGATGTTTTCAACCATGCTTTCTTTTATAAAGCCAAGCACCGTAAAGAGTGAAAAAACAGGAGACTACACATGTGAAGAAGGTGCGTATAGTTCATTATGGAGTTGGCGTGGTCGGCGGTTTAATCGCAAAATTCCTGCTGGAGAAAGAAGGAGTAGACATAGTAGGAGCAATTGACATAGCCAAGGACAAAGTCGGCAAAGACCTAGGCGAAGTTCTAGGTCTGCGCAGAAAACTTGGAATCAACGTCTCAAACGACACCGACTCAGTGCTCAAGCAGACAAAACCAGACATGGCTATCCATACAACCTCATCCTTCCTCAAGGACACTTACCCACAAATTACCTCGATAGTCAAGCACGGTGTCAACGTCGTTTCAACATGTGAAGAACTCTCATATCCGTACGTTACAGAACCAGAGTTGGCCAAAAAGCTTGACGCACTTGCAAAGGAGAATGGCGTGACGGTTTTGGGCACGGGCATAAATCCTGGGTTTCTGATGGACACTCTAGTCATAGCGCTTACGGCACCTTGCGAGAAAATAGAGAAGATTGAAGTAACTAGGGTTATGAACGCCGCTATGAGACGAGTGCCATTCCAGAAAAAGATAGGTGCAGGCTTAACAGTTGAAGAGTTTAGGCAGAAAATCGAAAAGAAGCAAATCACGGGACACGTTGGGCTTGAACAGTCCATAGCAATGATTGCAGACGCCTTGAGATGGAAACTTGACCGAATAGCAATCGAATCTGTTGAGCCGGTGAAGGCTAAGAAGGCTGTGGAAAGCAAGGACATAAAGGTTAAGGCTGGAAATGCGGCGGGTCTAAGGCAGAAGGCAAAGGGCATAATGAACGGCAAAGAAGTCATAGTTCTAGATTTTCAGGCGTACATAGGCGCGGAAGAAGAATACGACGCAATAACCATCAAGGGAGTACCAATGATAAGCCAGAAGATTCAGCCCTGCGTACACGGCGACATTGGGACGATAGCGATGGTTGTGAATATGATTCCAAAGGTGACCAACGCTCCTGCTGGGCTGATTACGATGAAGGATTTGCCAGTTCCTTCAGCGGCAATCGAAGACATGAGAAAATACCTAACACTGGGATAGGCAAGCACGGGAGATACCGATGAAGACAAGAATGGACATAAACTGCGATCTAGGGGAAAGCTGTGGTGCGTTTAGGGTAGGCGATGACCCGAAGATAATGTCCTTCATAACTTCTGCGAATATAGCATGCGGATTCCACGCTGGAGACCCTGTGACCATGATGAAAACGATTGACCTGGCAAAGAAGCATAATGTTGCCGTTGGCGCGCATCCTGGCTTTCCTGATCGTATGGGTTTTGGCAGAAGAGAAATCGAACTTACGTCAGAAGAAGCAGAAACTTACGTGCTTTATCAGGTAAGTGCGCTTCAAGGATTTGCGAAAGCCGCAGGTATCAGACTTCAGCACGTGAAACCGCATGGAGCTCTCTACAGCATGGCTGCTGAAGACCAGAAACTATCTAAGGCAATAGTGGATGCTGTGAAAGCGTTGGACAATGCGCTGATAGTCTTTGCCCAGCCGAAGTCAGCGTCGGCGAAGGCAGCTGTTAAGGCTGGCTTGCGTATAGCTTACGAGTTTTTCGCGGACAGAGCCTACAATCCTGATGGGAGTCTTGTTTCAAGGAAACAGGCAAATGCTGTTATTCAAGAGCCGCGAAAGGTGGTTAAAAGAGCCGTAAAAGCAGTCACAGAAGGAACAGTTTTGGCTGTTAACGGCGAGGAATTGAACCTTGGCAAGATACATACGATTTGTGTGCATGGAGACACGCCTACAGCTGTAAAGCTCGCCGAAGTGTTGAGGAAAGGACTCGTCAAGGCGGGCGTTGAAGTTGAGCCTGTAGGTAAATTCGTTTAATGAAGCTTTGGGTTTGATTATGAAAAATGGACAATGTGAGTCCACGCGATATTTGCCTTTTGGGGACTGCGCCTTACTTGTTGAATTTGGTGACACGATAGATTTGGAGATAAACCGTAAGGTTATCTCTCTAGACAAAGCGATTTTGAAGGCCAGAATCCGTGGGGTTGAGGAGCTCGTTCAGACTTATCGATCATTGCTGGTGCGATATGATCCGCTGAAGATAGATTATGAAAAACTCGTGTTTCGTGTCAAAGACATTGAAAGGACAATGGAGGAATCAAGTGTCGGGCTGAAAGGTAGAAGAATCACGATTCCCGTCGCCTATGGTGGAGAATATGGACCTGACCTTAGGCATGTTGCCCAACTCCATGGCTTGTCTGAAGAGCAAGGTGTGAAGCTGCATTCTGGAAGACAATACCGCGTTTACATGATTGGATTTGTCGCTGGTTTTCCATATCTAGGGGAGGTCGCGGATGAAATCGCAACGCCGCGACTTGAAACGCCAAGGCTGAAAGTGCCCGCGGGTTCTGTTGGCATAGCGGAAAAACAAACAGGCATATATCCGTGCGAAGCGCCTGGAGGTTGGCAAATAATAGGCAGAACACCACTTGAGCTGTTCAACCCGCAGAAACAGCCACCAGCACTGTTAGCCCCTGGAGACATAGTCAAGTTTGAGCCTATTTCGGAAGATCAGCTTGAGGCTTTGAGGAATAAGAGCAGATGAGGATTTTTCAAGTCGTCAAGCCTGGATTGTTCACGACAGTTCAAGATGTGGGAAGATGCGGCTATCTAAGATATGGAGTGCCGGTTTCAGGAGCGATGGATCAGTTCTCCCTAGTTGCAGCCAATCTTCTGGTTGGAAACAATCCGAGTGACGCTTGTCTTGAGACGACTCTTATCGGCCCCGAACTTGAAGTCTTGGCAGAAACACAGATTGCCATAACGGGGGGAGATTGTTCGCCGAAGATTAATGGCAATAGCGTTCTGATGTGGGGGACATTGACCGTAGAAAACGGCGATGTTGTTTCTTTTGGAAGAATGCAAAGTGGATGTCGGACATATCTTTCGGTAAGAGGTGGAATAGATGTGCCGATTGCGTTGGGGAGTAGGTCAACTTATGTGCGGGGCGGATTTGGAGGAATGAATGGTAGGCAATTGAAAGCTGGAGATACTATGGAGGGATTTGATGCAAAGCGTCTTAGGATTGAATATTCCATGCCAGAAGAACAAGTGCCCATATTCACGAATCAGATCAAAGTCCATGTGATTCCAGGACCACAATCGGACATGTTTACTGAGAAGGGCTTAGACACATTTCTTTCCAGCGAGTACACTGTTACGTTAGAGGCTGATCGTATGGGATATCGTCTCGAAGGTTCATTGATAGAGCATAGGGAGAAGGCAGATATTGTTTCAGATGCGCTTTTGCCGGGCGCGGTTCAGGTTCCGAAAAGTGGAAAACCGATTGTGATAATGCGGGATGCTCAGACGACTGGTGGATATTCGAAGATTGCTGTGGTAATTGCGCCTGATGTTTCTTTGCTTGGACAAGCTAAGCCAAACGACATAATAGAGTTTTCAAAGATTACGCTAAGAAGGGCTCACATGAAGCTAGCTGAGTACTGCAAGTTACTTGATGCTTTGAAAGGCACGCTCGTGAGTAAGTAGCAGAACAACGATAATGTTCGTGCGCTTGTTCACTAGTAACAAGAAAGGGGAGAGGTCGTCATGTATGTGGCTTTTTATGGAAAGCTGCTGTAAACGCCCCAGTCGTCGTAGGCATTGAAGAACGGCAATGATTGAGTAGGTAGGTTGTTGTCCCACGTATTCCACTTTTCCGTCTCATTGGACACAGGTTCAACGTAAACAGAAAGCGTACACGTACCTTCAGACCAGCCTGTGGTATTCCATGAAAACACAAACTCCGAATAGTTGCCAACATTGAGCGTTACTGTCTCATTCCATATTTCAGCGTCGCTTGCGTAGACATGATATGTCACGACTTCAGCAGCAGCACCCACGTTAGAAAGCGCAACAGTAACATTCGCCATCGTGCCAGGCGAGTAAGGTCCATAGAAGTATTTGAAGTTCGTTCCAGGAAACGGCGGGATCGGGTGAATATAGCCCACAGGGTCATACGTGTAAATACCATCGATTCGTACGTCGTGATCGTAGCCGCTTGTCAGATTCAAGGGGCCAAACCAAAACTCGTTGTTCAGAAGGTCTGTTTCGCCCGGCAAGGCTGTCAGGTTAGCCTTGAGGTATACTCCATTTCCGGTCGGATAGCTGTAAGTATCCCATATGAACCAGCTGTAAACATCCATCATTGGGTTCCAATCATATTTATAGTATCAACAAGTAGCATTTTCAGCATACCCATACCGCCTTATTTCCACATCTGACCATGACCTGAGGGATCTTTCATCGCCATTTGGATATATCGCATACAAACCCAGATTGGTTCCGCTTGGAAAGTCGCCCTTACCATTATCCGTATATTCGATTATCGTGCCCAAGTTATCGATCCCAACTCTTATAACCACATATTTGCCCACAGGAATACTGAACTGGATGCTTCCCATGTAACGCTCCATCGAGGGCCATATGCCCAATACAGCGATGTCACGGTCAACCGTATGCATTCTAGTCACAACTGAACTGTGCCCCTCAATGTCTACAACCATTAGCGTCACATTATGAGCCGTCCTGCTGTACAAAGCAAACAAATGATTCAATATTGGACCCATTTCCACATAGGTGTTATCAACATACCAATGATACTCGTTGATCCAATTTCCAAATTCGCCCCAGTGAACAGCCAAAATGCCCAAGTCAGTCGAGTCAATCACTCCATCCTGCTCCAAATCGCACAACGGATCCCAGCTGGGCTCTCCCAAGAAGGAACCCCAAGCTACATGCATAACATCCAAATCTGTTGAACCTATCACCCATCTTGGTCAAAGTCTCCTATGGCGACTCCATAAGCATGGCTCAGCGTACCATCGTAGGTTATTGTTTCGCCTGCCCTCGGATTTGCTGGCATCCAGAAGAAATCCGCAAAAGGCTCTTCCACATAGACATAGCCATCATTAGCAGTGGAGGGAATCTCGATGACATTGGGCTTGTACAGATGGTATCGGTGAAGTTTATCCACGTATACCCGCCAACCATCACAGTCCACGTGATGTTCACTAGGCTTACTGGAGTAGCATAGATCTCGAATGAGAAATGTCGCCAAACCATTCAGAAACTAACAAGCCAGAACCAGCTTGAATGCTATACAGCTTCATAGTAGGGTAATTTGGCTCTTCCAGCCATCCCCAAGTAATATTACTAAATAACAACACATTCTTGTTCCAAACTACTTCAAACTCATAAGAAACCAAGTCCGCGACCCTGTCAATCATCACAGAAACTATAATACTTGCTCCAATATGCCCAACACAAGGGTCGGGATCAACGTAAAACTGATTATCTGGTTTAGCTGTTGCAGTTCTCGGCATGGCAACGACAAAGCAAGACGCCAGCAGAATAAGAATCATAACTAAACTTTTGGCTTTCATCATTTTCCATTCCAATCCATTCACATCATCCGGCTATCTTGCCAAAGTTGCTGGTGACAAGGCTGAAGTCCTCAGCATCCACCTCACCATTTTCGTTGAAATCGCTAGGAGCGTAGTTTGCACCATAGTTGGCTACAAGTAGCAATATGTCAGAACCGCTTATTCTGCCCAAGTCATAAGGCGAAGATACCTTAGCAGTAGCGTCGCCCTTGTACTTCCAGAAACTGTCCACAAGTAGGGCGTCAACGTCCGATACATTGAAGTAGTAATCAGTAAATGCTGTCAACTCTATCGTAACGCCTTTAATCCAGCCGCCAAGCGGATATTTCCACGGTCCTGTCCCAACCATTTCTGTGAGAGTTTCATTACTGACAACCTTCTCAACCTCCCACGGATGGTAAGCCCTCACTATTGATGGATTAAAGGTTGGCTGGTTCCAGTCTGGGAATCTGCCTTCCCAAATGTGCTTCGGTATTATTGGGAGGCTTCCTGCCCACCATTTCGCAAACATGCTGAGCACATTGTACCTTATTTTCACCTGGTTTGGTCCCGAAACCCAAGAGTTGTTCATGTCAGTTACAAATGCGTAGTTCCAAGCCACTCTTGGGCTACATGCCTTAGTGAAGTTCCATGAGAAGACAACATCCTGTGCGGTGAATGGCATGCCATCATGCCACTTGACGCTATCTCTGAGATCGAAGGTTAATTCGGTTCCAAGCTCTCCTCCATCCATCTCCCACGTCCCAACAGAAACGTTTGTGGCAAGAAAGCATTCCACTTGAGACTGTTCATACGGGTTTCTTCTGATAAGACTGTCATAGACAAGGTTCAGAACGTTCCAGTCCCAAAGCCACTGGGAAGCTATAACGTGAAGTTGTTCAGGCTCACTCTTGAAGCCGTAGTCAATCTGGCCATCTACAGTGGTTGTGCCGCTCATTCTGAGGAAGGTGTAAGCGTTATTCATTCCATAACCGTCTTCATTCACGACTCCAGTCGAACCTGCCCGACAAGCTTTTACAGCTTGATTTGACCACAACGGGATTACTGGCACAAGCTCATGCAATATCTTAGTGGCGTTCCAGCAAGCGGTTAGTAGCGCAGTGTCATTAGGAGCGGTCTTGACTTTCTCAGCCCAAATGTCGTAATCTCGGTTGCAGAAGCCTACATAGTTGGGCGCTCAGCCAACTGACGGCGCACCCCAGCCAAAGTAGAACGTTGAATGATACAGGTCATAGATATGCTCAGGAGTGGGGCTAAAGGCGTGGTGTCCTGTGTTAATATGATAGTCATAGAGCGTCATCACGGGATCATAAGGCCCTATTATCCTCTGCTCTATTATCTTGACGTCAAGCTGAGCATCTGTAAAGTCTATGGCCCGAAGTTCGGTGACAAGGTATTCGCATGCAGTCCTTCTGTACGGGTCATCTAATTTGAGATAGATCTTCAATTTTGGGAGTGCTTCGCCATTCCACTTCCAAAGTCCTCCCTCACGGTAGAAGCCTCCTTCGGCAAGCTCAGCCGAAGCATCTACCCGACTATAATTGTAAGGCACCAGTTCAGGCCACTGATACTCTTGCATTGATGGCGGGATAGGCGTCTCTATCTTGTAGCCGTATCCTTTCAGAAGGTCATTGACAATCCAAGTCTTGTTTGTCAAATGCGCCAAAGCCTTTCTGAAGTGCCATGAAGCATTGAAATGCGGATCACCAGTCAGATTATTATAGCCAAGCCATCCAGTAGGCCACATCTGATTATTCAAGTCAAACTCGAACGTATCATTCGCAACGTAGGATCGCATCGTAATCGTGTCAGGCTTCGTCGACCATTTTGTGATCCAATCGCTACTAAGAGGCCAGTCGTTAATGTCCAATATGCCTAGGTCAAGGTCTTGGTTCTCAACATCAGGATTGTAGTAGATGTGAATCGACAGCTTGTTTGTCCTAGGACCTACGGTCATAGCGGAAGGTATGATATAAAACACCACCAAACCTGTCAGAATTATCAGCGGAAAGGTTTTCTCTCTTCTCATTTTCCAAACTCTCCCTGCATCTTTCATGTGAGGAAGGAATACTAAACCTCAAACGAGACCTTGACATCAGATGTTAAGCCGCAGGGAAACCACTCGAAATACGCGAGGTTAGCCCCATCCCTAAGAAAGGCTAGCACATTAGCGCAATTTAAGGTTTTAGTCCCATTACCAAATGGCAACAAGACCGTGCTGAGAAAAGATCTCAGCCTAAAGATCACATCAGAGAAGATTCTGGAAGTTTATAGAAACATTACGCACCATCTAATGGTTTAAGTAGAGGGTTAGCCAAGAATCAACAGCATAGTTGTGATCATTGTGTCCTCTGATGCCGCAGTTCATGCAAAAGGAACCTTCTCTCTTCAAGATGCTATTGGAAGCATGAAGAGTAAGGCTGGCTTTCAAAAGGTCGGGGTCATTGCCGTTTTCACAGGCATCGTTCGTGGCGAAAATAATAACCGCACAAAAGTTGAGAAGTTAATGCTGGAAGCCTATGAAGAGAAGGCAAACGAAGTACTGAGAAAAATATGCGACGACTTAAAAAAGAGGCTGGGCATTGTCGAAGTGCAAATCCATCACTTACTCGGCGAGTTTAGCGTCGGAGAAGACCTCGTTTATGTTTTGGTTGCGGGTTCCCACCGTGAAGACGTTTTTCCAGTCTTAGAAGAAGCAGTAGAGAGATACAAGAAAGAAGCTCCGATCTTCAAGAAAGAATACGGAATAGACGAAAAAGGCAAGACCACTGCTCGCTGGGCAACCGAAGACGAAGCACAAAGACATAGATAGAGTTATGTAGAAAAACCTAAAGTATTATTAGAGCCCATTCTGAAGATATCACATTAAGGAGATTTAAACTTGGAAAAGAGAAGCTATGCATGGTTTGAAAAACGCCGAAGAACAAAAGCCTTAGACCTAGCCCAAGAACAGATAACAAAAGCCCTAGACACAGTGACTCTGCTTCACCAAGCAATACAAAGCGTTTCTGAAGGAAAGAAAAAGGAAGCAGCACAATGCATAGAAAACCTCTTCAAAGCCGAAGAAGAAGTGGACAATCTTCGAATGGAGGTTTTTAAGGAACTATCCAAAGGTGCAGCCTTGCTTGCCGATTATCGCGAGGATCTGCTCCACCTTGTCAAAAGGCTGGACACACTTGCAGATCATGTGAAAGACGCAGCAAGATGCGTCGAAATGCTCGCAGACGCTAAAATTCCAAAGGAATTCTGTGAGAACACAGTATGCATGACGTCTCTATTGGTAGACTGCGCTCAAGCATTACGGGGCAGTATCGAAAAAATCACGGCAAACCCACCCGCGGCCTTAGAAGGAGCCAACAAAGTCGAGGAAATTGAACACAAAATCGATGAGTACTACCTCAAAACAAAGTCTTCATTCGTCAAATACGGGGACCAAATGAACACTGGCGCCATGGTAATATTTGACGACCTAATAGAATTCATCGAACAAGCAGCCGACATGTGCGCCGACACGGCTGACTACATCGTGATCCTTTCAAGCAGAGAATAACACACTACAGTCAAACGAGGCCGCTATTTTGGACTTTGAACGCTCATCGATGATAACTAAGGTCTTTAACGCTTGCTTCCCAAAGCCCAACTGTACTTGTTCCTTAACGTCTTGGGATAAAACTTGTCCAGGTCAAAATCTGCCTGATTCGCCCAGCTGACATAGGTTTTTGGATCAATGTAAGACTTGAGTGAAGTCCCCAAATTGTACTCTTTCGTCTCCTTTGTCAATAGCACATCAAGCTTGTCCTTGTCTATTCTTCTGAGAAGGGCTTCCGTTTTCTTTCCCTGCTCACTTTTCACCCCTAGAGCAGTCTCAAGCTCTCTGAGCTGTGCTTCCTTCTTTGCTAACCGTTCGTCAAAGTTGGCTGGAATCTTTCGCTTGTGATTGGCAACTATTGCCGCCTGCAAGTTAGCCATCTTGGCACAATACTTCTTCACATGCTCAGGATCTTCTTTCCTCGTCTTGCAGTTTTCCAGGTGCTCTTCCACTGTTTTCGTGCATCGCCAAGTTCTGAACACCTTCGCCGTCAGTCCCTTCATTTTTTCTGAGAAGAATCTCGCGATCTTCGAAGAGTCCACACTTTCAAAAAGATACTCCTTGCAAGTTTCTGAGTAATGCTTGATATTCTCAATTACAACTGGCGGAGCTTTGGCATCCTTAGTCCATCTTACGGCATCTTTTCCCAAGAAGTCGAAATGCAAAACGTCTCCTTCTATCTTGACATGTTCTGGTCTTAGGGTTATGGCTCCGACGGTGTCAGCTTCCCCGGGGTCCTTCTCGTCGCCGACTCGCATGTTCAGGCTGAAAATCAGCCAGCAGACCGTGGCTACTTTCCTTCTTCCCTCCTCTTCAGAACTCAGATTCTTCAATATGTGTTGTTCAATATCTTGAATCTTGTCACCCAGCTTCTCGGCCTTGTTGAACTTCTCCTTTTCACGCATTTGCTTCATGAACGTCGAGTCTGAAAACCAGACATACTTGATCTTTCCAGAAAGCTTGTCTTCCCATTTGGCAATGTATATTTTGTCTGACTCCCAAACGATAGCTTTCCATTCCCCAGCGGATCTAGGACTGTCAGGAGAAAGGTTGAGGATTATGTCAGACTCCTTAGGACCTTCCTTCCAATTCCCTCGCTTGGGGTGATCGCCTCTCCCTGCAAAGAGACAAGAAGGTTCGGCAGTCCAATTGGATATTTCCATTTCTCTTCCGTCAACAGTTGCATAGCCATAAATCTTCCGCAACGCCTCTCTCTTGGTCTTTCTTTGCAATGAAAGCTTCTTCTTCTCTTCCTTGGTCATGTTCAGCTTTCTCGATTGCTCCCGTTGTACGTATTCCCTAACGTCGGAAAAGCCGATTTCCACGTCTTCTCGGGGCTTTCCATTAACCAAAGGCTCGAAATCTTCCTTGATTTGAACACGTGCCAGTAAATTTGACGAGGGATCATCTGCCCTGAGCGCATCAAGGAAAACTCGCATGAAGTTTTTGTAGAAAATCTTGTCTGGCGGCGAAGCTACTGAAAGTTCCTTCCTCACCCAGGCCAACGCCATTTGTTCGGTCTTCGGACTCAGCTTCAAACGGTTTCCTTGAACCTTGATGGATAGACCTTGGTGCTCGTAAGGTGGGACATAGATTCCATTGTGTTTGAGACTTTTCATGACGTATTTCATTTCTTTCGCCCTAAAGGAGCTGACCCGAACCGCCGAACTCTTGGATACATTGCTGATTCTGCGTCGGGAAAGGTAAGGTTTTCTCTCTCATCCTTGAGTCTACTTAAAAACTTTCCCAACTGCCTTCTTTAGTCAGATCACTCACCATCCATCTTTTCAGCGCTTCTTTGCTCTTGCAATGTTCTGTACAGGCGATCGACGATTCTTTCATCAATATAACCCTTGTGAGGGCGAAAGCCGCCAGCGAAAGCTTCAGGAACGTGGAGAAGCTCATGAATAATAGTCTTCTCTTTATCTTTTTGGCTCAGTCTGTCATAGCGCTCAGATATCACTTCAATTGTGTAGGAAGATGGAAGATTGAGCGCTTCCTGCCAGATTTTGCCCAAACCATGAATACGCGCAACAGTACGCCTAGACTTGGACCCTGTGCTTCTAAAACAGAAAACAAATTGAGGAACTACGTGAAAAAGAGACAATTTATCTATGATTTCATCAGCAAGTTTCTTGACGTCAGGAGCTTCAACATACCTTATTGGCATAATGATCAGCACATCGACTGCTCATGAAGTCAATAAAGGGAATCGTTGGTTAACGGTCTCCATAACAGCTATTTAGAATACTGCTTTCTTTTCGGCTCTGGGTCGAGTTCCGGGTCGCCCGCGCCAAGCAGTACTCTAAGGGATTTGACTTCTTCCCTTAACATGCTCACTTCGTTTTCCAACGCTTTGGCCTTGGAATCAGCCATTTTTTTCAGTTCTTCGATTTCAAGCAAGAGATTTCTGCGTTCAGACTCCAATGCTCTGAGCTTATCGATGACGCCTTTGAAATTGCTCATGGATTTCATCACGCCTGCAACTAACGTTCAGTAATACTTAGTCAAGAGCATTTAAGATTTTTGTCATGCATAATTAATAGGCGACAAGATTGAATTGGTGGAAGGATTGTTGGTATTCCGAATCCGACAAGTATGAATTAACAGTACATAAACCTTTTCTACTTGAGCAATCCAACATACGAAAACCGGGTGCAAGTGGCGTCGATCAAAACTCTCCTTTCTCCCTTATTCCCTAAAATTATACAAAACTTGCACCCACAAAAATTATGACAAGAATGAAGGTTACCATCAGAATCGAAGATCACGAAAACTTTGATAAGTTTGGTGTTTTTATGAAAAAGAAATTGAGGTTCTCGTCAACTGATGCTTTGTTTCTCAGTGGTTTTCTACTCTTTTGTCATAGTTATTTCCATTGTCGAAACCATTCTTGACCTATCTTCGCCTTCTCTTGGTGGTATCTCTTCAGTTCCGATGGCGATCTTGCTTACCTTCAAGTCCTTCAGGAAGCGGTTTCTGGTTATCTCTGCAACGTCTACCGCTGTGGTGATTGCTTGTCCGCGTGCTTTCAATGTGATTTCTTTGGCGTTGGATGACGATAGGCTCGTGATGATTGCTAGGACATAGCTCATTGCTGGTTTCCTTCCAATGAAAACAATTCCTTGGTTTTCAGTCATTTTTTTCACTCCTTTTTTGTTGTTGGTTGTCGCGTGTAACGTTTCCGTGTCTGTTCTCGCTCTGACACTTGAACGTTACTGTCTAGGAAATACACAAACTTTCTTATAAACGCAATTAGAGTTGACGTGATCTTCTATATTGCCAACATGGCGGGACAACACTCTCTACAATCACGATACAAGTTTTCACGGACAAGACTGAAACCGCGATGCAAACTACGACAGGGGGCTTTGAACGAGGAACTGTTCTACTTTGGGCACGTTGCCGTTCTAAAACATAGCATTAACTACGCTTCCACTCAGATGTCTGTGGTGATAGACATGACAAGGTATGACGTCTACTGCCCAAGGATAAACTGCCCCAGACATGAGCACATTAGGAGACTGGTAGGCATAAGTGTGGCGAGAAACATCCCACTAGACCAGTTGTTCGAGGAAGTAATGGAACTTGGAATTGTAGCGTTGGAGGAGAAATACCAAGCCCCAAGACTTACCGCGAGCATTCAGGCTATTCCTGTCCCTGCTTGGACTAAGGATTTGAAAGCAAAGAAGACCGCTGACGCTAGTGTTAGCTATGGCGAAGCTTCGGCATCTGTAAATGACGGCTTAGGCAACACTTGCTAGTCTCTGAATGAAGGTGCCTGAACGAGATTGTTGAATAATCTGGTAGAATGCAGTTGGAATGGTTTAATGGTGTAGGCTTGTGATTGCCAGGAAGATCGCTCTTACAATCAGTGCAAAACCAGCGAGCACTATCACTAGCGCCCAGAATTCAAACCATTTTGTAGTCTCAACCAGCATCGTTTGTATTAGATAAGCTGACCCGAACCAGTAGACAACGTTTGATGCAGTTTCTGCCTTCTTGCTGGAGGGCGATTGAAGTATGAATCGAAGGGCTAACATTAGGACTTGAAAGATACCCCAAATCAGGCCGAATTGTTCTGCAGCTGAGTAGACTGTCAGATGGGTTTCAGGGGTTTTTGGTGCTGGAAACTGAATCTCGAAATGGGGGACTTGACGAAGGGTGAAATCTTTGAAGAATTCTAGAGTTTTTTCAACCAGGCTAGGTGTGGTGAAGAAGATTGATCCGACCAAGATTAGGAAAACTCCGATGGAAACTGAGCTTAGAATCCCTTCTCTGTGTATATGCCAAGAAAACGCGAACCTGTCGCCCAACTAATCCACCTCGACTGTCGTATTTTCTGTGATCTGGACATATAACGTTTCCTCGTAAGATTTTGATAGATATGATTTAAATATAGAGGGCTAAATAAAGTGAGATAAGGTGAACCTGATGCCATACTGTCCAAAATGCGGGGAAGAAATCCAAGAAGAAATGGCCTTTTGCCCGAAGTGCGGAGCGCCGCTGAAAGCCCCACAGGCTGCAGTCCCACCAACACGAACTGTCACCTACAGACGCGAGAAAGAAGAAAAAGAAGAGAAAAGGGAGAAAGACGAGAAAGGAGAGAAACACGAGAAGCATGAACATGCTTTCATCGGACCGTTGATCGGCGGCCTAGTCTTGATATTCATAGGATTAGCGTTCTATCTGCAAATGATTATGCCAGAGAGCAGAGGGATGTTAGGAGCATTGTTCTTCATAATAATCGGAATAGCCATAATTGTTGGAGCACTCTACGGAGCAATACTAGCTTCTAGAAGATATCCTAGAACTTAAAGCAACCACCCAAAAAACAGTCTATAGAGTCGGTGCTCAAGAACAGTCAATGTGTTACACCGTCCAACGACACGGAAATAGTTTCCACCAGCTGCTTCTATGATATCGCCTATGTCGTATCTCGGAAACATGCACGAAGACACTATTAACCTGCCCCATTCTCCACGTTTGAGTTCATGCAGCATTCTTGTCCCGTGGCCTGTTTCAACTTCAAACAGGTAGGCATCATAGTTTGGCGTAACATATGGCAACTCGTCAAGTTGCTGTGCGAAAACTCCTTCAGTTGCGCTGTAGATCTCGATAACAGGAACCTGACCGAAGTATTTCCGCAGAACTGGCGCATATTTGAATTGTATTTTTCGGACACTAGTGCAAAACAAAGCTCTGAAACGCCACAGTTCCTTGGGTTTTTTCCCATGCTTTCGGTCAACGTATCTCGCAAAGGCAAGGATAACTGGTGTGACGCCCATCGTGGCAGTCACGTTTTTGCCAAGCGCTTGTTGGTAGGCTAATTCAAATCGTTTTTCCCAATCTTGCGTGGTGATGCCCGAACCTAAGGCATCGATGTCTTCTTGGCGGGGTAAAAGGCTGACTTTATCAAGCATCGGATTAAGCCTCGCGTAGGTTCCAGAACTGTACCCGTAAGTTACGGTTTGCCCGTCATTCACCGTTGTGTGAACGTTTGAGGGGAAGTTGAGGTTCAGAATCTTTCCGGTTAGAAGCTCAAAGTCATTTTTCCTTAATGCGTGGTTCAGGAGTGCACGCGCGCCGCACATGAGAATCTGGTCAAGATGTGTCTTAGTCGCTGGTAGCACTTTTGCTGGACCCGTTGATCCTCGTGTCATCACCCAACACAGTAATGGTTCGGGAAGAATGACAGCGTCATTGCCCTTATTCACTTCAGTGAGATATGGGTTAAGCCCATTGTAGTTGATGACCGGGAAACTGGCTCTAAAATCCGTGATTTCCTTGATCTCTGATGCATGATGGTTTTTCCCATAATCTGCCCTCTCATACTGCTTGATTAGGTTTGAGAGAAGTTGCATTTGAGAATCTTGAGGGTTCTTCAACGACTTGTACCATGGGCCTAGTATCGGTTGGAAGATGCCTAGATCGTCTTCTGGTATCATTTGGGGATAAAAAGACAAGGAATGGTTTATTTATATTGCTATGGCGGCTCCTGAGAATAGCGTTTTCCATTTTAGAAGACAATGCTTTGCATCGTCAATGGCGACAGTTTTTTACAGAAAGCGCTTTGACCCACGACAAAGAAAACGCAAATGCCAGCTTTCGTTGACAGAAAATCTGTCGATTGCTGATTCTATCTATCATCCAAAAATCAGTCATCTGTAAGTCACTGTGGCTCGCTCAGCTTATCTCTTATCCATTTGATGAAACTCTTTGCAAAGATCCCTTTATCGTATTTATCGCACGGGTAGCTTCTGCAGTCAGAACATGTTGCTAGTCTTTTGTCTTTGGCGCATAGAGCAATGTCACAGAACACTTTCCCTTCAAACTGAGCCTTTTCACTTGCTTTTGCACATCCTAAACACTTGCCTTTTTTGTGGACTGCACAGTTGCCACAATAGTAGTTGCACGGCGAAAGCATGTTAGTGTTCATAATGTTTCCCAACTCATCAGAAATACGTTCAGTGACTTATAGATTTGGCCGTCATGCGACAAGAGATTTTCGACTTCGCTATTCTTCTCTGCGTTTCTCGACTTGCAGAATAGGCAGTAGCTGACCCTGCTCTGAAGCTCCTACCCCCTCCCTTATATATAGCTTGAACCAAAGCTTCAAGAAGCGATCATTAGGGCTTCTTCGTGCGGTTATTGTCAGCATTGAGTATTGCGTTTGAGTTCTCGAGAGCACGGGTTTAGGTACCTGGTTTATTTTGCTCCGCTCTAAAAGTGATTTTATGAAGACAGTTGGGGAGAAGATGGTGGTGATGTTTCTCTTGAATTGGCCGTTTGTAGAGAGCGTTTGCTTAAGCTAGACCATTCTTTCTTTTTCGGTGTCCTTCGGGCGCATCTCTTTCTTCTTTGGGATTGTTATTTCGAGCACTCCGTTTTTGCATTTTGATATTATGGTTTCCTTGGCAATGTGTCTGTTTGGCAATTCTATCATCTTGTAGAAGTTTTTGGCCTTGACTTCAATGCCGTCCAGCTTTGCTTCCAGACTTATGTCGCCTTCCTCTTCTCCAGGCAGTTCTACATAGATTTTTGTTGCGTTTTCCTGTTCGAATATGTCAGTCAGTGGTTCACGAGTTTCCTCCAAAGCAGTTCTAGGCAGTTCAAACGGCCTCTCAGGCATGGGTCTTCGTCTCTGAGGTTTCAGCGGCTCAAAAGGCTCTGATGCTTCATCTGATCCGAAGCGTCCCATTATGATGAAACCGTTCACGCCAGGTTCCTTGATCTCTCTAGTTTCCCACGTGCCTCTGATTTTTCCATTCTTTATGTCCTTGAAGATCTCGTCCATTTCTCTCTGGATTCTCTTCATGGATTTGCTGTTGAAGATGCCCCAGTCGCCGAATATTTCTTCAAAATCGCTGTCAAATGACATCTGCTTTTTCACCTCCCTAAAGCTCCTCAATTTCTTCTAGAGACTCTATCAGATGGCGAAGGGCGAGGCTCATCATCATGAATGCTGTTTGCCCAAGCTCGGAAACGCTATACTTTCCCCTCCCAGTCTTCTCCAAAAGCCCACCTTCCTCCAGTTTCTTCGAGTTTTCCCACACGATCTTTGGGTTCAAGTCCAGATCTTTCATGAAGTCAGCAAAGCTTATTGTGCGATCTTCTCGTTCCACCATTTTTCTCATCATCCGCAAACGGGTTTCATGGGACAAGGCGTCGAATATTCTGGAAAGCTTTTGAAAATCTTCTTCGGTGTCTTCGAATTCGGTTTCCAGTTCTTCTCTGGACCAATCGACTGGGGAGAGGGGTATATCGAACAGTATTTGCCCGTCTCCGATTAGCTGAATTTTCAGTTTCATGTTGCATCGCCCTACGTTACTACCGTAAGGTAATTACCATTAGGTAATATATAAGCTTACCTTTAGGTAATAACAGAAATTGCAGACCATGGAAGAATAGACTATTTTCTTCTGCTAAAGGCTAGAGTTCCAATAATCATCATAACAGCATCGAAACAGCATAGAACGAGAAGGTTGAGGTACAAAGGATGCAAAGGTTGCCATGCTTCACCAAGGATGATCGTTCTTAACGCATCAACACCATAGGTTAACGGGTTAAAGCCTGAAGCAACCTGTAGCCACGTTGGAACGTCGCCGCGAATTGGGAAGAGGGCGCCGCTGAGGAAGAATATTGGTAGGTTTATGAAGCTTTGGATGACTCCGTAGCTTTCTAGGCTTTCCATGAAACTGGCTATTGTAAGTCCAATGCTTACCAATCCAAAGGTGATCAGAATCATGATTGGCAATGCCTCAAGAAACATGACAGGGTCTAATCTTATTCCCAAGAGCACGCCTAGAAAGAAAACGATTATTCCCTGAATCACAGCGTCCGTACTGTCGCCAAGCATTTTGCCCAAGAAGACCGAAAAACGCGAAATCGGAGCGACCAATATTTCCTTCAAGAAGCCGAATTCTCTGTCCCAGATGACTGAGATACCCATGAACATTGAAGTGAAAAGAAGCGTTTGGCCAATTATTCCTGGAAAGATATATTGCTGATAGGTTAGGTCGCCTATGGTTCCAGAAAAGCGCATGCCACTACCGAAGATGAGTAGCCAAAGCAGGGGCTGGAAAAAGCTGCTGATAATTCTTGCTCTGTCTCTAAGATAGCGTTTGATCTCGCGCAGCCAAAGTGTGTAAATGCCTCTGAGCTCTGTCATCGAATCTTTCTCCTTCTGATTGCTGATAAGCCGTGAAGTTCGTCGCCGCTTTCTGCGCGGATTGCTCGTCCAGTATAGTGTAAGAAAACGTCCTCAAGGTTGGGCTCATGCAGTGATACTGAATCAACAAATATGTTGCTCTTTGATGCTGCCTCCACTATTCTTGGCAATAGAGCCTTTCCACCGCGAACTGTGACTTCAAGCTGGTCATCAACTACATGAGCTTTCAGAATACTGATTTTCTCGGTAAGTATGGAAGACAACTTTTCAGCTTCCTTCGTCTTCACCGTTATAACGTCACCCTCAAGTGTGTCTTTTAGCTTAGCAGGCGTGTCAGAAGCCACAATCTTGCCATAGTCCATGATAGCTATCCGATCAGAAAGCTTGTCTGCTTCCTCCATGTAATGCGTCGTCAACACCATCGTTATGTCGTGCGTTGCTCTCAGTTCCTCGATGTACGTCCAAATATGCTCCCTTGTTTGAGGGTCAAGACCTATCGTTGGCTCATCAAGAAACAGAACCTTAGGATAATGGATCAACCCCCGAGCAATTTCCAACCTGCGCCTCATCCCGCCAGAATACGTTCTTAAAATACTGTCAGCTCGGTCTTCAAGCTCAACCAACTTCAAGACATTGTCAATGCGAGTTTTCTGTTCGCTTTGCGGCACACCATACAAGTTTGCGTGCATGTATAGGTTCTCTCTTCCTGTCAGCCTATCATCAACGCTTGGATCTTGAAACACGATGCCGATCGATTTCCGCACCAATGAAGCTTGTTTAACAATGTCGAAACCGTTCACTTTTGCTGTTCCGGACGTGGGCTTTAGAATCGTGCAAAGCATCGAGATAGTTGTCGTTTTTCCCGCACCATTCGGCCCCAACAAACCGAAAACTTCACCGTGCTCTACAAAGATGTTAAGCTTATCCACTGCCACAAGCCCGTTGAATTGCCTTGTAAGGTCACTCGTTTCTATAGCATTGTTCATTAGGTTCACTTTCGTTTGAAACAGTGTCTTGGAAGAGGCAACTAAGTTTATTGTCAGAAAAAAAGTTTATGCCTATCAATTCCCTTTCATGGAGAACTTGAGACAAGGGAAAACGAACAAGAATATGTGTATGATGCGAAGAGTGGGATATGAACCCTCCACTCCATGGGACATCACACAATCTCCCTCCGTTTTCGAGAATCTTAAACTGTCTGGTCAGCAAACACTCACAGAGACAAAGCTGTTGAATGATAACGCGCACACGATACGTATGGCGCACGTTTACCTTATACTGCAAGAACTGTGGTTACATTAAACCCTACAGAGAAATGGGTATATGTAAATCAACTTCAGAGTTCAGTCAATTCCTCTCGGATGCTTATTCATCCAATCCATTGCAAATGATTCTGCTTTTGATTCTGTCGGGAACTCTGGTGATATTTTCCTGCCTTTATCATCATTTTTCACTTTAGGAAACAGCAGTGCTAGGTAGTGTTCTCCATACTGCTTCTTTGTGACAACAAGGTTTTGTCCTGTTGTCGCATTTATGTATCCTTTCTGATTGTCTATTCTTCTCCAGCCTTCTACTATTCTCACGAATCATTCCTCGCGCGCTAATCTCAAACTACCATGCACATCCGCTACAGAGCAGTCCCCTGTCTTCTATTCCAAGTCTCTCGGCAACTTGTCTTCTGCCTAAATATTGCTTCTTGTTGGGCTTGCGCTAGGACCGTTGGAAAACGCCAATGGGCTTTTCCTCCTTTCTTCCTTGCCAGTCATCTCCTCGTCGTGCCCATGCTTGTTTCGGGTCAAAACCGAAGTTCATACCGGCACTCTCTGGTCTGTTAAACATGTGTTTCGAGTAGCACGTTTTACAGTAAACTGGCTTGCCTGCTGTAGGCTTGAAAGGTACTGTGGCAGTTTTGCCGCAGTCAGTGCATTTGATCTCGAACATTCTTTTTTGGGACGTGTAGAATCACCTCTGTTAGCTTTGTGCCATAATTGAAAAACGTGAATTTCCAATTATCACTGATCATGAAGCCCACGGCCGACTTAAAGGTTTCCATAAGCGCGTGCTTATCGCACCATTCAAGCCAAGCTTTTCGTGCTTGCCAGTCGCCACCAAGGTGTAGAAACGCTAGGATCAAGCAGCAGAGTCATCTTGTCATATAGTTCTAGGAACTCCAGACCAGCTTCTGTTCTCTGATACATTACTCTTCCCCCTGTCGCATCCTTCCGAATAAGATCATTTGACCCCATAAGATTCAGGTATTGTCCTGATTGTGCGGTGCTCATGTTACAATGAGACATAATATTCGTCCTAACGGTTGGCACGCGCAGCTCCCCCAGAATTTCTGCTATAATCTCAAATCTGCTGCGGTTTCTATCCGAAATCTTACTTATATTTAACATGCGGTACTACCTCTCATGGAAAAACAAGCCATTTCTAAAGCAAATATTATTGCAGAAACCTGTCGGCACGCCTTTCCTGCAATATACATTCTTAGCATACCTTATAAACATGACCGCACCAAAGCTGCGGTTCTACCTTCTTTTCTGTTTCTTTCCCCCACGAGCTCTTCTCGTTTGATGCCCCTTCGCTTTGTCACGGCGCGCGCTACCGATGGCTTTTCTACGGGGATTCTGTTCCCTACTCAAGTTCCGTCACCTCACCACTCAATTATAATCGAAAAGAAATATAAATCCACAACTCTTTGTGTAGCGCCGGATGTAACGCCATACGTCATGATGTTTTCGCCAAACAACCCTCAAATCAGCTTAACTACGGATGGTGCGGGGGGTTAGGTTTATACTGTCGTTTAAAACTGTCAAGTCATTCGGGCAATGGACGACCTTTTACTCATTAGTTCGCGTACGTCATGTCGAGGGTCGGGTTTGAACCTATGACGAGTGGAGATATCACCCGAAGTCCCGTATTTTTCACGGTATTCTATCTATTGATATACAATTTAGTGTGGGTCCGGCTATCTATTTAGGTCTTAATTCTTTATGCGAAACATGCGCACGCATTTCAATTGGATACCGCTATAACATAACCATAACGTTGTCTTCTCCACTGAAGAGGTAACAGAAAAAGGGCTGTCCGTACTTGTGGTGGTAGCCTAAGTTTGCACGCGCGAATCTATGAAAGCAGTTAATTAATGCTTTCTTTATAATGGTCCTAGCATGAAAAAACATGCACACGTATTGTGGCATTTTTTCTGGCTTGAACTAAAGAGAAGTATGTTTAGAGTGAAGTATTTTGCAGAAGCTGATGTGACGGACAATTGTAATCTTAGATGCAAACATTGTTATCATTTTCACGGCAAAGGTAATTTTGAAACACAAGATCTATCCATGCCTGTTTGGGAAAAAAGGTTCAATGAACTCTACAAGGAAGGAATAAGGAACATTCTTTTGGTGGGTGGTGAGCCTGCACTCAGGATTGACATTCTTATGCTTGCGGACAGGTTATTTCCTTTTGTTTACGTTATTACAAACGGAACAATAAAGATACCCGAGGAATTCAATCATAGACTATATGTTTCAATAGATGGGTCCCGAAAAACAAACGATTCAATCAGAGGGAATGGTGTTTTTTCAACAATAATGAAAAACTATTCAGGGGACAAACGTGTTGTTATCAATATGACAATAACGAGAGATAATTACAAAGAGCTTGAGGATGTTATAAAAATTGCAAAAGAGAATGGTTTCAATGGTGTTGTGTGTAACATATGCACAGCTGGAACCGATGTTAGTTTTCCCATGGCTGTAAGAAAGAAAGAGAGAAAAACTGTAATAAAAGAACTGAAACGAATGAAGACATTATACCCAAAAGACTTTCTTTTGAGCAAAGCAATGATAAAATGGTATGAACATCCGGACCATAGGGGTCCATGCCACTGGGGCGATGAAGCATTACATTTTGATGCTTCATGGAACAGAAGAAGGTGTTTTGGAAACAATGCGGACTGTTCCAATTGCGGGTGTCTGGCAGGGGCCCTCCAAAGTCCTCTAAGAATGCTAAGGCATCCAAGAGAGATGATGAAAATAGTTGTATGTTCATAAGCGAAACTTAATGAAGCGCACCCCATCCCAAGTGGCAGTTGCGCGCTCTCAAAAGAAATTACAAACATGTCAACATGTGGCTCTTCCAAGGGCTGCTCATGCGATTCTACCTACATCCCATACGTTTAGGTAGCTATTTGAGATGTAGATAAAACTATTCCGCATGAGGGTTAAGAGAGATGGTCGCGCGGGCTAAAACCTTCGAGAATTATTCAAGACAGCCATTAACGCAATTCTTAAAATTCTGATTCATCAAATACCGTCGAAGACAGCATTTTACAAGTAGCCCAGGAGAGATCCGAACTCTTCGCACGGCTATTTTCAACTCGCCTTTCTGAAGGTTGACAGTTTCAAATGCTCAAGTGAAATCAAAAGCCGCCCACAATTTGAAGTCGTTTTTCTACCGTCCTACGCTCAAAACGAGCGAAATTTGAGCGAATTCAGCATCGCGAAGATGGTGCGGGGGGTGGGATTTGAACCCACGAACCTCTGCAGGATAGGCGCCTCAGGCCTACGCCTTTGGCCATGCTTGGCAACCCCCGCCCAAGAAGCAGGCCCTTCTATGTTCTATTTTAGAGTTGAAATTAAATCTTGCCCAGACACACGAGACAAAAAAGAACGGAGAGCACGGCGTCTTGCTGACTAGACTATGCGAAAGTCCTCTTTTATCGTTGTCAGCACTACGTGAGTGTTAGTGCGTTCTACGTAAGGTAAAGACAGCAGACGTTTTGTGAACTTGCTCAGCTCTTCTCGGTTCTTGAACTTCGCAATTATGACCGCGTCAATCAGCCCCGTCAAGTCATACACGCAACAGACGTTCGGAAGCTTTGCAATCTCGTTCTCCATCTCCAAAAGCCTTCCTTTAGAAACTGTTATCTCGCTTACAACAGTCAATTCGTAGCCCAGCCTTTCCTGATCCAGCAACACGGAATATCCCTTTATGATACCTTCATCCTCCATCTTTCTTATCCGCGACAAAGCCGTGCCTATCGAAACGCCACACTGCCTCGCTATCTGCCTAGAAGAAAGCCTAGCATCAACAGTCAGCGCCTTCAAGATCTTGACATCTGTCTCATCTAATTGCATCAAACGTCACCCAGCCTGCACAGACGTTCAATGCAAGCATCACCTATTTAACATTTGCTTCCAATTTTGGCAATAAACCTTTTATACTTACAGCAATTATTCATTTTACTATACATTTGCCCAAAGGGAGAGGCGCAACGTTGATACGCGACAGACTTCAAGCAATCCAAAATCTCCAGACCTGCATGAAACTGGTGAAAAACGCAGATTACATACTCCTCCAATTCACAGACTTACTCGGGCTTCTCAAGGGCAGAACCATACCTGCGGAAGAGGCGAAAAACGCACTAGCAGAAGGCGTAACCTTCGACGGCTCCTCAGCACTGGCAGGAGTCAACATAGAACAAAGCGACATGATAATGAAGCCAGATCCAGACACCTTCACCGTCTGTCCCCACTACTTCTACGACAAAAGCGTCGCAAGCTTCATCTGCGATATAAAAAAACCCGATGGAAAGCAATTTGAAACAGACCCCAGACACATCCTCAAAAAAACCATGGAAAAAGCGGCAATAGAAGGATTCGAACCCACAACAGCAGCAGAACTAGAATTCTACCTTGTACAAAAGAATGGCGAAGGCGAGTTCGACCCCGTTGAAAACCACCTCGTAGACAAGCAAAGATATTTTGACAATGCGCCTGGACGAGATACCACGGAACCCTATCGCATGGACTTATCCAACGCCCTATCCACCATGGGAATCACCGTGGAAAGACAACACCATGAAGTAGGTTCAGCCCAGAACGAAATCACATTCAAATACTCAGACTCACTAACCACCGCGGACAACATCGTCCGATACAAGTTCGCAGCCAAAGCCGTAGCAGACAAAAAATACGGCTGGATAGCAACGTTCATGCCTAAACCATGGCACGGCAAGCCAGGCAGCGGCATGCACATCCACCTAGGACTCTTTAACCCAAAAACAGGCAAAAACCCATTCCACGATCCCGAAGGATATGCGCACATTTCACAAACATGCAGATACTTCATAGGCGGACTCCTAGAACATGCCAAAGCCCTCTGCGCCATAGTAGCACCCACCGTCAACAGCTACAAACGCCTAGTGCCAGGCTACGAAGCCCCTGTCTATATAGCTTGGAGCAAGAGAAACCGCTCCGCGCTGGTAAGAATACCAGCCTTCTCATCAGAAAATCAAAAAGAAGCAAGAATAGAATTCAGATGCCCCGACCCTCTAAGCAATCCTTACCTAGTCTACGCAACGACACTTGAAGCAGGACTTGATGGCGTCAGAAGGAAGATTGACCCCTGCAACCCAGTGGACGTAAACGTTTATCATCTGAACGAAGCTGAACGCAGAGAACTCGGCGTTAATGTCTTGCCAACATCATTGAAGGAGGCCCTGGAAGAATGGGAAAGCGATGACATTTGTCTCAGAACGTTGGGCAAGGAGAACGCAGAAAGATACAAGGAGCTCAAACTGCAAGAAACGAAAGAATACGAACTACACATGCCCAGCAACAGAAACGAAGTCACATCATGGGAACTACAAAAGTACATCTACTCATAACACAAGCAAACCCAGCTATTCACGCCGCAACCTCTTGACTTTAGGCTTCTCCATCAGATCTTCAGTTTTTGCCTTTTTAAGCAAGTCAACGTGTTTGACAAGTTCCTTGACGACAGCTTCAAAAACCTCTTTGCCTTTTCTTGCAGATGCTGTCGTCTGTTTGCCAAAGACTCCGCAGCATGTTTCGTCCACAGTTTCCAACGGCAATGTTATACCTTCCGTCTGCAGAATGTGCTTGCGAGGCTCTTCATCCACAGCCTTATCCATATTCACCAAGCTGGGATGCAAAGCCAAATTCACTGAAGTTTCCTCTGCGCCAGCATGCCCGCGTTCCTCTAACGTGAAAGGCTCTGGCAAAAGTGTGCCCGCTGCAAGCCACCATTGAAAAATGGATGCAAAGACTCCTTCGTCCCTCAGTTCCCTAGCCGCCTCCAAGAGAGCGGAGCGGTTGCCACCGTGCCCATTGACTATCACGATCCTTCTAACACCATAATAGGCTAGAGCCAAGCAGACTTCTTTCACGTATTCCTTGAAGGCTCTGGGCGAGACGTATATGGTTCCCCAAAATTGTTTGTGATGAGAACTCACTCCGAATGGAATCACGGGCAAGCATAGTACTTTGGCGCGTTTAGCTGTTTCTTCGGCAATAGCCTTAGCTATCAGATGGTCTGTTCCAAGCGGGTTCGCTGGACCGTGCTGCTCGTTCGAGCCTACAGGAAGGATTGCAATGTCATTTTTCGCAAAATATTCTCTAGCCTCAGACCAAGTCATCTCATAAAGCAAAGTTCCCAAACGCTCAACCGCCTTTTCACGAAATCGTTTTATTAAGCCGACCGAATATAAGCTTGCAACTTAAGATACGGTGAAAAATCTTTGAAAGCGGTGATTCTAGCAGGAGGCTTCGCCATAAGACTAAGACCTCTAAGCTGCACGAGACCAAAAATCCTCTTCCCAATAGTCAACAAGCCCCTGCTCCAATGGACTTTTGAAAGACTTGCAAAGCACAGAATAGACGAAGCCATACTAGCCGTCAATTATCAAACTGAAGTTGCAGCAAAACAGCACCGAATCCCAAGATGCGGCTTAAAAGTAAAATATTCACGAGACCCCCCAAAAAAACCCTTGGGAAGCGGCGGTCCGATAAAAAAGGCTGAAAAACTGCTGGGTTCAGACAGCCCTTTCTTAGCTTTGAACGGCGACATATTCGCCGATGCAAACTATGCAGAAATCTTGAAGAAGCATAGGGAAGAAAAAGCAGTAGCCACGATCGCTCTCACCGAAGCCGAGGATCCAACTCGATATGGAGTCGCAGAACTAGCAGAAGACGGACGCATAACAAAATTCATAGAAAAACCATCCAAGGAAGAAGCTCCCTCTAACCTGATCAATGCAGGCGTCTACGTACTAAGCCCAAAAATCTTCGACTATATCCCTTCAGGAAAGAAGGTCTCGATCGAATATGATGTCTTCACGACGCTTGCAGAAGAAGGGAAGCTCTATGGACACGTTTTCAAAGGTTTGTGGATGGACATAGGCAAACCAGAAGACTACTTACAAATAAACAGAATCCTACTCGACACCTTCAGCAACAAACGAAAACCCAAGACAATAAGCGACAGCAAAGTCAAGAACCCCGTGGCGCTTGACAAGGGAGTCAAAGTAGGAAAAGATTCAATCATTGGACCACATGTAGTCTTGGGAAGAGATGTGATCGTTGGAAATAACGTTCAAATACAAAACTCAGTAATCCTGCCCAAAACGATGATATGCGACTCTTCCTCAGTGGATGGAGCCATAATCGGTGACAGCGTATTCATCGGAAGAGGAGCCAAAATCAAAAAGGGATGCATAATCGGCGACCATGTCAAAATAGCGGATAACGTAACCCTCGCAGACGGAGTTTCAGTCTGCCCCGCCAAAGAGATTTCTGAAAGCGTATTAACACCCAAAAACATCTGTTAAAAGGGGGGAACGTAACAGCATGTTAAGCCAGAGACGCTTATTCGGAACAAACGGAATTCGAGGAGTAGCCAACAAAGAACTAACTCCAGAAGTAGCCATCAAAATTGGAATGGCAATAGGAACATTCTTCAAGCGAAAAACCCTCATAGTTGGATTTGACGCCAGAACAAGCGGCCCCATGCTCGCAAAAGCGGTTGTTTCAGGTCTGAATGCGACTGGCTGCAATGTGCTCCTTGCTGGAATGGCGCCCACACCAGCACTCCAATACGGAGTGAAAAAACACAAGACAGCCGGAGCAGTAATAGTAACTGCATCCCACAATCCACCTGAATATAATGGAATCAAAGTTATTTGGAGAGATGGAATAGAACTTTCCCGCAAACAGGAAATTGAGATTGAGAAGATATTTTTTGATGAAAAAATGCGATACGCAGAATGGAGTGAGTTAGGAACCACACGTGACTTGCTTGGAGTAATTGACGAATATGTGGAAGCCATGAAAAAGCATGTAAACGTAGCCAAAATCTCCAAGAAGAATTTCCATATCGTAGTTGACGCTGCAAACAGTGTAGGTAGTCTCGCTGCACCCTTTTTGCTCCGTGATTTAGGCTGCAAAGTCACAACCATAAACGCAGACATCGACGGAACGTTTCCGGGAAGACCTCCAGAGCCGCGCCCAGAGAACCTTCAAGACCTGGCTTTAACAGTTAAAGCCGTCAACGCGGACTTGGGAGTCGCGTTTGATGGAGATGCTGACCGCTCAGTTTTCGTCGACGAAAAAGGAGAAATCCACTGGGGAGACAAGACCTTCGCTCTGGTTGAAAAATATTTTCTGAAGGAAAACAAGGGCGAGAAAATCGTCACGCCAGTAAGCTCCTCAACACTGGTCAAGGACGTAGCCGACGCATATGGTGGAGAAGTTGTATGGACTAAGGTGGGAAGCGTAACCGTCTCCCACACGATGAAAAGACTACATGCGAAACTTGGCGGAGAAGAAAACGGAGGAATCTTCTACGCCCCGCACAACGCTGTCAGAGACGGGGCAATGGCGACAGCGCTAATATTGGACATTATGGCCAAAACAGGCGAAGCACTATCGAAGCTACTTGCAGAGCAGCCGAAATACTTCATTGAAAAGGGAAAAATCGAATGTCCCGAAACGCTCAAAGAAAAGGTCCTAGAAAAGCTAGTTCAGCGGCTCAAGAGCTTGAACATAAACACCATCGATGGCGTCAAAATCTGGTTTGACGACAAGAGCGCCATATTGATAAGACCAAGCGGCACGGAACCCATTTACAGATTATATGCGGAAGCCCAGACCTCGAAAAAAGCCTCAAAGCTGGTTAAAGAGTATAGTCTGAAGCTTAGAAAGATAATCGACGGACTGAAAAGCTAAGCTGTCCCCAACTATCATCAACAGAAGGCTAAGTCATGACAACCTCTATCCTGCATATAAAACCTGAAGAAATTGACACTAACGAAAAACGCGCAAAATTCACAGTCAGCATCATAGGCTGCGAACCCACTGCCATTCTCGAAGCCTGCCTTTTCGCTGACGCAGGATTCAAAGTCATATGTGCAGACGCAGACCAAAGCACAGTCAATCTTCTAGCAAAAGGAAAAGCCCCCTTTTTCGGGCATGAAATAGAGACCAAATTGAAGGATCATATAAAAACGGGACATGTGACAGCCACAAGCGATGTTAAAACAGCAGTTTCTCAAAGCAACATAATCGCTATAACGACACCCATAAGAATCGACGAGAAGAAAAAACCCGATTACTCACCCATAGAGAAGGTTTGCAAACAAGTAGGTGCCAGTATTTGCCGTGACTCCTTAGTCTTTGTAATGAGCATTACTGGACTTGGCTCTGTAGAGGGCACGTTCAAAGAGATTCTGGAAAACGCTTCAGGATTCAAAGTGGGAACTGATTTGGGCTTAGCCTACAGTCCAATCCGAGACTTCTATGGGCATTCATTGGAAGCAATGACAAGCTCCGAGCGTATTGTTGCGTCTGCAGATAAAATCAGCTTAGGTGCGGCTTCAACCATTTTGGAATCGACGTCCAGAAATGGAGTTAGAAGAACGAACAACGTGAAGATGGCGGAAGCGGCAATACTCTTTGAAGCGGTTCAACGTGATGCTAACACAGGCCTTGCCAACGAATTAGCTATTCTCTGCGAAAAGGCAGGGGTAGATTATTCAGAGATTCAGGATTTTACAAAAACGCTAACCGCTAGCCGAGTTTCTTTGCCTTGGCGGGCAGAGGAAAAGATCCAAGAGGAACCCTATTTGCTACTCGAGGATGCCGAGAACTTGAACGTGAAACTCCGCATTGCGTCAGTTGCCAGAGAAGCAAATGAAGGAATGGCCAAACACGCAGCCACTCTGGCCAGGGATTCGCTGAGAATTTGTGGGAAAACCATGAGGCGCGCAAGAATCTCCGTTTTCGGAGTTTCGCAAACACACAATACAAAGGACACGCCAAAAAAGATGGTCAAGGAACTTGCAGAGACTCTGGAAGCAAAAGGAGCCAAAGTTACCCTTTACGACCCATACTTCTCGGAAAACGAAAAGACTGAGTCGCAGCGATATTTCAAGAAGAGCTTAACAGAAGCAGTAGAGGGAGCAGATTGTATAATAATAATGACGGGGCATGATCAATTCAAGCGGCTGAACTTGAGAAAAGTGAAAGCTCTGATGAAAATGCCAGCTGCAATAGTTGATCTCGAAGGTGCCCTTGAGCCAGACAAAGTTGAAAAGGAAGGCTTCGTATATCGACGACTAGGAAGAGGAGTCGGGGCAAAATGAAAAAGCTAGGCATAGCAGTTATCGGAACCGGTTTCTGGGGCAGAAATCACGCCAGAGTCTTCAAGGAGCTTGCAGAGACTGAGCTTATAGCCGTCTGCGACATAGATGCTGAGAGAGCCAAAGCAGTTGCTCATCAATTCGGAGTGAAGCCCTACGCAAACACTGCGAAAATGTTGGAGAATGAAGACATTGGAGCTGTGAGCGTCTGCACGTGGTCAACAAGCCTTGCAAAGGAAGCCCTGAAAGTCTTGAAGGCTGGTAAACACGTTCTGGTTGAAAAACCCATGGCGGCCAACGTGAAGCAAGCCGAGAAACTGCTCGAAACTGCCGAACGGGGAGACCTACATCTTACGGTTGGCTTCCTAATGCGGTTTATACCAGGACTGCAACACATTAGAAGAGGAGTTGAGGACAAGACACTCGGCGAACCAGTCTGCGCCACCGCAAAAAGGGTCTCACAATGGCCAGAAAGAATAGGCGACGTAGGAGTGGTCAAGGACACCGCAATACATGATATAGATGTTATGAGATACATTTTCAAGGAAGACCCTGTCGCCGTGTATGCAAGAATTGGCAACATGAGACATAAGAAGTTTGAAGACTATGCTCAGATAATGTTGACTTTCAGAGGTGGAAAAAACGCGTTCATCGAATCTAACTGGTTGACACCCTATAAAACGAGGGTGTTGATAGTCACTGGAAGCGAAGCCATAATGAAGCTGGACTACATAACGCAGGAATTGACCATTGAGAGCGCGAAAGAAACTGTTCAGCCGCGATATGCGCTACAGGAGCCTCTGAAACTTGAACTCCAGCACTTCGCAAGATGCGTTTCCAAGGACGAGAAGCCTCTGATAACAGGGACGGACGGCTTGAAAGCCCTTCAGATAGCCGAGGCTGCCCTAAAATCCTCAGCAACAGGCAAGGTAGTGAAACTGAAAGAGTGAGGTAACTATGGCTTCTTCTTGCTTTCTACCAGTGAAGCCTTCAACTTGAAGGGTCGACCTTCCAGAAGAATCTTTTCTGGAATCTTTTCTTTCCACTTCTTGAGAAAAGGCAAGTCTTCAGTCTCTTTCCGCAATTCGTCAGGCAGCATTTCGGGGATTTCGTCTCGTATCGGATACCATCGTAGACATTTTGGGCAGACGATCAAACCCTCAACAATCGCATCTTTCTCTTCGAAAACATGCAGTTCGAGCGGATGATGCTTGTCAACGGGACATGCAAGAATCTCCATCAGCTTCTTCTTCATATTTCATCCCATCTGACCTAATCTCGCTATTATACTATAAAACATTTTCATGATCAACTCGTCTTACATCAATCGTCAAACTTGACGCCGCCTCTCTCTTATTTCCACGCACTCAATGCTTCCTAAGAGTAGATTCCTCCCTAACGTGTAGTGGGTATGGAAACTCATGACATGATTGACGGCTCTACAAAGTCCACATCTGCATGATGTACATCTTCATTCTAGCTTTTGTGGGACTTTACCTCAATATCCAAGACTGTTTGATACCAGTTTGGCCCGGTTGATCTAACAACACGACCATAAGGGATTTGGAAAGCCACGCCCAGACTTTCAAGCCCTCCACGCACTTTTGACCTGACCTTTTCAACTGGATTCTCGTCCTTAGCGGCATGTTCAAAGTCATAGTAATGTATCCATCCACCAGACCTAGAAAGGGCTGAGAGAGCATAGGGCAAATATTCAAAAGCCTTTTCAGGCAGAGGCATAACAACCCTATCTGCTATATTGTGCAGTCTCTTTTCAACAACTTCCTTTGCATCACCAAGTATCGGAACGACCTTTCCGTAATCTCCATTGACTCTGATATTTCTCTGCATGAGTTGAACCGCTATAGGATTAACATCGATGGAATATATTCTTGAAGCTTCTGAGTGCTTAGCAATCAGAAGAGAGAAACAACCCACCCCTGCGAACATGTTCACAACAACTTCGCCATCACTAACTTGCTTTGCAACCCGCATACGCTCGTAAGAAAGCCTAGGTGAAAAATAGCACTTCTCGACATCCACTGAAAATGAACAGCCAGCCTCCAAGTGAGTTGTTGTTGTCTTATCTTCGCCGATGACATGTTCTAACCGACGAATTCTGAAAACTCCGTGGACGGGGCTACCCTGAGCCAGCACCGTCTTGACGTTCTTATGGACACTCATCAGCCCTTTCGCGATATCCGAGCGATACTGGCTGGACGTTTCTGTCAAGCGTATAATCGCGATATCGCCAATGATATCGTAAGAGTTATAGACATATCGCAACTCTTCTAACGGGATGGTTTCTGAAAGAATTTCTCTGAGAGACTTCTTCAAGATGCGCCTGTCCACCCACAAGACTACACCGTCTGGAAACATTTAAAAGCACAATGCTTTTCCTTCTGTAGAAAGAGGAAACGGGCATGGAGAAAACGTCTGACGGCATCGTTTATGAGTGTGTACGGTGTGGAGCGAAAGTTCCTTCAGAAGAACTGACGATGCGCGGCGGAGAAATTAAATGCATAATCTGCGGGTATAGGATTTTGAAAAAGGTAAAGCCACCGGTCGTCAAGCGTATCCCAGCCAGATGAGAAAGAAATAGAAAGGGTAGACTGCTCATTCCGTGAAAGCCAGCAATGTTCTGCCTCAAGACCTCGTTGATTATGTTAGAAGATTTCTTTCTCTCCGATCTTGCGAAGAGTCCTTCCGCGAAGTTTTACTGTCGGGCCGATGACTTCCTCAAGTCGCTTATCCACAGTCTTTCTCTTTATGGTTTCGCCACAGATACCTTTCGGTAGTAGTCGTCGTTTTACGCACAATGCATACGTGCAATTCACTACATTGCACATATCCTCGGTCCATCTGCACCATATTTCATCTCGACGGTAGACAGTAGCGCTTTTGGCACATATGAAGGATTGGCACGTGGGAGAACATGTTTTGACTTCTACCAATGTATGCACGACCTTTGGTGTTTCACATTAACAAAACTCTACTATTGCAAACGATACTTCCACAATAGATATTCTTCACGAGAGTTGATATAAGCTTTTTTCCCTCAAACTCTGTATTTCAGCTCTGGCTTTCGCTCTTTTGCGGTTTAGGCTGTCTCCATCTCCTCAAGACTTCCAAGAAAAGAATCAATATCACGGTCAGCACGATAACCATTACCGTCAGCAATCGGCTCGTTTCCACAAGAAGACCTGCTAAAATGACGTACTTCTCAATCTTGATGTCAACAGTAGTTGAATTGCCAACAAATGATCTTGCCACAACACACGGCTCAGCCTGCCCTGCCAAACGAACCACGAATTCAAGGTCTCCTCCGAGAGCATTACTGAATACAACTGTTCCATCACCACCAGCCAAACTTGAGTTTCGCAATCCGCTCACTTGCATCGTCACGTTCACATTTGGAATTGATTGCCCAAAGTAATCAGTCACATGGACTAAAATGGTCAAACCATAGAGACCACAATTGATAGTCACGTTCGAAATCGGATCAAACAGCTCCACGAACGTTTCATTCAGCTTTACATCATCAGCATAGACCCCCACAACGTACGCGCCCAAAGTACAATCAAGAGACGCAAAACCATTTGCCGTGATATTCTCATAATAGAGACCGCCCATGTACTCTTGGGCTTTTACGACAGCATCGTTGATCGGCTGTCCGTTTGCGTTGGTTACGTTAACCTGCATCGTGTATGTTGGGCATATGACTATTATGTTGTGCCAGGCTTCTGCTGGCAGCGAATCGATCGTCTCATTGTAGAACAGTTTGTTGTATCTGGAGGCACTTAGCGTGTACGTGATATTTGGCAGGAGGGAGTGTGCTATTGCTGTTCCGTTGATTTCGGTGGTTAGCGTCTGGTTGTCTGGGCCTAGGAGCAACGCGATCTCGGGGAAGACATGTCCAGCCTTATCAGTGACAGTAACCAGCAGATTAGTCAGGCTGCAATTGAAAATCAAAGAGGCTTCGCCCGTGATGGACCATAGTTCTTCACCGACTGTCGCATTCTTTAAGTAGGCTTTGCATGTGTAGTCGCCGCTTTCTAGCCATAGAAGGGCTTGACTGGCGGAACCACTACTGCCATTGGCCACTGATATCCCGTTCTCATACACGCGTAAAATCACGTCGGTTACGTTTTCGCCTGCGAGGTTTACGGTGTTGATGTTGATGGTGTAGCCTGAAATGGTGAAGTTGTGCATGTCTGGCGGTGTTTTGCTTGTGATGCCTGTTATTGAGGTGACGTTTACTGTGTAACTGCCTATTGGAGCATTTGAGGGAACAGTCCAGTTTGTGTAGTGGATCAGCCCAGTGGAATTGTCAGCGGTCACATTCTCTGTATTGAAAATGCCATTTCCGCTTATCGTCACAGTCACGTTTTCACTAGGCGTATAGACGGCTCTAACGTTCACTATCTGGCCTCTATGATACTCTGTTGAGTTTGTTAACCCGACAAAGAAGGTTGCGTTCACAGAAGTGTCATTGAAGAAGACTAGATATTGACCTGTGAAGGAGGTATTTGCGCCGCTGGGAAAATCGTTGGGGTAAGTAACTGTCGAGTTTCCGCTTCCAATACTCGAGGTGGTCAGGCTTATCAGGTTTGTATAGGATGCGTTGTTTGGAGCCTTAACTGTAATGCTCGCAATGTAAGTCACATCCGCCTCGCCACCAGCTACACTTGCATTGATTGAGACTACATCGCCTTCCTGCAATTGCTTAGGCATGTCGGGTGCGTTAGCTTTAACAGAACGCGACATCACGACCGTGAAAGGCCCAGTGGATTTCTCCCCAGATTCCACGTCAACTAGCGTTATGTTGTGGCTACCTGCCTTTGCCTCTGGAACTTTGAAAGAGGCAGAAATCTCAAACCCTGAGGCATTACCACTTGCTAAAGGATTAGGATTGTCATCCCAGCGTATCTCATATCCTTCGTTTACACGGCTTATGTTGCCTCCGACGTTAACCATCGATCCGACAGCTCCCGAAAGAGGGCTGATGGGGCCTATCGCTGTTTCAGCCTTAACGTGGGGGAGAAGTGAAAAAACCGTCATGCCAGATGCTAAAATAAGCAGCAGAAGCATTAAGGATCTGACCTTTCTAACTGGAAATCTTGTCAAACGTATTCCCTCGTAAAGTATTATGGAGATTGTGAACACTTCTAACGCTGGGCCCATTTTAAACTTTACTTTTTTGTGCCTCTAAACAACTTGAAACCGAAAAGGAATAGTTGATAAACCATTGACTGACACAAGTCTCATATTGAAAGTCTTAAGAAAAAGCAACTTAAGCAAGCAAAAGGCAATATTGCCCCCTAGAACCTGAGGTGCTGAAATTGATTGATGAGATTCTGAGTATAGCCAAAAATCACGAAGATTGGCGTGGAAAACAATGCCTGAACCTCATTCCCTCTGAGAATGTAATGAGTTCGGCTGCTCGAAAGCTTCTCTCCTCGGATCTTGCTCACCGCTACACTGCAAGAGATCGTTTCTACATGGGAACGCGCTTTACAGATGAAATTGAACACTACGGTGAAAAAATCGCCAAAGAAGTGTTCAAGGCTGAAACCGCCGACCTGCGCCCGCTCTCGGGCCACATAGCTGACCTGATCGTTTTTGCCAACTTTGCAAAGCCTGGCGATACGCTCATGTGCATTTCTCCACGGAATGGAGGATACCCTGGAATGTGGAAAGAAGGTCTAGCTGGACTTTTCAAACTCAAGCCCGTTGCCTTCCCCTTTTCGAAGCGCGACTGGAACATAGACGTCGAACGTGCAAGAGAAGCCATAATGAAAACTAAGCCCAAAATAGCCATTTTCGGAGCAAGTCTAATCACATTCCCTAATCCAGTGAAAGAGCTGGCCGAAGTTGCACGCGAATATGGTACCTTCGTTGGATTCGACGGATCACACGTTATGGGACTGATCGCAGGGCAGCAATTCCAAGATCCGCTAAGGGAAGGCGCGCATGTCTTGTTTGGTTCGACTCACAAATCCTTCTTCGGACCTCAAGGAGGCATAATCCTAGCAGACAGACAGCATGGAGAATTCCTAAAGGAGAAGATCTACCCAGCATTCGTTGATAACGCCCACTGGAATCGTATTGCAGCACTAACCTTGGCACTGGCTGAGATGAAGGAATTTGGAAAGACCTATGCAAGACAGATTGTCCAAAACTCGCAAGCTCTAGCTAAAGCTTTGAAGGATTATGGTTTTCCCGTTATCTGTCAGCATTTGGGGTTCACGCGTTCACACCAAGTAATCTTGGACTACGGGGACTATGAGAAGGGCAGAGCTGTAGCGGAGAAACTCCAACGTGCAAACATAATCGCTGACTGCGTCGTTAGAATTGGCACATGCGAAGTTACAAGACGCGGAATGAAAAAAAAGGAAATGCTGAGAATAGCAGAATTGCTCAAAAGAGCGATCATTGATGGAGAACAACCTGACAGAATCAAAAAAGACGTGGCCAAGCTAAGCTCCGAATTCCAAAAAGTCGAATACTGCTTTACGGAATAGACTGTTTATTAACCATGGTTACCTTCTGCTGTATTCCCAGAAATGCGCATGCAGAAAGTGACCTCACTTGGAAAGCTCAATCCCGCCCTCGCTAACGGAGATGCTAGAAAGACAAAGGTACCATCTTATCGGTCATCATTCTGCAGTCAAAAGATGCAGATGGCTACATGAAACACTGGTGCATGGTAGACCATGCTACAAACAGAAATTCTACGGAATAAAAACGCACCAATGCATACAAATGACCCCAGCTCTATATCATTGTACGCAGCAATGCCTTTTCTGTTGGAGAGCCCAAAGTGGCGACCTTGAACTGAAATGGAATGAGCTAGAACAGCCAGAGTGGGATTCCCCAGAAGAAATCATCAAAGCAAGCATCAAAGCACAACTCGCAATCTTGAGCGGATACAAAGCCAATTCCAAAACAGACCCTAGTAAGTTTCAAGAAGCAATGACCCCAAAACAGGCAGCCATAAGCCTTACGGGTGAACCGACTCTCTATAGAGAATTGGGCGAGTTAATTCACGCTTTTCATGCAAGAAAGTTCACAACGTTTCTTGTGTCTAACGGAACTGTACCGCAGGCCCTCGCAAAGCTCAGCGATGAACCCTCACAGCTCTACATCTCGGCTTGTGCACCAAACAAAAGAACATACGTGGAAGCTTGCAGACCACAAATCGCAGAAGCTTGGAAAAAACTGAACGAAACACTATCACTTCTACCAAGTCTCAAATGCCCGACAGTGATTCGAGTGACGTTGGTCCGGGGCCTGAACATGAAAAATGTGAAAGGTTACGCCAAAATCATTGAGAAGGCAAGTCCAACGTACGTTGAGCCGAAAGCCTACATGCATGTTGGATTCTCTAGGCTTCGTTTAGGTTTTGAGAATATGCCAAGCCATAAAGAGATACGCGATTTCGCGCGACAATTAGCTGAGGAAACTGGTTACGGGATTGTTGACGAGTCACCTGAAAGCCGAGTTGTACTTTTGAGCAAACTTGAGAAGCCTATATTATTTGGCAAAAACTAGTCTTTGTTGCAAATGATTCAGCCATTTACCCATTAGAGTTCATATAACAGTTGATCAGTGAATTGATTGAGAACAAAGCTTATATAGGTTCTTGACCATTGCCCGTCATCTTAAACCAAAGATTGAATCGAGGTGCAAAAAATGGTAAGCGATGGAAGAGGACGCTTGTTCCGAAGAAAAGACGGCAAATACCTAATCTACCTACCCAAAGACCTAGCAGAAGACAGCATGTTCCCATTCAAGGGCTCAGACTCTGTATTCGTGAAAGTAACCTTCAAAATCGGAGAAACCAACAAGCTACTCATCGAAAAATGGAAGGAACCAGTCATAGAGCCAACAGAATAGCAGACAAAGGACTCGGAGAAAACAGGAAGAGTCCCCTCAAATTCCCTCTCTCTCTTTTTTGAGAATACGGTAAAACACTTATTCTTCTCCAAGCGTAAACTGTCATAGGTGCCAAGTTCATGTCCAAATTGAAAAAGGTATTAAAAGAAGTAAAAAACGAGTTAAGAGAAAAGGAAAGCCTGCGAGAAAAGGCCCAAGATGACATGCGAAAAGCAACAAGCCTCTCAAAGCAAGCAATACTTATGATCCACCAAAAAAAGTTGAAAGAAGCCAGAAAGCTTGTTGATGAAGCAAAGAATATTATTAAAAAGCTTAACGAAGCTTCAGAAACCTGCCCAGAAATCGTTCACGGTGGCCTGTTCAACGCTGCACGCCAAGAATATTCTGAAGCCAACATATTTCTAACATTGATTGAGGAATCACGATTCATGACGCCAAAAGAGATCGGAGTACCTTCGACTGATTACGTGCTTGGACTAGCCGACGTAATAGGGGAGTGCAGACGTTTAGCACTGGATGCACTTCGAGAAGGAGACGCAGAGAAAGGTGAAAACTGCTTAGAGACCATGGATGAGATCTACGTCGAGCTTATGGCTCTAAACGAGGCTTATATGCTGGTTCCTGGACTTAGAAGAAAATGCGACGTAGCCAGAAAAATCATCGAGATCACGCGTGGAGACATAACACAAGAAGTTCGGAGAAACATTTTAGAGAAACATCTTAAACGCTTCGAAAATCTGGTCAGGAAGAAAAGAGCATAGGCTTGGCACTTGTTGAGTAGAATAGTATGGTTGCGTTCGGCGAAACACGCACATTTTCCGTCAAAAAAGCCCATGAAGCGCAACTACGGTTGTCCAAACAGATCATTCTCGAAGATAGGTTGCCAGACAAAATTCACCTAGTCGCTGGAGTCGATGTTACTTACTCAAAATGTACGTCGATTGGAGCCGTAGCTGTCTTAGATTATGACTCTCTCATACTTGTGGAATCGCAAACTGCCCTTTGCAAGACTCCCATCCCCTATATGCCAACACTGCTTTCCTTCAGAGAAATCCCACCAGCGATTCTGACCATCAAAAGACTAAGGACACGGCCAGACCTTCTACTTGTTGACGGACAAGGGTTTGCTCATCCTTATCATTGTGGTTTTGCGAGCCATCTTGGCCTCGTAATGGGCAAGCCAACGATAGGAGTTGCAAAGAGCAGGTTGTTTGGCGAAGCTGAAAACGTCAAAGCAGAAGAAAACGTCGCCTTCCTAAGACATAAAGATGAAGTCGTAGGTGCTGTTGTCACAACAAGACGAAGAAGCAAACCAGTTTATGTCAGTGTTGGGCACATGATTTCGTTGAAAACAGCAATAGGAATCGTCAGAAAATGCACATGCAGCAACCGTATTCCAGAACCTCTTCTGAAAGCGCATGAAATAGCAACGGCGGAGAAACGAAAAATCCATATTCAACAAGCAAGTAACAGATAAACCGTGGATGTAAATTGTTCAAGCAGGAACTTCAATTGCTAACTGACAAGATTCGTGACGAGAACCTTCGGAAGAAAGTCCTTGATTTACTGAAGAACCCGACGTTTGAGATAGATGGAAAAAAGCATCTGGGTCTACCCTTCGATGTTTCACCTGCTGGATTGTCACATCATCATTGCTATCCCGGCGGATATGTTGAGCATGTTGTTTCAGCAGCTAACATTGCGTTGGTAATGTGCAATTCTGTGGAGAAAGTCTACCATGGAAAAGTGAATCGCGACCTTGTTCTAGCTGGCATATTGTTACACGATGCTTTCAAACCTGTTGCGTATTTGTTGAATGAAAACGGAAGCTACAGCTCAACACAGTTGGCTGAACACCTAGATCATCTATCACTGGCAACTTCAGAATTGGTTCGAAGAGGCTTCCCGCTCGAATTAATTCACATAGTCGCCGCCCATCATGGAAATTACGGCCCAATTAGCCCCCACACTATTGAGGCTCTGATCTGCCACTTGGCGGATATAGCCGATTCACGATTGAACGGCGAGGTCCTAAGCGCAGCATCATATCTTGCGAGAAGGGCTGTTGGACAGGAATTGCCCAGGCTGAATTCGAAGGAAGCTTTCGAAATAGTCCGTTCGAAGGCCATCGAAGGCTGGGAAGGAGTAGCAACGACCGTTGAGAAGATCAAACGAAAAAGGAAAGCGCACAAAACTTAATAGCAGTGGACACGTGAGATACGAAAACGGCGCCTGAAAAATGGAAATATCGTTTGATGAATTCCAGAAACTGGATTTGCGCATAGGGAAAATTCTGGAAGCAAATCAGATTCCAGGTTCACGAAACCTCATCAGAATGATAGTGGATTTTGGAACCGAAAAAAGGCAGGCAGTGGCAGGTCTCTTGCAGTATTACAAGCCTGAAGACCTCGTAGGCAGAAAATGTGCATTTATCCTAAACCTTCAGAGGCGGAAAATGATGGGCGTGGAGTCTCAATGCATGATTTTCGCCGCTGAAGACGACAAAGGCAACGTTGTACTTCTGCAACCAGAAAAAGACATCGCTGAGGGAAGCAGAATCCACTAGAACGCCTGCATCCAGCCTCTAACTCAGCAACTTAGTGATGGCCTCTGCATTTTCCTCAGTTTCAGCTAGATAAGCAATCATTTCTGGGTCCAAGTCAAGCCATTTCGCAAGTCCTGCAGCCATCTCTACATTGTTCTTGAAGATGATCTTCAGATAAGGAAGAGTATCTTTCGATGCTCTAAAAGCCGAGATGTGGCACTTGCGCTTGATTTTTCGTCCTATGCTCAGTTGTGTTGCACGCTCAGCCCTAGACCTTGACAGCATCTGAATGCGACTAGGAAACCTGAACGGTATCCACTCTGAAACTCTACTGTTTTGCCTAGCCATAGCTACGCCAGCCGTCATGTAATCAACCACGTACCGCGTAAAACTCCAATCCTGCAAGGAACGAATTCTGCCCCGATAAACGTCTGCTATAGAAAGCGCATCCATCGCTTTAGCCAGATCATGCGGGTCAGTCATGTGGTCTGGCACGTTTTCATATATCCATTCAAAAAGCATGTCAATATCCACATCAGCCATATTAACCGCCTGCTTTGCGCTCATGCACGTTTTTCCATAAATTATCATTCTTAAAACGTTAAAAATGGTGTCCTGTCTGTCTCGATAGCCAAGCCAAGAAACATCTTCGTAGGCTAGCTTCCGCTTGCCCTGACCCAGAGCCTGCAAGTCGTTCACAGCAGAACGAATGTCGCCCTCGGAGCGTTGAGCAATGAATTTCAACGCGTTTTCGTCAGCTTGAATTCCCTCGGCGTCGCAGATTCCTTTAAGGTGTTTCGCAACTTCTCCAGCAGGAGGTTTCTTGAACTCAAATAGAACGCAATAGCTACGAAGGTTTGTGAAGCGTGGGTCATACGCATTATTGGCTATCAGAATTATGGGACATTGAGCAATCTTCACGATATCCGTAATTGCTTTGACTCCACCCTTGTCCGCTGTACCTGTTAATCCATCCAGTTCATCAAGCAAGACAATTCGTTTACCGCCGAACAGTGATCCAAACTGTGAAGCTAGTCCTGCAAAGCGGTTGACGGCGTCCTCTGTTCGGTAGTCGCTTGCATTCTTCTCTACAAATTCCATGTGAAAATCGTTAGCCAAAGCCTCAATCGTAGCTGTTTTTCCAATGCCCGGAGGACCGTATAGAAAAGCAGCCCTCTTTTTTGGCGCTCCTTTATCCCAAGACTTGATCCAATCAACAAGCTTCTGAAGTGTTTCCTTGTTCCCGATAACCTGAGTTAGAGATTTCGGTTTGTGCTTAACGGTCCAAGATGCATACAACAGTTTGCACCTAACTTGCGGTCTTCAACTCGGAACCAGCTTCAACAAGTCTAGCCAACAACGAACTTAGCTGAACTTCCTCGTCCGCGCCCTCGACAAGCCTATAATCCACCTCTCCTATGATATCGGCCAGTTTTATCTTCCATGGTTCTGGAATGTCTGCTCTGAATATTTCCGAGTGAATTTGCCGAATTATGTCGCTACCCGCAACCCCATATTTTTGAATCATGTCTCGCAGTTGCTTTCTTGCTTCTATGAAGTTGCCGTCCATGGCGGTCTTTATCATTTTCTGAACGTCGGCTGGGCTGGCTCTGCCCGTTATCGAATAGACCACTTTTGCGTCAACAGGCTTGTTTAGCGAAGCCGCGGCTTGCAGAGTGTTTATCGCCTTTCTCAGGTCACCACCGCACACTTCAAAAATGGCATCCAACCCTTCAGGTGACAATTTGACTTGTTCTTTCTTGGCCATTTCGCTCAAGTAAGTGTCATGCTCCTCTCTGGGCAAATACGTGAAACGGAAAGGCGCACACCTCGACTGGATTGGCTCAATTATTTTCCCGCTGTAGTTTGCGCACATAACAAATCGGCAAGTTCCAGTGAATCGCTCCATTGTTCGCCTCAACGCCTGCTGTGCATCAGAAGTCATGTTATCCGCTTCATCCAAAATCATTATCTTAAATGTAATTTCACCAATCGATTTCACTCTTGCGAAAGTCTTGACTTTTTCCCGAACCACATCAATGCCTCTTTCGTCACTAGCATTCAACTCCATGGTATGCTCTCGGTAAGCATCACCATAAAGGTCTCTTGACAAGCAAAGCGCAGCCGTGGTTTTCCCCGTTCCAGGAGGACCCGCAAAAATGCAATGCGGAGCATTCCTTGACCTAACGAAGCTTTTCAAACGTTCAACTATTTCTTTTTGGTCAACAATGTCGGCCAACGTTTTAGGTCGGTATTTCTCAGCCCACATCTCAAAACTCACTGCGAGCAAGCCCCCTAGCTTATAGGTTGTTATATGCGCTAATAAAAGTATATTTTAAACAGAAAGAATGCGAGATTCATTCTTCTTCCAAGAAACCCGTCAAAAACACTGCGTATTCACACGGATGCTCATTCTTAAGCAGGGACTTGATGATCTTTATCTTCCCTTTCTTGCCGTGAGAAACCCTTGAGATCACGTAGTCTATCGTCTTTTTGCGAAGATTGCAAAGCCATGTTTTCTGTCCCGATTTGACTAGCTGATAGTAGGGGCACGTCTTGTACTTGAGCGTGAAGCCGCCTTCGAAATACTCGATTTCAACCTCTATACCGAGTTCCCGGTACATCTCGATAAGTCTATATCCAACCTCTTTTATGGTCCACGGATAATCCTCAGGATATATCTCATCTATGTGATTCTTTATTATTTCAAAAGCTTCATCGCAAGAGTTTGCAGACATTTCAGCCACGAGCGCTTGCATCAATTTCTTGCGTGGAACAGGTTCGAGAATGGGCTTTTCTAGCAGTTTTAGCTTGAAACTTAAGAGGTTCTGGAAAACTGTAGTCTCAATCTCATAACCGAGTTCCTTAAATATGGATTCGATAAATGCGCGTTGACCATTGATGACTAGGAAGTCGATTTTCTTGAAAATTATCGTGAAATGCTCATCGTCAACAAACCGAATCTCAGCATCTGGCTGTACAGAACTCAAGTTCTTCAGAATAAAAGTCTGAGCCAATCTCTTGATCTTTTCTTGATCGCCCCTTGCCAACAAACGTATGGCACTGGCGACACGAACGCCCACGTCGCGATATACTTCTGAGAACTTCTCTTTATCAGTCTCATACATTTTGGAGGCAAATGAGTTAACTACTTCACGCGGAATCGGAACGACATCCAAGAACTGCCGGCCTATTGTTTGGAACAGACTCACCTCAACCACTTGGTCCAGCAAGCTTTGGTCTTCTGTGCCGACAAATTGAATCGTTACATTGACTGTCATATGTTCGATAGAGGATTTCAAGAGTTTCCAACCTCGCGTTGCAAGCACGACGGACAGCATCACGATTGAGAGCTTGGCCACGGAAGGCGATGTCGTCTGAAAAGAGATGTCCAGAGTCTTCTCGTCAACTTCTCGCAATATCTTCGCTTGCTTAAACCAGTTCATTTTTATGAAAGCCGAAAGCAGGCTTTTCACAAATTCCTTGGGCTCTGTCGGAAGTTCGTCCGTGCCAAGAGCAATCCTTACATCTTCCATAAATGAGCCAAGATCCGTGATGGGTTCCTCAAGATGCTTTCCGGCCCAATTCATGAAAGCCGGTCCGACTAGAACAAGGCTGTCTCTGAAGAGCCCAGGAGTAGAGGTTGAAAGCCTCTTTTCGATTTGCTCATTAAAGGTCTCTGCAAACTCCTTTTTCCTCATTGAGTAGAGTTCTTGACGCAACAGCTTAACTGCGACATCCTCTCCAACTACCCTTATGTCGAAAGGCACTTGCAACCCTTCAAGTATTACTGCTATTTGGAAGGCTACAATCTCAGGCAGGCGGTTGAAGACATGTGGTCTCAAGATCACGGTGTTTTCTATTTCATTGCGGGAGGCGATTTCAAAAAGCCGAGTCAGATTCACTAATTCCTCAAGGATTAGCACGAAGTCTTTGAAGTTCGAAGGGGTTTTCCAAGATGTTGAGCCCTTCAATATTTCGATGGTGTTCTTTGCTTCTGCTCTTTGTTCAGCCACAAAGTCCTGAATTGTCTTGTCTCCAATAGCCACTTCCAGAAGGCTATCGACTATTTTCTTCCCAATGGAAGTTAAGTCCAAGGCTTCTCTCAGATTTGTTTGCTCATTCATCCTTGCCTTTATTACACAATCGTCGCATGAACCGACTCTTTCAACTCTGAGAAGAGTCTCTATGGCCTGTTCAAGAACACGACTCTTGGTACCATAAGTCTTGGCTAATTCCTCGATCATATTGTCGGTTTTCTTAGTTATCGTGGTGTGAAGATGAACAGACATACGTTTCCCTGATCATTTCGTGAAAGGGTTCCTTTTAAACATGTTCACAGATGTTCGCGAAATGTACACATAAAAAAGAGGGGAAAGTTATTTGCTCGGAATAGCTTTCGGCTCGGCGATCGGACTGGACCCTTTTCGTTTGCGGGAAATCATAGCGTCGGCAACTCTCTTAACTGCGCTCATGTAAGCTGCGACTCGCATGTTCACATTGTATTGCTGCGATATTGCCAGAACGTCCTTGAATGCCTTAGTTATCGTAGCCTTTAGTTTGGTTCGCACTTCTTCTTCTGTCCAGTAGTAGTTCATTTGGTTCTGCACTTGCTCAAAGTAGCTGACGATCACGCCACCTGAGTTCGCGAGGATGTCTGGAATGACGAAAACACCGTTTTGATACAGTATTTCGTCTGCCTCCGGGGTTGTCGGACCATTTGCACCTTCAGCAACTATTTTCGCCTTGATCTTGCTTGCGTTAGTATTGGTGATCTGGTTCTCCAAGGCGGATGGAACAAGGATCTCGCACTCAAGCTCCAACAGCTCGTCATTTGTTATGTTCTTGCATCCTTCATAGTCAATAACCGAACCTGTCTTGTTCTTGTGTTCCAGAACTTTTGCAGGATCCATGCCTTTTGGATTGTATATTCCGCCCTTTGAGTCTGAAACCGCTATGATTTTGCATCCTAGTTCATTCAGCAATCGTGCCGCATGATATCCAACGTTTCCGTAGCCTTGAACGGCTACTGTTGCGCCCTTCAGCTCAATACCTTGATGCTCTGCAGCCTCAATTACAGTATACATCACGCCTCTAGATGTTGCCTCATTTCTTCCAAGTGAACCACCGACGTGCACTGGTTTCCCAGTTACCACGCCGAAAGCATTGTATCCCACCATTTCGCTGTATTCATCCATTATCCATGCCATTGTCTGCGCGTCTGTGTACACGTCTGGTGCTGGGACGTCGGAATATGGTCCGATGAATCTGGCCATAGCGCGTGTGTAGCCTCTGGTCAGCGTTTCCAATTCTCCGGGTGACATTTCTTTCGGGTTGCATCGTATTCCGCCTTTTCCTCCACCGAGAGGCAGGCCTGTCACCGCGGTTTTCCATGTCATCCATGCAGACAGTGCTACGACTTCGTCCAGTGTCAATTCTGGGTGATATCTTATGCCGCCCTTCGTCGGACCTAGCAAGTCATTGTATTGTACACGATAGCCGGTGAAGACCTGTATGCTTCCATCGTCCATAACAACTGGAATATTAACGATGATAGTTCTCATCGGACGTTTCAGCATTTCATGTATTCCTGGGTCTAGATTCAGCTTCTTGGCGGCGATCTGAAGAAGCTGCAGGACAGATTCGTAAGGGTTTGGCGTTGCTACGACTGGAGCTAATGTTTCGGTCTTGATTGCTGCTGCTGATTGTATCTTTTCCATGAGGTTTCTGAAGCTTTCTCTTGCATATTCACCATTGCCTTCAGTGGTTCCAAAAAACCACTTGTAGGCTTCGACAATAGCTTCTGACCTGTTCGCCATGAAGGAACCAGTCTGTGCCATTTTTGGATTCTCCGTGAAGTAGTCAATCAGCACCCGCAGCATGTTGATTTCTTCTTCAGAAAGCGAAGACCATCTTTTGAGCGGATATGGTGCTTCGACTTGAATGTATTTTGCTTCATTGCTCTTCTTCTCAAGTCCCTCAAACGTCTTCCACGCATCTTCTATGGGGATGCCGAAGTTCTCTGAATATGTACTCATAAGCGCGTAGTGGGCAGTCGTGTAGCTCTCGATTTTTGCTGTCAGCTCAGGTTTTTCGACAAAGAAATCAGCCATCAGCTTCACCATTCCAAGTTCTCGTCCTGAAAGCTCTATTGTTGTCAGCATTCATATCAACTCCATTTTGCAGAGAACAACTAAAGCAATGTTCAAATATAGAAACCTTATGTACACAATGTACACGCCTGAACACTTCGGAACACACCTAAACGTTTTTATCGCCAAACAATAGTCAAGACATGGAGACACACAATGGAAAAGCATCAAGTGCAGATGTCTTCGACAGGGATAAAAACCCTAGACAAGGTTTTAGGCGGTGGTCTTTTCTTAGGTGAAAATGTTTTACTAGAGATAGAATCAGGCACACTAGACCGAGAATTCGTCTACGCTTTCATAAAGCAAGGCATCGCCGAAGGAAATCAAGTCATATATCTTGATTTCATATATCCTCCACAAGCATTAATGGTACAGTTTAGGCCACTGGTTGAAGCTTTTCCAGACGGATGGGAAAATAAACTTCTCGTGCTAGATTGCTTTTCTGAATCTTCAGGTCAAGGCGAGTTGATATTCAGTGACTTTTACGATAAAGCTCCATCATGGATTAGGAAAGTTCCAAGTTCAAAAGATCCAGAACAATTTCACAGATTCTTTGGAAGAATTGAAAGAGAATTCGTGACTTCAGGTACAAGACTTGTTTTTAACAGCTTAACATTAATGGAACACATTTGGGGGCGGGAAGCAGTAAAAACTTTCTTCGGTCACGTTTGCCCAGCACTATTCGCCTATAACACGTTAGCTTGTTGGACGATAGCTAAAAACGCGCATCCGAAAGAGTTCTGTGCCATCATTGAACACATGACACAAGTAGTTGTTGAATTTTCGAAAGAAGGAGCAAAGAGGTTTCTTGAAGTTAAGAAGGCTGGCCGGCGATATGACCCGCAAACTTTTCAGCGTCATGAATACACGGTGAAAGGACTCAAGATCGACATCATCTAGAAATCCAGCCGCGGTTTTTGTATGTTCATAAATGTTCATTTTTGAGCGATCTTAAAGCAATATTTAAATTCTGACGTACACATTTCTAATGCTCTAAGCATTTGCAAACGTAAAGGAGAGAGGAAAATGAGCGAACGTGTACAAAAAAACAGTGCCTATCTAAACGGAAAATCAACCTGCGGAACGACGACACGAGTCAAAGACACAAGCCCAACAAGCGGAATGTGCCCCATATGCATCCGCGACTGCCCAGTCCTATGCGAAATCAGCCTATCCGCCTTCAGAGGAAGAGAAGCACTCTACCCAGAACCAGTTCAATTCGGCTACAGCACAGCCGGAGCCCTCAAAGACTTCGGACTAGACTGGTCCCACTTCAACATCCAAGCAGGCCTATTCGAAGTCCTAGGCATAGAGGAAAACTCCGACGTAGCCACCTTCCCAAACGCAAGCACGGAAACCAAGGTCGGAGGAGTACGACTAAAAGTTCCAGTTCTTTGCGGCGCTTTCGGCTCAACTGACGTTGCAAGGCTGAACTGGGAAGGCCTAGCCATAGGCTCAGCTCTATCAGGCGTATCGGTGATAGTCGGCGAAAACGTCTGCGGCATGGACCCAGAAGCACAGATAACAAACGGCAAAGTCACTGACTCAAAAGAACTGAAAAGAAGAGTTGACTTGTTCAGAAAGTTCTGGGATGGAAAATACGGAGAAATAGCGGTACAAACAAACGTTGAAGACCAAAGGTTAGGCGTCGACGCCTATGCACTCTCAAAGTTAGAAGTGAACGTTATCGAAAGAAAATGGGGACAAGGCGCAAAAGCCATCGGAGGCGAAGTTCGAGTAAGAGATCTAGACAGAGCCATCATGCTGAAGAAAAGAGGCTACATAGTGATCCCAGACCCAGAAGACCCAACGGTCCAACAAGCATTCAAAGAAGGCGTCTTCAAGTCCTTCGAAAGACACAGCAGAGTAGGCATACCCAAAGAAAAAGGCTTCATAGAAGACATCGAATGGCTCAGAAAACAAGGCGCAAAACATGTAACACTCAAAACTGGCGCATATAGACCTGCGGCTTGCGCATACACAATGAAAATGGCTTCAGAAGCAAAGATTGACGCTGTATACTTCGACGGAGCAGGAGGCGGAACGGGCATGAGCCCAGTTTCAATGATGGACGAAATGAGCATCCCAACAGTCTACCTGGAAGCTATAGTCCTAAGATGCGCACAGTTGCTGAAAAAGAAGGGTCGATATGTCCCTGACTTAATCATGGCTGGCGGCTTCATCAATGAAACCCAGATCTACAAGTCTATCGCCATGAGCAACTTCGGAGACGGACCGTTTGTAAAAGCAGTCTTGCTGGGACGCTCGCCAATAACAGCGGCTTTCAAAGGAAGTTACTTCAAGCAACTGGCCCAAGAAGGCAAGTTGCCAAAAACCTTCGCAGACAGGTTCGGAGCTACACCTGAAAAGTTCTTCATTGCTGTTCCTGAACTGAAAGCAAAATACGGCGAAAGCTTCAAAGAAATTCCATGGGAAGCCATAGCAGTCCACACATACTTGACGGACCGCATCGGCGTAGGACTGAAACAGTTGCTAGCAGGCAGCAGAAGATGGAAGCTAGACTTGATCGGCAGAAATGACTTAATGAGCCTGAACGAAACAGCGGCAAAGGTCACAGGCATACCAATGGCAGATGATGTAGAAAAAGACGCGATTGAAAGAATTCTAGGCTAACATCATCCTCTTTTTTTACTTTTTTAGGGAATCCTTAAATTCTACAGTTCAACAAGCAGAGAGACTGCCAAAAAAAGGGGAAAATCTTATGGGAAAAGAACAAACGGCATTAACAGTTGCATTGGAACAGTTGAAAATAGCTTCTGAAAAACTAGGACTCGACCCGGGAATGCATGCAATGCTAGCCCATCCAAAACGGTCACTCATTGTGTCTGTCACAGTCAAAATGGACAGCGGCGAAATGTCCACTTTCACTGGATACCGCGTACAGCATTGGGATGCAAGAGGACCGTTCAAGGGGGGCATACGCTACCATCCAAACGTCACGCTAGACGAGGTCACGGCATTGTCAATGTGGATGACTTGGAAGTGTGCCGTTGTAGACATTCCCTACGGTGGCGCAAAAGGCGGAATATGCTGCAATCCGAAGAAGATGTCAAAGGGCGAGCTTGAAAGAATGACGCGGCGATATACGAGTCTGCTCTATGATTTCATTGGGCCACACCGTGATGTGCCAGCACCTGATGTTTATACAGATGCTCAGACGATGGCGTGGATAATGGATACTTACAGTCAAATAACAGGCTACAGTGTCCCAGAATGCGTGACTGGAAAACCCATCAGTATAGGTGGTTCAGAAGGAAGAGAACAGGCAACGTCACTCGGCGTCGATATCTGCGCAAGAGAAGCAACCAAACGTCTGGGCTTGAAACTCAAAGGAGCAACAATAGCAGTTCAAGGCTACGGAAATGTAGGTATGAATGCTGCCAAAATAGCACACGGCATGGGATGCAAGATCATCGCAGTAAGCGATTCAATCGGCGGAATCTACAACTCAAAAGGTCTAGACCCATACGAAGTACACGAGCACAAAGTCAAGACAGGTTCAGTCGTCAAATTCAAAGGAAGCAAAAGCATGACAAACGAGGAATTGCTGGAAACCAAATGTGACATACTGATACCAGCAGCGCTAGAAAACCAGATTACCAAAGTCAATGCGGACAAAATCAAGGCAAAAATAGTCTCTGAAGGCGCAAATGGACCAACAACGCCAGAAGCAGACAAAATCCTTCACGAAAAAGGGATAATCCTCATACCAGACATCCTGGCTAACGCAGGCGGAGTAACAACAAGCTATTTTGAATGGGTCCAAAACCTAACACGCGAACACTGGACAGTAGAAGAGGTAAACCGAAAACTAGAAAACAAAATGGTTAAGGCTTTCAATGACGTCTGCAAGATTTCCCAAAAAGAAAAATGCGACACGCGGACAGCAGCATTGATACTTGGTGTTGGAAGAGTAGCTGACGCCATAAAAACGCTGGGCTTATGGCCGTAGCAAGATGAAAAAACCACTCTCTCTTTTTATATCCTATTCTGGCAAAAACTGTACTGCTATTCTGAATTTTACTCGAGCCATAATCTAAGTTTTTAAACTGCAGTTCTTATATCCGCCTTGTAAGAGCATTAGCAGTTGAGGGTGGAGAGGAGGATGCAGGCTAAAACCGTAGCGGCAATAAGAGATCTAGATTTCAGTTTTGAAAACTCGCTCGCAAGAATCATAGCAAACAGAAATTGTCCAGAAATTAAGCTTGCCGGACTAAGTATAGGGCCTTTTGAAGAAGGAAATGAATACGAAACCTATTATTGGATAGCTCAAGAACTCGAGAAATCTGGAATGGCCCACTTTCGTGAAGACGAAAGCTTCGGCCTAGCTAGGATCAGCAAAATCCAATGGACAGAACGCGTACAAACATCTGGGCAAGTATCAAAGCTGCCGGAGGATTTCTATCCTAAACTCCGGAGATGCCTATCCGAGCTGAAGAGAGACTCTGCAAAGACCCCTGAGAAACTGCTTGAACATGAGAAAGCTAAACACTTGACACGAGACATCGTGAATTCGAGAGTAAGAAAAATTGTGTCAATCGCCTCGGCTCCGGCCCAAACAGAGCAAGCATTCAAGAATTTCACGATGGAAGAAAGGTTTCTTTATGATCAGCTTTACAGGCTCATTAACGAATGGCGGGCACGAATACTGGAATATGAGGAGGAAGAAGAATGACAGAAGAACTGGAAGCGATAGATCCGCAAGAGCAATTTCAAGAGTTTCTGAAGACAGAGAAGTACCGCCAGCGAATATCGCAAATGGCGGTGGCAAGTAAGACTTCATTAGTAATAGATTTCGAGGACCTTTTGGCTTTTGACCAACGGTTAGCTGAAGAGCTTCTGCAGCGACCAGAGGATTATTTAAGACATGCCAATAACGCGGCGTATGATCAGTTGCGGATAGAAGATCCCGAGTACGCTGAAAAACTGGCAGCAGAAACGGTAATAGCCAGAATAGTGAGGTTACTGGAAGCCGCACCATTGAGAAAGCTTGGCTCAAACCACATTGGAAAGCTCGTAATGGTTGAGGGCATCGTTGTTCGGTCAACTCCAGTCCGCCCAATGGTAATGCAAGCCGCCTTCAAATGCAAGAGATGCGGCGAATTGACCTTGGTAAACCAGACAGGCCAATTCATCAAAGCACCTTTCAAATGCAACGCCCCTTCTTGCGACGCACAAGGACCCTTCGACTTTGTCCAAGAAGAATCCACATTCATAGACTCCCAAGACCTCCGTATCCAAGAAAGACCCGAAGACCTTCCTCCAGGACAGCTTCCTAGGACTTTGAACGCTAAACTTGTAGGAAGCGAAATAGTCGATGTCGCGAGACCAGGAGATCACATTTCCATAGTTGGAGCAGTCCGTGCATTTGCTCCAGCGCGTCCAGGAGTTGGAAAATTTCGCACCTTTGTCCTGTTTCTGGATGTCAACTCAATCGAGGTTCTAGGTAAAGAGCCTGAAACGGCACTTCCCTCACCCGAAGAAGAGGAAAAAATCCTTGAACTTGCGAAGGACCCATGGATTCACCGAAAAATAGTAACTTCAATAGCCCCCTCAATCTATGGATATGACCATGTGAAAGAAGCAATAATGTATCTTCTTTTTGGTGGCGTGCAGAAGACCCTTCCAGACATAACGATCAGAGGAGAAATAAACTCGCTCTTGGTAGGAGATCCAGGAACCGCAAAATCTCAGCTTCTGCAGTACGTGGCACGAATCGCACCACGTGGATTGTACACCTCAGGACGTGGCACTACAGCTGCTGGCTTGACTGCCGCGGTGATACGTGAAAAGGGAGGTGGAATGACCCTCGAAGCTGGCGCCCTCGTGCTGGCAGACAAGGGGATCGCATGCATTGACGAAATGGACAAAATGCGCCCAGAAGACAGGGTTGCAATCCATGAAGCCATGGAACAACACACAGTTTCTGTAGCAAAAGGAGGCATCGTTGCAACACTCAACGCAAGAACAGCCATACTTGCAGCCTCAAACCCATCGCTAGGAAGATATGAACCGCACCGTACGGTGGCTGAGAACATTTCCTTGCCTGTAACAATACTTTCAAGATTCGACTTGATCTTCGTCTTGAGAGACACGCCGAACAAGGAGTCAGACAGCAAAATGTCTGAACACATTCTTCATCTTCACAAAAGAGGATCAAGCCCTGTCGAACCGCCAATACCTCTTGAGCTGCTAAGGAAGTATGTTACTTATGCGAAGGGGATCAAGCCTGCCTTGACTCAGGATGCAATACAGCGTCTGAAAGATTTCTACTTGGCAATGCGCTCGGCGAGCGAGTCTGAAGGCTCACCTGTGGCGATAACCGCACGCCAACTGGAATCTCTGGTACGCATAGCAGAAGCGAGAGCCCGTTCGGCGCTCAAGAAGGAGGTTTCAGCCGAAGACGCAGAGGCAGCCGTTGCTATGATGAAGAGATCGCTGGAAGAGGTTGGAATAGACCTGTCCTCGTATAAGATGGACATAGACATCATAATGACTGGAAAACCGAAAAGCGTGAGAGACAAGCTGCAAGTAGTTATTTCAACGCTGATGGAGCTCGAAAAGGAGACAGGAATGGTCGAGAGAGCGACGCTATTAGCTGAACTTGATGAGAAATACAAGGTCTCCAGAGGAGACGCGGAACGTCTGATTGGCCAATTGCTTCGTGAGGGAACGATTTACGAGCCCAGAGAAGGTTACCTGAAGAAGACATAAATCTCCTTGGAGGATTGCCGACAGAAAAAGAAGATGTTGCTATTGCGCTGCCTCGACATTGGCTTCCTTATGATACTGAGCGTTAGCCGTGAAAGCCGTAATGCCAACAGCCAAGCCAACGTCGTTCAACGCTATGCTATCAGGATTCATTATGTATATGACGATTGTCCAACCGGACTTCAGTGTTAAGTCATTGTCAGATTGTACGAACGTTCTAGTAGCTCCTTGAACTGTAATGTCGAAGCTTGTCCCAGTAATGTTAGTTGGAGTCACCTGCAAGTCATTTGAAACGGTCACGTTGTTTGTTCTCCAGTAGTAAATATTAGTCCATGCACATTCCTGCCCGCGGACGGAAATCTTGTCAAGAACCACATCCTTTCCACCTGTGTTCAGGATAACTAAGGCCGCTTGAGCCCATGAACCCGAGGTATTGTACCAGACATGCTGCTTGGATAGGAACAGTGATTCCTCTTGCACTCTTGTCGTCGTCACGTTTATTGCATAGAATGTAACTACTGTCGCAAGCAGAACAGAAACAACCAACAGTATTAGTGTGGTCACTACCGTGCTTAATGCCTTGGTTTTCTTTAACAGATTCATATGTTCAGCTCCAATTCCAAAGATTGCTGAAGAATGAAACAGAAAACAAAAATATGATGATTTGTACGTCACAAACACCCAAGCAATCCAAAGATTCTTATTTCCACAGCCTATTGAAAGTCAAAACCTCGCAGACGTATTTAGAATTAAACTCTCGCAATCTAATTCCACATTCTGGGGAAATGTTAAAAGAACAAATCAAATGCTATTACTTGAATGTCAAAAAAAAAAGTGTGAAACTAATGAAGACAGTGATGGTTGTCGCTGGCACACGCCCAGAAATCATAAAAATGGCACCAATCATCAGAGCTTTAGAAAAAAGCAAGATTCCATCAACATTCGTTCATTGCGGTCAACACTACGATTATGACATGTCCCAAAAATTCATTGAAGATCTTAAGCTGCCAAAACCAGATTATGCCTACAAGCTCAAACCACTTTCACAGGGAGCACAAACAGCCCACATCATAACCCAAACGGAACATTTACTGAAGAGGACCTCACCCGCTATTGTGTTGGTGGAAGGAGACACAAACGGAGTATTGGCAACAGCCTTGGCAGCGGTCAAAATCGAGGTGCCTATAGGACACGTTGAAGCTGGCCTAAGAAGCTTTGATCTTCGCATGCCTGAGGAGCATAATAGACGCCTGACAGACCATATTTCCACGTATCTGTTTGCTCCCACAAGAACAGCTGAAGACAACCTAAAAAAGGAGAACGTCTGGGGAAAAATCTACGTAACTGGCAACACCGTCATTGACGCCGTTCTCCAACATCTGCCAATAGCAGAGAAGAAGTCAAGAATACTCAGTACCGTTCGAGTGAAAGGATTTGCTCTAGCAACTGCACACAGAGCTGAAAACGTAGATGACTTTGGAGTTCTCAGTAACTTTATGGAAGCTTTTGCAGAGGCGCCGATCCCAGTCGTTTACCCCATGCACCCGCGCACAAAGAAAAGACTAAAACAAAACGGAATCTATGACAAGATCAAAACATCAAAGAACATACAGATTTTGCCACCATTGGGGTATTTGGATTTCCTCATTCTGATGAAGAAATGCAAAATGATAATAACAGATTCTGGCGGTATACAGGAAGAAGCAACGGCGCCAAACATTCGAAAACCTGTCTTAGTCATTCGCCTTTCAACAGAAAGGCCAGAGGCGGTGAAGAACGGTTTCGCCGAGATTGTCGGCACAAGAAAGCAAGGAATACTAGAGGCGATAGAAAGAACGTTATATCATCCAAAGGAACTACCCGCAAAGTCTCCCTACGGTGAAGGAGACGCGGCCGAAAAAATCGTTAGAATAATCAAGAAGGAATTAGGCTACTGATGCATTCTACGAAATGTACGTGATTTTCTTATCCTCTTCTTTCCGTGTTTCCTCAGCCTGCAAAACCCTTCTCTCCTCAATCTTCTGCAAGCGGGTAACCATCTTCTCTGCTTTGGAAATCTCCTCATCTAAGCCACCAAGAGCCACATCTACTTTAAACATCCCGCTCAGCACTTCCAGTACGCTCTTGGCAGACTTGGGGTCTGGCAAATATCCGCGTGTCTCGCCTAGAAGGCAAAGCGCATCGGTTTTCTTGAAATGCGCCATGCCGAGGATCAGGCCAGCTGTTCCAACTATTGGGCTTCCTGTAGGACTTATGATGGCACCTGCCTGCAAGGCTATGTCCAGAAGCCCTTTACTCGTTGCTGCTACAACAACTTTCGGTTTGTCTTGCGCCTCCATTCGATAACCGCCAATGGTGACAACCATTCTCACATTGTATTTATTGGCAAAATCCAGAATGCGGTCAGAAATCTCGTACTGTCCTTCAATTGTCTGTGCTTGGCTGTCGCCTGTGAAAAAGATGAAGTCGTTCTTCCCGCTCTTGTTTTTCCAGAAGTAGAATGCTCCGCTAAGAAGTCTGACGCTTCCCTTCTTGCTGACCAGAACAAAATATGGGAAATGCGGGGAGTAGAGATTCGCGAACCTTTCAGCCTTTAGTTGTTTGACCATATAACGTATGGCGATCTTGCCGACAAGTCCTAATCCTGGGAGTCCTTCGACTAGTATGGGATTGTTCAACTCGGGCTTTAGGAGTTCTTTGATAAAAGTCTCTTTCACTCAGTCGAACGCTCCCGCTTCAAGGTCATTCTGTATTTAAGATACTTGTCATCAGGAGAGAATTTTGGCGGGTGTGGAATTCGAACTCTTCCCCCACAATACTGACACGTATCCTTTCTCAAAGTATAGCTTCCGCACTTTTCACATTTCCTCAAAAGCCAAACCATTTACTTCTCCCTTCTAAAGATGCCGTGACCGCCCGCCTTATCAACATTCGAAACGATATTCTCGGCAGTCCTCTGAAAAACGTCCTCCGCGCTTTTGTAGTTATCTGCCAAAACCTCAATTGCGTATTTTGGCGCGGCAATCACATAGAAACGAAGTTTCGCATCCCGCGATTTTTCAGCTTTCTGCGCAACTAGAAAGGCCTCCTTAATGATCTTGACGCCATTAGGTTTCATGCAACTGACTTCAATTATCCCTTTCACCTTAACCATTGGTACGTGTATTCTTTCTTGTGCAACTTCAGCGAAAACCTTCGCAAGTTCCTCTGGAACACCGATTCTTGTTAAAGCTTCTGTGCCTTCTTTCACTGCTATCTCGAATCCTTCATACAAGCTGTACTCCTTCTCGACAACAGTGCCTGCCTTTTCATAAACCTCTTCCAGCGACAGACCCGTCTTTTCGGCAACGCTTCGAAGAAGAGCGTCAGCTTTTCTTTCCTTCTTCCATGACATCATTTTCTCGATTCTTTCTCTCTTCGTAACTCTTCTAAGGGACAAGTCAATGTGGCCTTTCTCCATGTCCACGCGCAGGACTTTCAGAACGACTTTTTGGCCTTCACGAACGAAGTCACGGATGTTTCGGATCCACGATGAGGATATCTCGGATATGTGTAGCAATCCCTGCTTGTCATATTCATCTAGTTTGGCATAGGCGCCGAAGTCAGTGACACTCTGTATTGTAGCGATTATTAAGTCGCCTGCTTCTGGCCATTCTGGTTTCTTAGCTGCCATTACGGTGTTCATCCCTATTCGAAAACGGCCACTATTTCACCTTTGATTTTTGCCTTTCCGCCTGAAGGTTCGGCAAGTTCGGTTCCGCAAACGTTGCAATTCACCTTGTTTGCGGCGTGGCTGAAGACTACTTGCTCGTTGCCGCACTTTAGACACTTGACTCGGACGAAACTGCTTCTAGGTCTTGGAATAAGTTCTTCCCATTCAGTCATGACATCAAACCCCACATTTAGGCAATCACCAACTTCCTAAGACGTATGCCGTCTTTATGCCTCGTGTACCCACAAGTCTTGCATTTCAGTTTTTGAGTCTGCTTCTTCGTCGTCTTCGAGAATTCCCTCTGCAAAGAGTATTTTTGGCCTCCGTAGCCTCGCTTCTCTCTTGCGTGTTGGCGTTCACCTCTGGCTAGAGCTCTTCGCTTTCCCGGCTTGTAAAGCGAAACCGAGTGAACCTGATGCTTTTTGCATTTAGGGCAGTAAGTTGTAACTTCCTTTGGAACGTTCACTTCTGTCACTACCAGCTTTGCATAAAGAAAACATACACATTCTTATACCTTTTCGCCATCCTTCAGAAGACTTGTTTGACCCGAGCAAGAAACTCTACAGCCTTAGTGGTCAAGGTTTAGATGAGGAACTGATACTCATAAATATCACTACCTGCTTGAACGTTAAACAAGCATTCCAAACATCACAGAGGAAAAGGTCTGGAAAGATCAATGCTGAATTATAGACAGAAGGCTAGAGGAATTCTAAGCATCGCTAGAATACTATTGCCCATAATCTCGTTCATCATACCAATCGTCATACTATATTCACTAGACTCAAAATCGTTTGAAATTACGTGGAAAGGTAGAACATACTACCTCTTTTTTCTGTGGCTTCTCTTCTTAGAAACATTCTTGAACTGGAGAGAACTTGAGCACGCACTAGGAAAGATAAGATCCTTAAGAACCGGGGCCTTCGTTGTATCCTTGAGCTTTCCCACGATTTATGTGGTTACCACTAGCTATTACGGACTAAATACAGTAATTGCGAATCTCTCAGGGCAATATAAAATCCCATTCGCAGACTGGATGCCTCTTTCAACAGAGTATTTAGTTTTGACAGTGCTTTTTGTTTTGATAGTCTCCTTAGGTTATGGTATTGGACAGCTGATGAACTTGTCAATATCCACACTGTTTTTGGGAGCCATTGGGGCAATATACACCATTGACAATTTATACCCATATGGAAGATTCACTCTGTTTCAGATTATCGTACCAACCACAGCAAACCTCGCAATGAACGTCCTGAACCTAATGGGATATCACACTCTCTGGATTGGAAATCCTTCCAACATGCCAACTTTCATTGCTTGGAACTCACAAGGCAACTATTCTTCCGCATTTTCAATAGCATGGCCATGCTCAGGCGTTGAAAGCCTCATAATATACACAGTCACAATTCTACTGTTTCTGAAGAAGACCCCAATCTCATGGCCTGTCAAGGCAGTCTATTTCGCAATCGGGGCAGCAATCACTTACTTCATAAATGTCCTGAGAATAGCAACCATCTTCACAATATCAATAAACGGCGGAAGCATCGAAGCCTTTCATAATTTCTATGGCCAACTATACTCAATCTCATGGATAATGGCTTATCCACTAGTAATAATCGGTACTCAACTTTTGTGGGCTACAATCAGAAGTCGAAGAAGTCTGACAAGAGATATCTCAAAGGATTAGCAAGCGGGTTTTCCCTTTCTTTTCCTTAGTCGGCTTCAACTCTTTCGGCCAGACCTTGTTTGACCAAGATCTTGGCATTCTCAATCGGTAAAGATGCGATGTCCTCAGCCTTAAATGGTCCATAGGGTTTCATGTCAGCTCCTATTATTGTCGGAACGTCCTTCAAGAAGCGTAAGACAATACTTTTACGTTCTTGCATAACCTCTATTTGCTGCAAGTGCCCCCGAAGGAGGTTTTTGGCGAATGCCAAGTAAGCTTCGGCCAAAGGCGAAACTCCCGCCAAGAGTTTTTCTTCCTCAACCGTCAAAAAACCACTTGGAACCTTTTCGCCTTCCATCGCTACCTTGAGCAACTTCTTGTACCGTGTTCGAACTACGTTGCGAAGCATACACCTAACGTTTTGTACTTCAGTTTTGAGAAGCCTTGCCTTGACAGTTCTTTTGTCGAGCATTCGACTTTCTTCTTTGGCTTTCTTCAGGTAGTCGGCAATCTTGGCGTAGAAGTCCGGGGGAAGCTTTTCCAATTCGACGCTTTGAAGCTCCCGTTTCCAGGCTTCATACAATTCGCTATACATTCTACTCTACGACCTTCGCCCTGCCCTTGCAGACAAGCAACACAGCCGCAGCAGTGGGCAACTCAACCTTGCTGTTCTTGTAAGGACCAAATGTCTCGTCACCAAGCCTGAATTCAGGTGCATCAGACACCGAAACAGTCACAGTCCCCTTCTTAAAGGCTACCGCAGCTTTGAACGGATCAAAAACCTCAATGCTCGAAATTGGAAACTCAACCTTCTTCAGACCAGTCTTCCCATGCAATGTACCAGTCAATCGAATCAACCTATGAATATCCGTAGTGACAACCGTATCTATCTTGGCAGATAGGAGCTTGACACAGGATTCAGCGATCCTTTTCCAAGTTTCAAAACCCACACCCTTGATAGCCTTATAGGGTCCGACATCATCCCAGCTTTTCAAAATAGAATCCCTATTCTGTACTATCGTCTTGGCAAAGTTTTTCTTCAAGCCCATGCGCTCATAATCCTCTTGCCCAGCATTAAAGATGAAGTCGTACAAGCCTCTGGCTATTCGTCCGCGCCACCCAAAATCGCCCAAGCGAGGGCCGCTCGGAAGATGTACTTTACCAGATCCTTTTGAAAACTGATCACCAAAACCCGTGTCTAAACCTAAACCGCAAACGTAATCCACGATCTCTTTGCGCGCCACTGCATCAAGGGTCCTAACAGCCTCGCCTTCCACGTGAACGTGATAACCCCTATGACCAGAAAAGAAAACATGTATCTCTTTTTCAGAGAAACCGAAATCGCGCATCAGCATGTCCAGCAATTTCACGGTTTCGGCTTTCGCTGAATCTAAGCATTTCTCACATGGCCACGTTTTGACGTCAAATTTTTGACGTTGGCAAGAAGGACATTCTTCAGGGGTTAAGCCTTTGCCAACGAAGCCACAGCTACAACAAGTCCATTCATCATGGATCTTGCCACATGGTGTGGGAATGTGATCTGCGTCAATATCAAAGACTAGGTCGGCGCCAACCCAACCTTTCTTTTCCATCTCAGCCTCAGGTACTTCATAGTAGGCACAAGAATAGTAAGCATCCGAAACAAAAGCATTTTCAAAGAAAGATCTGAGTTCGTCAACAGAATCAAATCCCTTATGTCTAAACATCCGACCTTCAACAAACGACAGAAAGCCGAATTCCCTCTTCTCAATTGCTGATGGGGGGCCAATAGACATGGCTTCTCTTCTGTAGAAATCGGAAAAAACTCTTTTAAGAAATTCCGTTGACTGCAACTGTTTGCTCCTCACTGTCTAAGAAAACCCACGAAAATAAAATCGTTCTGCTGAGATCTTGAAAGGTTCAAGAATTTGCCATACACCGACAGCTACAAAGACTAAATTCGTCACGGATCAATTCCGAAAAATGATTGCACTACTATCTCTGAACTGCCAAAAAACTCCTTGGAGGGGGGCAACATGTTAGCTTTCTCTTGAAGCGCCAAGGTTTTCACAAGACGCCAGCGAATGATTCGATTAGCTTTAGCCACTCTTTCGATACTATTTTTACGTCAAAATCTTGCGCTCTCTTCCTGCAATTTCCCCTAGTACTGCTTGAGTAGTTCTCTTTCCACAGCTTAGTAGCTACGTCCACCAGTTGTTGATCATTTTCAACGAGCCAACCTGTCTGTCCATTGATTATGCTTTCGCTAGGACCTTGCCTATTGTACGTCAAGACAGGTGTTCCACATGCCATACTCTCAACTGGGATATAACCGAAGGGCTCATGTGTGAACGCTGAAAGAGTGTAAAGCGCATTAGAGTATAGATCCACAAGCTCTTGATCAGAAACTTTTCCCAGAAATTCTACATTGGGCTGTCTAAGCAAGTCGCTGGGGATGTATGGTGCCTTTGAACCAAATGCTTTGACCTTGACGCCAGAATCAGCTATTTTCTTTAACACAGAGTATTTTGTCTCCTTGCCAGCGTAAGTCAATGCATAGTTTCCCGAGGGGTCAGAAGTTGTGGGTTTGAAGAGCTCACAGTCTAAAGGCGGGTAAATGACTTTGTCGACCCTCAGACCCCAGTCTTCGTACATACTAGCACAGAAATTGCTATTGGCGACAACAAGCTTTGACCTCTCTTCGAGTTCTTTGTTAAAAACTCTATCGCGTCTGATGAAGAACCATCTCATTAGCCTATAAACCAGATTGTAGGTTCGCTTCATCTCAGCGGACATATCATCCAAAGCCCTGGTTACCGGTCCTTGCGCATAGTAGATGTGCGCATTCGCCAGAAAGCACTGGGAAAAATTCACAACCAAGGAGTGTGGGTTGATTGATTCAAACTCTGTTCTCATCAACCAAGATTCAAAGGTAAGCAAAGAACCTGAGAAATGAAAATGCTTATGCAAGTTCAACGCGTGAAAACCGCAAGATTCAAGCAGTTCAGCAACGCTTTTATCTACCACTGGCGAGGCAAAGATGATATCGAAATCTTCTTTCAATTCCTTCGCTATCAAGTAAGCGGGCATCAGAGGACCGTGCAAACTTTCCAAAGGGTCGAGAAGAAATAGCACGTTGGTCTTTTTCGAACTCATTATTATCATACATCCTTGCTGAGCACTATCGTGTATAATCGTTGAGCTATTTACTACTTCTTGCCGCGCATCCATATGTGGTTTGCTAGAAAACTCGCCTCAAACCATTAGCATCTGCTAAACAACGATGGAGGAATCTAAAGTGCAAATGCTGGTTTCTAGTCTAGCCACTTGAAACGCCCTCGCAAAACATGAAGCAAAACACCTTGCGACATCCCGGCAGAGCATGCTACTCGATGAAATTGAAAAATCCCCACAAGTTTTAAGAAGAGTTACGGAACTGTTTGTTCAGTGAAGGCGCGCGTAGGTCCGAATTCGCTCAAAAAAGGATCGCTCACAATAGTTGTGTTGGATTCCACAGCTTCTCCGATAAGATGATTTATACATCGGCATATAAAGCTAGGGAGAGCGTCTTCGAATACTGCATAATTCGGTCAATTAAACGTACTGGAAAAGCTCGAAATTGCAACTAGTTTGCATTTTCGCAGCAAACAGGGGACTGAAGCCTTTCATTTGAACCGCAGTAACGAACTATACAGGTTTAGGTGCATCTTCACTACCTCTGGCCAGTATTTTGCCATAGAATGTCTCTTCAAATTTGACCCAAGTTGCTCCTTCAACTTGTCGCTTTTGGCCAAAACTCTCATAGCCATAGTAAGCTCGTCCACGTTTCCCGGAGTGACCATAAGGCAATTATATGTATCTTTCAATTCGGCTTGGAACTTTGGAACCCTGCTGCATATTACTGGCTTTCCAAAATCGGCCACCCTGGCCAACGCACCGCTGGTCTCAAGGAAGTAGTCTTTCGTTGAAAGGAGAACTATGAACTCAGATTCGCCAAGATACTCGTCTAGTTCTTCATCAGGCACAAAATTCATCCATTGCACCTTGTCGCCCAGTCCCAGACTACTGATAAGGTTTCTTATTTTTTTAACATATTTATCATTATCATGCGGATGGCGTCCCCCTGCAAGAAAAAGCCTTGCAATGGGATTTTCAAGGGAGAACCTGGAAAAAGCCTGAAGCAAGCTTTCTAACTTTTTGTCTTCCCTTAAAAAACCCAAAGAGAGAATCATTTGCTCCCTGCATGCATTCTTTCCGCTATGGTTTGTTGAGTCAGCTCTAACAACTCCGTGGGGAATGATGACAATCTTCTCGCTCTTACATCCGTAGCTTTCCTCTAACCCTTTTTTCACCAGATGATTGTGAACTATCACTTCTTGTGGAAATCTTGTCAAAAGCACGGTCAAAGCGAAAATGACAGAATCCGCCACCTTGTTCAGAAAACCGTTGTTGTAGAGCTTTGCATTTCTTTGAATTACTGTGTGCATTGTTAAAACAACAGGTTTACCCGTAAAACGTATTGCTAGTAGAAGAAAGGGAATAAGTAAGGTTGAAGAAAAACCGTAGAGAAGCCACCCATAATGGACATGCAATATGTGGGCTCTGGATTTTACTACTTGATGCAATACTTGTAATAAGCTAAAGACGTTGCCTCTACTCCAGCGCCTATGAATAGCAATATTGTTTTGGCCATAGTCATTTGGGGTTCTGGCTCCGACCTTGTTTGCGATAATCTCGATGTGAGCAAAATCGGCCATCCTTTCGTACAGTTTTGCAGAGTAGAGTGCTATTCCGTCTCTATATGGGGGCCACGTTGTAATCGCACATACACTCAGACTTTTAACGATAGTTGTGGTCATCTAATTCCCTTTGCGCTCTTAAGCATGGACTCGAATTTTGGAAAGATCTTCTCGAAACTGTAGCATGTTGACTTTTCATGAAAGGCGCGAGCAATTCTGTAGTACTTCTCCCGCTCACTTAGCCATAAATTATATACTTTAACAACTGTGTCCGCAAATCCTTTGACGGTGGCCGCGTAGAAAAGTGGCAAGTCAAGTGAGTGAGCAGGAATTGGAGTAGTGGCCACCGGAGTTCCACACGCAGCCGCTTCAACTATCACTCCTCCAACAGTATCCATTCTGGAAGGATAAAGCACTAGATGCGATTCAGAGTAAACCTCTGCCAATTCCTCGTCGCTCAGAAAACCCTTCCCTTCAACAACCCCAAACCCCTTTCCGGTACAAAGAAACTTGATCCTCAATTTCTTCTCCAGAAGTGCGACGACCTTGAGGAAAACGTCAAACCCTTTCTCCCAGTGATGCCTCCCAGCAAACAACAGAGTGAAAACCTCACCTTTTTGTTTGACTCTAGGTCTAAAGACACTTGAGTTAACCCAGTCTGGAATGCAATGTACTCTTTTGTGCCTTACCTTGAAGCATGAATTTAGAACGCGCACTGCATCAAAAGCCGACAAGTCCCAATTCTTGAACAAGACAGAAAACCAATAAGAAGCGGCATACCTTGGCGTATGATACCGCTTAATAGCCGATACGGGGTTTAAAAAGGTCTCAAACCCTTCTTTTGAAGGAAAAAGGAGGGGCGAGTGAAGCCCTGCTATTGTGGGACACGAGAATTCAAACCTTCGCCATATGATTGGCACGTAGACGAGATACGCAACATCCGCATCAATTCCTACCCGTTTTTCCTCGCAGTAGCGAATGTCGAGTTCTCGCAGTGAATCGTTGACGCTCGAATTTGGGCTTCGGGAATGCGTTATTGGAAGAGCGTACACAGTTACACGGTTGCCCCCTTTCGCAAGGAAAACTGCTGCTTCCAAGATTTTTCGTTCTGCGCCTCCAAAACTTCGGAGACTTATTGGAGTGGCGAGTGCAACGTCCATGACGTTTCCTTCAGCATCAGTTGCCAAGCTGAATAATGTTTATGTTATCCATATAAAGCTCTTCACCAGCAGAAAGCGTAACCCCCCTTAGTGTTGCGTAAGCTATTGTATCTTTTACTTCAAATTCAAAGAGATGATATCCCCATTTGCCTTCTTCAACGTCAATTGTTGGTACAATGGTTGATCCCAATTCTCCGTTTTGCGTAAAAGCTTCAACCATGAAAACTCCGGTCAATAGACCTGCTATGTTTGACACCTTTACTCCGAATCTGATCACATAGCGCCCTTTCGGGATGAAGACCAGAGTTTCCCAGCAAGTCACATTTTTCGAAGACGGCACACACACGGCGACTCTTCCACTCTCGGACGTCGGATCTTCGGCTATTTGACAAAACTCACTGGAAATAAAGTCTGCAGCCTCAAACGTAAGCCCATATCGTTCATAGAGTACGGGAGTCCCACTAAACCCTTCTTTAAGAAGCAAGATTCCATCCAAAAAAGCGTACACTCCGTAATGCACTCTAGAAAGTAATCTCGATATTGTCAGATTCAAGTTGTAGGCATCGATTCCTCCCCTATTTATGTCCCAAAGAATGAAGTCTGGCTGCTTGGTTTCGAGAAAATCCGTTGCGTATTCTTCCCATATAGTTGAAATTCCTGTTTCAAATCCCTCGTAGGGTTCACTGTACGATGGGGGCAGAAGCCACACCTCAAACCTAGACGATACGTGTGGTTGAAGATTGTTGATGGTTAGAACCGACGCGTTTTCAGGTATTAAGCCGATTATTCTGTTTGCCTCTTGTGAGTAATTCGCGTCAAATGATGAAAATGGAAATTGAAGGAAAGGGCTTGCCCATATCATAAATATCAATGCGGAAATCATTATGATGGTTGAAATCCTTTTTGCGTCAACTTGAACGTGGGCAAGAAGCCTCTTGACCCCGTGAATTGACGACACGGCGAAAAATGGTATGACTACCAACGAATATTGGTAGCCTATCATATAGTAAGGTGCATAGTTAAGTGCAAAAGCAACAAGCAACCAAGGTAAACTCAGGAGAAAATGGGATGAAAACAAAGAAGTAAAGAAGAAGGGCCACAACATCAAGAAAACGTACCACAGTTTCGGAAAGCTATTGGCGACAAGGCGAGAAACGATGTTCCCAGGATTTTGTAATAACTCATTTTTCAATGGAGTCAAGATCGATTGTTCGTTGGTCCCTGGCACTCTTAGATTAGCAATCACCATGTTTGCCATGAATAGCCAAAAAAGAGACATGGATATTGTTATAGCCAAAAATGGAATAAGTCTTTTAATCCTTTCTCTCCTTCTCACGTTTGCAGCTAACTCGTGAACTATAATAAATAGAGTTACAAAACCCGCGAATTCGAGTGTAGAAAGCGAAAGGAATAGAAAAATGATGTAGAATTTCAAGTTTCTTTTGTACAGAAAGTACATGAGGCTGATCAGTGTTAGAGGCAAGAAAATTTCAACATGAAAATCGAAAAGGTTGGCTCCTATGATCATCGGATTGATTATGTAGACTAGACTCAGTTTTATGGCAAAAGATCCGTCTATCACTTCCCTAGCGAGATGGTAGAGTGGCACGGCGCCTAGGGCAACGATCAGGCTTTGTAGAACAAGCAGAGTTTCGGGACGAGGGTAAATTGCATAGAATGGGACTAGGAATACCAGTACTGGTGAGAAATGAACAGCAAAGAAGCTTTCGCCTAACCATGGTTCCACAGTATAATAGAAAAATCGACCGTGTATGGTTGACCAGAAGTTCTGGTTGAATATGCCTAAATCCCAAGCTGTAGAGAAGAAAAATGAATGCTTTAATATGGTTACTATGCTAAGAACTATAGTGTAACCAACTACTATGATAAGTAATCTCTTTTCTGGAAATATCCTCCTAAAGACTCTCCATAAACTATAGAGGGGCAAAGCTAGATTGGCACGTTTCAAGGCGTTGAACATTCTTCGTCACTTTCGATTGTCAACGAGCGATTGTAGAAATACAGGATCGTGAAATATCTGTTTTTCTGTAGATTGTCATGCCTATAATAGGTTATTGGGAAATCGACTAAACGAAAACATCAAGACCATGACGGCAAGGAATATTCAGAACTCCTTCAATTCTTAGAGGAAACCAAGTTGATAAAACAGCTTATTTAATCGACACACAGTTAAAGATACAGACGGGGTATCTATTGGAAAACCAAGAAAACAAAGGAACTAACGATGGGAAATTCAAAAATGCTGTTAGTAGACTTGGACGCATCTTTGACTGGACTTATCTGAAGCTGGCCTGTATCAAGGCGGAAGTGCTGCTTCTCGTTTGTGTGGTTCTTTATGCAGTAATCATGTGCTACTTAACTCTAGTGAAATATTACACTTTCCGCACAACCGCGTGGGATTTGGGAGTCTTCTCCCAATCCTTTTATACAACGCTTAACTTCAAGACTCTCTTTTATAATAATCTAGAATTGGGAAGCCATTTTCATGTGCATTTTTCGCCAACACTTTTCTTATGCCTCCCATTTTATGCGATTTACCAAAGTCCAGTAACACTTCTGGTCGTGCAAGCTATCGTCGTCGCTTTGGGCGGAGTTCCGCTTTACTATTTGGCAAGAAAAGAGTTTGGGAGCCCAGCGCATGGCATTGTCTTTACAGCACTTTACCTGCTTTACCCAGCGCTTCACGGGGCAAATCTCTTCGATTTTCACCCAGAAGCATTTGTTCCACTTTTCGGTTTTACAGCCATATACTTTTTTAGAAACGAGAAATGGGGCAAATACCTTGTTTTTTTGCTGTTATTGCTAATGGTGAAAGAAGACATGGCTTTGGTTGCTATTGGTATTGGGTTTTACGGACTTCTAAACAATGCCAAATCGCTCCTTAAAAAGAGATTCAACAAAGCAATAACTGCTTCTTTATTAACGATTCTCATTGGAGTAGCATGGCTTTTTTTCGCCTTTTTTATGGTAAGCTACTTTGTAAGATTAGATGGGTATGGATCTCTTTGGGATTATGGCTATTCTCATCACACAGAAAATGCTTATGGTGAGACTGAAGGAAAGGGAGGCCCGCTAGGCGTATTGTCTCATATTATTAGCAATCCAATGGAAGTGATCACTCAATTGTCTTATCTGCCTTCACAAAAACTCATTTTCTTCGCAACTCTTTTTCTGCCACTATGCATGTTTGCTTTTCTAGATATTCCGTCTGTTCTGCTTTTTCTTCCCACCCTTCTGGAGTTTATGCTAGCTTCTAATCCCCATTACTTCGCTATCAAATTCCAGTATACCTTTCAGCTGACGCCGACGATCTTCGTGGCAACTGTGAGCGGTCTCAGAAAGATTTTGACCATGTATGATGAAAAGCCAGTGAAGAAACGAGTTTTAACCCGTGTGTCATTTATAATGCTAGTTGGAACCTTGATCACTCTTTTATTCACAACACCAATGCTAATGCAAAACGTTCCTCTAGCAGTCAGTGAAAAGGATAATGCGCGGCAAACACTGATTTCATTAGTACCTCTAGCTGATAATCCGCATGTTCTAACGCAGAATGATTATTTTCCTCAAGTGAGCAATTCTAACTATTCTTATGCTTACTGGAACACTAGTAATGTTGACTATATCTTAATCGATATATGCTCACCTTGGTTCAAATACCAAGATCCAGCACCTGATGAGTACGTGGCAATATATGGAGAGCCCAAAATGCGCTTTGACGAATTTGTGAGAAATTGTGTTGAAAGTGGCGAATTTGGACTTTTGGCACAAGCTGAAAGCCTATTGCTTTATAAGAAAGGTTATGAAGGCAATGTATCATTCTATTTCCCATACGCAAGATCAATCGACTGGCAAACGCTATATTTCTCAAACATCACTTTTGTCAACGACCCAACCTCAATAAGCCAAAGAGTACTTCTACACAGAGCCAGCGATGGTCTAATACAGACTTTTTGGTATGGCCCATACTTGGAAGTCCCACAAGGTGAGTACGAAGTAAAATTCATGCTCAAAATAACCAATTCTACAGATAGAGACATTCTCTCATTAGACGTTGTCAAGGATTTTGGAGAGAAGACGCTGGCTAAAAGCGTTCTAACTGGCGGCAATTTCTCCAAGGTGAACGCTTGGCAAGAGTTCACGTTGTCATTCAAGCTCGATAAACCCGCTTTCACGGTTGAATTTAGAGGAACGGATGTATCTAACGCTACCGATGTCTATCTGGATTGTATTACACTGAATCAAGTTGCTCCGTCAGCATGATCTCAAGTGGCTAGAAGATTTCGGTCAAAAAAACTCAAAGCGACTGGCTAAACCCGTTACAACCGAAAGCTGACAGATTTTTCAAAGACAAAGGTATTCAGGTGCCGCAGAAACCGGATATAACAATAACGGTGTCAACGGCAAAAGTGGCTTTTCTGCTCTTGCTAACGCGCCAACTTCCCCATGAGGTTTGTGAAACGCTATTCCATCAGTTTCTTCAGGAAAACATAATAGATGAACTGGCGAATCTCGTTAAAGGCAAGTTTCGATTTTCCTTTCTTTCTATTCGTGAAATTTATGGGAACCTCTCGTATCCTGAAATTCCGTTTGTGTGCTTGTCGTATAGTCTCAATCTGTATTTCATATGTTTGGCTGTGCAAATCTCCTATAATGCTTCTCACCAGACTTGTTGAGTAGCACCGCATCCCGCTAGTATAATCCCGTATCTTTGCTCTTATCAGCAAAGACGCCATAGAATTGGCCACTTTGCTTATTGTGCGACGCATAATGCTCCAGTCTACCGTTTTTCCCTGATAACAATATCTGCTACCAATAACTAAGTCACAGCCTTTTCGAACAGGTGCAATTAGTTTGTGGATTTCTTGGGGGTTGTGTGAGTAGTCCGCATCCATTGTCACAACGCATTTTGGTGGGTTCCTTAGTGATAAGAAAACTCTGAATCCGTCCGTTATTGCAGTTCCTAACCCGGATTTTCTAGGTCTGACAAGAAGTGTGATGTTGCCATATTCTTTTTGAAGCTCCCTCACAACGTTAGCCGTCCTGTCTGGACTTGAATCGTCTATGACAAGTATGGAGGTGTTCAGGTTTAAACTTTCAATTTCATGAATCAATTTCTCGATGTTTGCCACTTCACAGTACGTCGGAAGAATTATCCCTACCTCGGAATGTACCTCGAGGTTTCCTTTTACTGGCGAAAGCTCCATTGTTTCCTTTTCACCTTTTAGTAATAGCGTGTTCACTTAATCGTCCTTGCTATATAAAATCTACCATTCTGCAAGTGTCTTCTACAAGCTCTGTTTTGATGCTTTTAACTTTTTTCTATAGTAACCTAACGGATGACGCACTTTCTGACAGAGTTCGTCCGAGTTTGTGCATACACTATGCGTTTTCAGCGTGTCGCATTTTGGCGGGATGTATCTAGTTCGAGAGCCTTTCTCTCCTGCTATGTGTTCAACTTGGTAGCGCGTCATCCTTTCGTTGAAATCAGAAAAGTTCCTGAACAATTCAATGACTTTTTCTGGGGGCATTCCTATGTTTACGAGGAAGGAGGTGAGCGTGAACCGACCGACATGAGAGAGGTGTCGGCCAGAAGTAAATGCTTGATAGAGAGCGTCTATGCAGGGTGGAAAGGCTGTTTGCACGATGACTTCGGGAAAGCCTTCCATCTCGGCTTTTCCTATTTTTTCCAGTGATAGCTTCTTTATTTTGTCTGCGATCTCTACTATTTTTGGCGGGAAGGTTGGTGTGTCTCTCACTTCCAGTCGTTTCTCGATGTGTTTGCGGACTTCTTCGTTTAACAATCTTGCAGCTTCATTTCTTGTTAGGTAAACGTTTCCATGCGATAGTAGGCGGTTGACCAGTTTCCATTTTTTGTCTCGAAGATCTGTTGTATTTCTCATGTAGTCCATAAAGCTCAATGCGAACTCGGTTGGTATTTCGGAGCGTTCGTTTATGGCCAGTTTCCACCCGAAATTGTGCGCAATCGCCAGCAATTTTTCTCTGGACTCGAGTTTCAGATCTTCATCGGCTTGTTTTGCCTCGGCTAGTGCGTATCTTTTTTTGATGAAGGAGTTTTCTGTGGCAACTACGAGCATCATTGCCGCTGGGAAAGACAGGATTTCAACGTCGCTATTCCGTTGTTTCCTTCCTGTCAGAGTGTAGAGAATCGCTTCTTCGACTCTTGCTTCGGCACGTTCTAGAACACTGGCTAAACTTGGGTTTGCAAGGTCTTCAACTTTTAAGTCGAGTTTTCTTACGTAGTCGGTGGTTTCTTTGAGAAAAGGGTATCTTGCTAGGTCGTTTTTTGTGAACCTGGCTGGAGCAAGTTGCATCTTGTTTTTCCTGTTATTCTGTTTCGATCCTTGGTGCTAAGTAGAATGCGAGCCTGCCTTCTTTTGCTTGTTGGAAGTCCAGCTTTATCGGCATGTCTGATGAGAATTCGAGTGTTGCGATGTCGGATGTTTGGGATGCTGCTTTGATGATTTCTGTGAGGTAGCTTAGGCTGAACGTTGCTTTGGATGGTTCTTTTGCTTCCAAGTCCAGGAGCGTGTCGCTTCCTTTTGGGATAGTTATTGTTGCGCCCATGAGGTCACCTGCGGCGTTGAATACTAGTTTTTCTGGGTCGGCTTCAAGCTTGACGTGATCGCTTACTAGTTGGGCGTCTTCGATTGCTTGGCTGAGGCCTTCGGTTGTGGCTTTGACTCGTACGTTAAAGGTTAGTTTGGGTGTTGGGACTTCTTCTTCTGAGGCTTCGAGTGTGGGCATGGTGAAGTTTCTAGAGTATTTCCCAGATATCTTCACTTGCAGGCGTCCGGTTTTCTCGTCGAGTGAGAGTTCTACAATTTCGTCTTTGCCGGCTCTTTTGAGAAGTTTGAGGAGTTCGGTTATGTTTATGCACATTTTTGTGGGTTCGGTGCATTCGTATTCTTCGAAGATGGTTTTGGGCCATTCGAAGTCGATCATGGCTACGCGTGAGGGGTCCATTGCTCGTAGTTTTAGGCCTTCGGGGTCGAGTTTGAAGGTGGCTTCGTCTACGAGGATGGATATTGAGGTGATCATGTCTCGCAAGAGTTTGGCGTCTGCGACTTTCAATTTGAACATGCTGCTAGTCACCTTTTGTACTGGATATTGCTTGGCTTGTAAATAAAAGACTTCTCATATTAACTTTGAGCTTAAAAACAGTTGAGGACATGGGCAAAGAAGAGGGATCTCTTGCCCTCGCGTGTGATTTTGACCCCCCTATATATAGGTTGAACTGAGTTGTGAACGATTTCTTGCCATGTCTGCTCTGTATTGAAGCATTCAGAAAATTATCTGAAAGGCAAACTTGAGAACCTATGAGTATTCTCTGAATGTGTAGCTGCATTTTGTGCAACGCAAAAATTGCGTCGAAGACTCGTCAGCGCCTCTGGTCTGCACCTGCCAAACGTAAGCCGAATTGTTGCCGCATTTAGGACACTCAATTCTGACGGTGGGCAGGGTTCGCAGTTTCTGTTCTTCTTTGCCGATGACTGCGACAAGTTGATGCGGGTTAGGCTCGATAACTTTCGCGACAGCTTTTGGCGCAATTTTCTCTTCGGGGGCTCGTTTCTTGTAGCCGCATTTTGGACAGGTCATCACAAGCCCTGTTTCTTTGTCTGCCTTCCCCTTTTTTGGCACAAGACGTGATCCGCATTTTGGGCAAAATTCCATGCTGTTCTTGCTCCGTTGTCCGTTTGTTTTCCCTTAGTATGGTCTCTTTTAAACCTTTTCTTGTTACAATAAATATTACCGCTAAACTGAATTGGCACTGATTCCAGAAGCAATCAAATGTGCAACCCGCAACGGCTCAGGAATATCACTACGAGTAGATGCCACTTGCAGGATTCTCCGTGCATCTTCCTCGCAAATGCCGCAAATCTGCATATAAACTCTGGCCCTCTTGCTTCTCGTATGTACTTCAAACAATTCTCCAGTGCCTCTGACAGCCGCCCATCGCTCTTCCCTATTTGGCAAGTTCTTCAAGGCTTCGTGGATTTCCGCGAAGTTTGGCTTTTCACGAGTGACTGCTATGACGGGAAGCTTTGTCTTTGCGTTGAGTTTTTTGAGGTCGATGACGTTGAAGCCTGCGCACGTTACTCCATTGAGCATTATGACCCTCAATTGCTTGTGATGAGGCGAATCAACTATCATAGAAGCAATCTTGCGTGTAGCATCTAGTCCGTCCACTTCTACTTTCGTGTGCATCACGCCATCAAGCCAGTAACCGCCTCTGAAAACTACTCCTATGATTGGCGCGAAACCCTTCACGTGAGGAATGAAGACCCCATCATCAACCCCCAAGACCCGAATCTCAGGCTTGATGACACGAAACCTCTTACAGGACAAAACGATTCCTCAAGTTGCCACACACGCTATGGTGAAACATAAACTTATAAATTCACACTTTGGAGAGTGAGACATGTGCTAGCGGAATCCGTAGTGGCTGGTCTCCTCCTTGTCTGCTTAGGATGTCTTGCTTCAGTAAATCTACGCAACATTCTGAAAGGGCACAAAAAAAGTGAAAGTGGAAAACCTCACGCGGAGGTTGAGTATCCTTCAGGCTTCATAGTGGGCATTGTGGCTCTCGGCACATTCGCATACTTCGCAGAAGTGCTCTTGTATCTGTTTCTTGTCTTCACCGATCTTATCAATTCGCCAAATGCTTGGTTCATTCATTACCAATTTCCTCTAATGCTCTACGCTCAAGTTCTAGGCATAGCGCTAACAGTCATCGGATACTACCTATTCATCTGGAGCGTAATTACACGAGGAAAATACGCGGTTTCATGGGAGATGCGAGACAGCCACAAGCTCGTCACATGGGGGCCATACCACTATGTACGCCACCCATCTTATCTCGGCTATTTCCTCATGTTCTTCAGCCTCTTCGGGCTATGGCCAAACTTGCCAACACTCATCCCCCTTATAGCAATTCCCGGGTATCTTAAAGTCACCATCCAAGAGGAGAAACTGTTGACACAACGTTTCGGCGAAGAATACGCAGAGTATAAAAAGAAGACTGGGCGGTTCATTCCCAAGTTCTGACAGCACCTTTATAGTCAACAAAGACAGAAATGCAAACGCGTTTGAGAATGGGCAAACACGACAGAACCTTCCAGTTCGCAAAACCCTACAACAGCCCAACTGAAGTGCTAACAGACCATAGGCTAGCGTCATTGGGAGACGCATACGTAAACTTCATCTACTCCCTAGCTCTTTCAAACAAGAAAAAACAGCCATCAGGAGCAAAAGTCAAGGGCAGTTTGCTCGCCGAGGCGCTAAAAAGGGCCAAACTTAGAGTACATGCCATCAAGCATTAACAGCCACACGCTAGCAGATGCAACAGAAGCACTTCTCGTATACGCATGGCTCCACAACCACATCACAATAGAAGAAAGCGTAGAAACGCTTGAGAAAAATGAGGATCCAGTTGAGGGCTTAACGCAACTAATTGAAACGATAAAGCGCAGAATCAGGCTTTCTTAAGGGCTTTCTCGAACTCTTTCCCAAATTCCTTATTCAGCTCACGCGCTCTTTCTGCAGCCTGTTTCAGGATTTCTTCAGGCCTTACCTTGCCCTTCGTACGAACATAGACTACCGCGCTCGAAGTCATAGGATGTGGAACGTCGTATCCCGCCAAGTCCACATTTTCTTCCTCCAAAATCCTCTTCTGCAGGAGATTGCAGAGAGTATGTCCTATGCCTTCAATCTCAAGTTTGAGTTCGCTAGAAGCTCTCTTTAGCACTTTAGCTTTCATCTAAGCATACCTCTCTTACTAGACCAACCCTTTACCATAATCTAGAGCCGTCTTGCGGCTCTCAATATTCCCACATCTAGGACATTGCATGCCCTGTCGCTTGGATTCCAACGTTCCTCCACAGCGAGAACAGAAGGCGTACATTACGCCCAAATCCTTGTCTTTGGTGGACAGGTGGTAGGTTTGGTTCTTTTCGCTGATGACGTCAGCTCTGATGATGTCCCCTGCCTTGCAAACGTCAAACATAGAGTCAACATATCTTAGGTGTACGTCGGAAACGTGAAGAACCCCAAAAAAAACGCCTGAAAGCAGTTTGGTGCCTATCTGAAAAATCCGCACGTTCGCATTGTCAGACTGAACACCGGAAACCTGCCCAACCACCCTATTACCAACCTTCGGAACCTTCACTTCATGAACCAACGGATAGACTGAAACGTGTCGGCTGGCAAGATCCCTCAAGGCGCGACCAACAACCATAGCATAGATCACTCCATCTTTCACGAAAGTCCCAGCGTCCGGAGTAAACTCTTCGATCACGCCTAAACGCTCTCCAGGCACGACCACTTGCCCGCTCTTCTGTTCAGTTGACTTCGAACTCATGCAATTTCCCTTTTCTTGCTCATGAAAGCCCACACAGTCAAGTGCACACTTATCATGAGACGCAAACCCCAAATTGGTATAACTGTTCTTTTCTATGCCTATCAATAAACCTTTTGATTCGTTTCTGCACAAAGCGCATTCTAACATCTCTTTACCATTCTTCAGTCTCTCTCCAAAACATACAAGTCAACCACAAACTCATGCCTTTTTTTGGTGTGAAAGGAAAACACATGCGGAATCGTCATCACCATTGCATACACTGCTTTGACTCGCCCGCCATGTTGCTCAATAAACCTTTTCAAAAAGAGAGAAGGGTTCACTGGTATGGCACCACCTGCAGCCTTCAACCTCCCAAGCAAAGCTTCGTCTTCATCTACGCCCTTATGAAGCGAATAGACCACCTTGCCAGTTTTCAAAGCCTTTTCTAGAAACTTCCTGTCAGCACCTCGTGTTTGCACACCATATGGAGGATTTTGCAGAACAGTGTCAAAGTCTCCACGCACAGCGTCTAAGTCTGCCACAATCCACTGGACTTTGTCTCTCAAACCAGTCTTCGATGAATTCTTAAGAGCTGACTTCACCGCGGTCTTGTCTATATCAACCCCAAAAGCTTGTTTCGCACCCAAAAAAGCGGCGCCTAGGGCTAATCTTCCTGTGCCACATCCTAGATCCAGGACTTTCTTACCAATGATGTCGTCGTTCGCATAAGCAGCTATGTAAAGCATTTCTGCCGCAATGTCAGTGGGAATCGTGTACTGTTCAAGGCTGGGCCTAGGAGTTGGATGTGGCTCAATCTGTGAAAGCACGATTTCCAAGTCTAGCTTTCTAACAATCCTCTTTTGCATAGTTCTTCCCAAGATAGATCTCCAATAGCGACAAATGCCTCATTCATTGTTAGCACTGGTTTTTTGAATTTCGAAGAGTCGTCCATTGATATTCGTGGGCAAGCAGTGTTCACGTACGCATCTATTGTCGGAAACCCCATCATCATTTCAGGAGTAACCTCTCTGACAGCGAAGAGAATGGCTGATCTTCCTTTTGCCTCAAGTTTATCTTTTACCTTCAAAGCGTCTTCCAGTCTACTCTGCCCTGGCTTTAGTCCAACTAGAATTGCGAAAGTCTTTGCTTCTTGAGCTTGCTCTATGTTTGCCCATCGTTGTTTAAGGATTTTCTCTGCTTCTTTGTCAACTGCAAATGCTAGGCTTTCATACGGGTCAGCAACTATCGTCGGTTTCGAAGTTGCCAGAGCAACGCCTATGGCGTGAAAGCGACCACCACCGATGAAAACGAAGGCTTCAACCTCTCTTGCTATCGATTTCGCATTGCTGTAATCGCAGCCTATCACTTGTCCAGGATAGCTTAGGTGCCCGGCATCACCGACTGCAACTATTTTCCCTGCACGAAGCAAGCGTTCTCTGACATTGTCGAGAGTTTGGACATGTTGAACAGTCGTGGTTAGACCAATCTTTCGCCATTCTTCGAGCAGAGGTAACGCTTTCTCAACGGCTTCAATCACGCTCACTGTTGCGCTAGCTTCAACGTAGATTGTTGGCACTCGCTCGTACTTCACAAGTCTGGAATGGCCGTAATGAATTATCAAGTCCACGCCCAAACACTCCGCTTCAGACGTGGCCAAATCACACGCACCATAACATGGATCTGCAGACACTATGGGCAAGGCACCAGCTTTCTCAATGATCTTTGCCAACCGCGGTGCCTCGAGTTTCAAGCCTTCAGGAAGCTGTACAAGTATGCGCTTAGCTCCGCGTTTGAGTACCTCTTGCCTTACTCTTTCTTCTTCGAAATCAAAATTCTTCATTTGTGCACTCCCAGAACGCTGTTACGGTTTGATCACAAGTTAGGGAAGATGGGAACGGTGAACTCTTACTCGAGTGCCCATTCCAAGTCTTGCTTTGATTTCTGGATCGGACGGCGAAGCGCCCTCTCATGCTGCTCTGCAAGCTGCTCAAGCATTATCTTCCTTTCTATGCTCGCAACAAGCCTCTTAGTAGAGACAACCGCGTCGTTATTCACTGATATACTGTCAATTCCGACTCTCACAAGAAACTCCGCAAAATCGGGCAGGTTTGAGGGGCCTTCCCCGCATATTGACACTGTTGTTCCGTTCTCGTGGGCCACCTTGATAAGGTGAGCTAGTATCCTTTGAACCGCTGGATCTCTTTCATCAAAGTAGCCCATCAGCCCCAAGCGTTCTGAATCTCTGTCAATCATAAGTATCCCTTGTGTCATGTCATTTGAGCCAATAGAAAAGCCGTCACAAAGCTTCGAGAACTCGTCTGCAAGTATGGCGATCGAGGGAGTCTCGGCCATAAACCACACTTTGAAGTCTTTCGTTCTCTCCAATCCTTCATCGCGCATGATTTCCAATACTTTTTTGGCTTCCCACACCGTGCGCACAACTGGAAGCATGACCCACACATTTTTGAGCCCCCATTCCCTTCGGCATTTCCGTATCGCCTTGCACTCAAGTCTAAATGCCTTCTCGTACCATTCGCTTATGTAACGGCTACATCCTCTCCAACCAAGCATAGGGTTGGCCTCAACAATCTCGTACTTTTCGCCGCCCTTCAGCTCACGATACTCGTTCGTCTTGAAATCACTGAAGCGCACAACAATTGGACGCGGCTGGATAGCCCTTGCAACCGCTGCTATTCCCTCCGCCAGCTTATCCACGAAAATCTGTGACCTGCCACTTTCGACGAAAGACATTGGATGTTCGCCTATGTAACTTGCCAAGATGAACTCCGTGCGCATCAGCCCGATGCCCTCAAAAGGCAGGTCTTTGTATTCTTCGATTTTTTCGGGAACACCCAAGTTCATGTAGATCTTTGTGGCCGTTACGGGTACTGACTGGAACACGCCTCCAGAAACTGGGGAACTCGCAGTTGCTCCAGATGCGGATGAGAACTGTTGGGTCAGTGCCTGCGATATGCCTTCATAGACTATGCCGCCTCTAGAGTCAACAGTATACTCTTTTCCCGTAAACATGAGTTTCGTACCGTTTTCCGTTCCGACAACGCATGGAATGCCGAGCTCACGGCTCACGATAGCCGCGTGACACGTCACGCCACCTTTATCAGTGACAATGGCACCTGCCAACTTCATGAAAGGCACGTAGTCGGGGTTAGTCATGTCTGTAACCAGAATATCGCCCTTCTGCATAACCTTGGCAGCTTCCTGAGGATTTGCCACAACTCTCGCTATACCCGCACCAAAGCCTCTCTTGCCCGCGGCAATTCCCCTTACCACAACATTCAGAGTTTCCGCTGGCTTCATTCTTTCCATTTCAACCTTCTGCGGTGCCTCTGCACCTTGCTGAGTCCATACAGTTTCGGGTCTTGACTGCGTTATGAACATGTTACTCGGGAATGGTGTGTCTTTGTCTACTGCCCACTCGATGTCTTGGGGCTTTCCATAATGTTGTTCAATTCGTTTGGCCAATTCACCTAGTCTAAGGATCACCTCATCAGTTATGCAAGGTTGCTCCTGTTTTTCAGCTGGCACTTCTGCGTGAACCGTTTTTCCCGTATTCGAATCACGAATGTACTGAACTGTCTTCTTCGCCAGGCGACGTTCGAGTACTTTCAGCGTCTTCTTATCGATGACAAAATCATCCGGCGTAACTGCACCAGAAACAACAGCTTCACCCAAACCATAATTGCCCTCAATAATTATCTGACTATCATCTCCGGTGACTGGATTTATCGTGAACATAACTCCCGCAGCCCCAGAGTTAACCATCTTTTGAACTCCCACGCTTATGAAGACCTTCTCATGGGCAAAACCTTTCTCAGTACGGTAGAAAATAGCTCTTGGCGTGAAAAGGCTTGACCAGCATTTAACGGTCGCTTCAAGAACCTCATTTACACCTCTAACGTTAAGAAAGGTTTCCTGCTGCCCTGCAAAAGAAGCGTCAGCCAGGTCTTCGGCAGTGGCACTGGACCTTACTGCGACGAAAACTTCCTTCACATTAAGCCTCTGACAAAGCTCCCCATAGGCTGATCTTATCGCGCTTTCGATGTCTTTGGGCATGGGTGTTGCTTCTATGAGTTCACGAATCTTCTTAGAAGCGATTTCATGTTGCCCCGGATCGTTCTGGTTTGTTACAGTTTCTTTTATTATCTCGTAGATTTTGGAGGATATTCCTGTCTCCTCGATAAACTTCTTGTAAGAAAAAGCCGTTATGGCAAAACCCGGAGGAACAGGTATTCCTGCGTTTGTCATTTCACCCAAGTTGGCATTCTTGCCACCAACAGAAGGAATATCAGTCTTCCTCAGGATCTCAAACCATAGGACCAGATCTTTCCGCATCTCACCCAACTGTTTTCGCCTCTTCCCTTTGCAACTTTTCAACGGTTATTCGGCATGGAATGGGAAGTTTGGCAGACCCACGCTTCAAGGCTTCCTTGGCAACCTCAACGCCTTCCTTATTCACGTTAATGATGATAATCGTTTGGTTTGCTTTCACTCGCGCTGCGGTCCCAATCGGTTTTCCGAAAGATCCACGCATTCCCTGTTGAAGACGATCTGCGTGCGCCCCAAAAATCATCTTGTTTTCCCTAAGAATTTCGTGTGGGTATGGCAGAACGTCTAATCGATAGTTGTTGACCAACTTATCCAATACAATGCGGTTCGATGCGATCCGTGCTGCTTCCAATGAAACATGGCGAATTTGAGCCTGTTCCAAGGTTATGAGCCTCGCTTCGTATTCGAATTGCGTTTTGGTGTCACCCATTGTAAACTTTGTGATTTTTGGCGTTGGGAAACCTTTGGCGAATTCCTTTCTTGCGTACGCTTGTCCCTTGACTGCCCTGTAATTTTTCGCGTGCATGTCGGATTCCCCTTCTGCATACCAGAACCGTTATATTTAAACATATATTCTGGCATTCTCAAATCATATTTTCGGAATTATTGATTTACTTTCTGGTTCAGAAATACAGATTCAGCATCCACTTTGGTTTTTTCCACGCTGGTAGTATTCAGTTTCAACAGCGCTTGTGGAATATGACCCTGACCATTTAAAGGAGGATAATGGAACGTTTCGAATGACTATAACGTTAAAATACCGCATTACAGCATTAGCAATAACTGTCCTTAAGGCTTATCTGTAAGTATGATTCCATGATGAAAATGTCTAGTCCAGCGCAATCGGTCTACGTGTTTATTCTAGGAAAGAATTGGAAGCTTTCCTTAGCCGAGCTTGTATCGTTTCTCGAAGTCAGGAGATGTGAATTCAGAATAGGTAATCTTTCAAAGTCCTTCGCTGCTGTTTCAAGTCAAGAGGATTTGGATCCTTCACTTATCGATGACCTTGGTGGCACAATAAAAATTGGCAAAGTTGTATCCAGCATCCCTGCAAAGACCGTTGAAGACGCGTTTCTACGAAGAAACAAGCAAGCGCAAACAGAGATCAAGGCGAATTTCTCTAAAGATCGCGCTACTGAAAAAATTCTCAGACTCCCCTTAGAGAAATGCGTTTTTGGGGTAAGTCTATACTTTGAAAGCCCTCGTTTTCTTCGATGCTCCAGAGAAATGCAAAGATTCGTTGGAAGCTACTTCAAAGAGGAATTGATAGCTGAAGGCGCCAAGGCAAAGTTCATGGGTTTCCCCAGAAATAGGCGATTACCACAACTGACTCATGTGGAAGTATTGAAGAAGGGCTTGATTGAAAAGAGCGCGGAAATACTGTTTTGCATAGGCAGAGAGCAAGCAACTATAGCCAGAACCATTGCTGTTCACAACCCCTTCGAATTTCAAAAAAGAGACGTAGGCAGACCTGTCCAACGAAAGATTTTCTCCATACCGCCCAGACTAGCCAAAATTATGGTCAACCTATCCCTATGTGCCCCTGGGAAGGTTCTGCTTGACCCTTTTTGCGGAGTGGGCACGATTCTTCAAGAAGCCATGCTAGCGAAAGCACAGGTAGCTGGGATGGATATGAACCCATGGTGTGTTAAGGCATCTTGTACGAATCTTGAATGGCTCAAGAAAGAATACGGCCTAAAAGATGCAAAGTATAGGGTTCTATTAGGAGACTCAAGTCATCTATCAAGCAAGATTGATGAGAAATCAGTTGATTGTATCGTTACCGAACCGGACCTTGGCCCACCTCTACGTCATTTTCCAACGGAGCATTATGCGAGAGGAATTGTTGACAAGTTGAAGCCCTTATACTATGCTTTCTTCGAAGAGGCATACAAAGTGCTGATGGGCAAGGGAAGGATGGTTTTGGTAACGCCTTACATTAAGACACGTAGCGGATCGTTCGTCTCCATGGGCATCGATGAGAAAGCAGTGACAGTCGGCTTTAGAATAATCCGCCCATTCGAAAGAAAGAACTTTGAGGATACTTCATTGATTGGAGATCTGACAGAAACCTCATCCTTTATCGACATTGGAGAGAGGCACAAGGTTGGTCGTGAGATTCATATTCTACGGAAGTGAGAACTCGTAACATTGAGAAATGCTGTAATGCTTAGCAAGCTTTCACAGGGGTAACCGTTTGTTTTTGAACCATATCTTGGCAAGCTCGTCATAATTCGTGAAAATCTTTTTCATGATTGGGATGTACATTTGCATTTCGTCGTCTGTTAGGTATTGGAATTGGTATTCGCCGTTGTAGGGTGACGGTTCGCCTTCTCTGGTTACGAATTCGATGTGCATGAATGGGTCTCCACGTTTGATGGTTATTGGGTGACGGTCGTTGCTTAGGTTGACAAGTTCGAGGGCGAGTCTTCCGGCGAATCCGCTGTGGACTTTGGCGGCGTTTAGGAAGGATAGGCCCATGCGGCCGTATTTGCTTTTGGCGGTTAGGTGGGCGACGTAGTTGGGTGGGATGAAGACGACTTCGTATGAGATTAGGTTTTTGTGTTCCAGGTAGTGTAGGGTTGTTTCTTCTTTGACGGTTAGGATGTAGCCGTCTCCGTCGAGTAGGTTGTAGTCGTGTGGGTATACGCATTTGTAGTTGTCAATAAGTTGTTTTAGTTTGTCTTTGCCTAGGACGCACATGTTTCTGGAGCCTTCTGATGTTTTCTTACATTACTGAAGTTCTTGTGTTATATAGTTTTTCGACGCGGGTGTGTGTGCGTGGAATGGCTGAAGACCCCTCTAATATGATTCAAATATGGTTTCTGGATCTTGTGTGCGGGGTTTGGCTGTAGTGGGCAGATGTGGGATTTGAACCCAAACCAAGTGGATATATCTCCCGCGACACTACCTCTTTTTCGCGCGTGCTCATCTCTAAAGCATTTAAAGCTACTCTTGTGAATTATCCAGTCAGGGATGGGCTCGGTGGCAAACCTGAAGGTCGGTTACTGTGGTCTAATAATTCTCTTAGCGTTCTTTGGCATGATTACGCCGCTTCCGATTTTGAAGACAGAGCAAGTGTCAAGCAACGAAGACCTACTCAAAGCCGCAGCATACATTGCTGGCAGATATGGCAACCGAATAGGACTCGTCAGCGAGTCCGAAGACAACGGAAGCAACGTCCCAGATCATACTCCCTGTTACAGAACTTTCTGGGTCTACGATGACAACCTCTGGGCATCCGAAGCGTTGATGCACTTCTACCCTCAGCTGGCGGAGAACATCAGCAAATCACTGAAGCCATATATCGACGAGTATGGAAACTCGCAGCTGTTCGAGGTTGTCTTAGGCATAAAAGTTCCCACGCCCATTCATGCTAGGAGTAGCTTGAAGGTCGCAACCTACACCTTCGATGGTACAAACTACACAGTGTGGGCTGATAGGCACAAGCCCGAGGACGGAGGAATCTTTTACGATGCTGAACGATACGCCGATCTTTGCTTCTATCTTGCACTGAACTACTACTTAGATCGGAACACCTTAGCCTCTGAGCGGTGGTTCAGAACTGGTGAAGCATTTTGGGATGGCCATGGCTTCTTCGACAAAGCCGCAAACGAGAGCAAACGCTACCAAAACTACAAGCTCGGGTTGTACCTATTCGCAGCCAAGGCTACGGGATTCAATTCATCAATATACGACGCCATAGAGAAGACCGCGTGGTTCTATCAAGAAGAGAACGGGGGGACAGCTGCGCAGAGCTACCTCAACGGAACTACCTATGGTACCGCCAACGTCGAGACGACATCTATTCTTCTGTTGGCCTACAATGAGGAGGCCACAGCAAAGTTCACGAACCTACTCAAAATTGGGGCTTACTATTACCCGTGGTGGGGCATTCCTTTCAACAACCACTGGGATCAAGGAATAAAGTACACACCTCTTTTGGGCAGATATGATTCAAGCGACCTTTTGACGGCGGATAAGCAAATCGTGTTGGCAATGCAACACAAAATCGATTTTTTTGCAGTTTCATGGATAGGTGAGGGCATTTGGAATGTCAACGGCGACTTTGCCACCATCGATCAGAATCTCAGGAGTGGATTGCTGGAAGCTCCTCATTTGAAGGATTTCGATTTCTGTCTGTTCTATGAAACGGTTCTCGTTCTAGACAATGCCTTCAATGAGAATCAAAGCTTCACCGAGATTTTCATTAATGACACGCTCTATGCCGCTAAACAGTACTTCACTAATCCAAGGTACCTGCGAGTAAACGGCGAACCAGTCCTGTTCATCTACAACATACCCTACCTTTACCAGAGGTTGACGGTTCAAAATGTCCACTGGTTGCTTGACTATGTGAGGCAGCGATTAGCGGCGACGGGGGTTAGCTTGTATATCATAGGTGACATGGGCGGAGGCCCGTCGCCACCAGATGTGAACACAACCTTTTATTCAATGAATGCCACAACGAGCTACTTTTTCTCTTGCCCAAAAAAAGAGTGGGATGGAGTGTTGGAAGACGCCAAAATATACTATCCTCAATGGCTGTCAACAATGAACTCCCAAGGAATCGGATATGTTCCAGATGCCTACCCAGGATTTGACAACACAGAACACTGCAAATGGGAAAATCGTTCATCCGAAGGAGTTGTGTTGCCTCCAAACGAGATAATGTTCAAAGAGATGCTAGACATAGCAGCCAATTATTCCGACAAAGACCCGAAAATTGTCATGATAACTTCATGGAACGAGTGGATGGAATCCACTTCCATAGAACCATCAGTGGAATTTGGAGAACTCTTTCTCCATACGGTCTACGACACCGTTCCAGAATTTCCATCTAGCGAACTCCTGGCGCTGTTCATGGCAACGACAGCTTTGGTAGCAATAGTATACAGAAGAAAACGTCAAAAATGGCGCCAATCGACATTCAGGCCATATAACAAAAATGCAGTCTAACCAGAAAATAGAATTTAGCGCACGCGTTGATAGCGGATTCCCAAACTTTATGTTGCCATGCTCAGTTTCTTCGCTGCCCAAGATGCGTGAGTTCGAACGGTTTCGTCTGGACTCTTCAAAAGCTTATTGACATGGGAGATGACGCTCTTGTCTCCAGAGTTGCCTAGAGCCACCGCCACATCATGAAGTAGGTATTTGAGTTTTGGCTCAGCCCAATCCAAGTAATAAAACTCTTTTTGGAACTCTTTTTCAGTAACTTTGAGAAGTGAAATCAAGGAGGGACTAGTGCCATAGCTGACGCGAATAGGTTTAACCTGTCTCAATGTGGGGGCGACTTTCTTGTTTTTTGGGCAGGCTTCCAAACAGTCGTCGCAGCAAGCTATGTGATTGCCCATTAATCCTTAAGGTCTTCGGAAATGCCACCCTTCTAACGGAAAAGTAGTTTATGCGTCTTCCAACGTCAACCACGTAGGGTGCTACAATGGCTGAGGTTGGACAAGCTTCTATACATGATTCACAAGTGCCACAGTCGTTCTTCAACTCCTCATCTTCTTCCATTTTTGCATTCGTGACCAGCGACCTTAGAATGATCCATGAACCAAAACGGGTAGTTTGAACTACTCCGTTCTTTCCATACCACCCGACGCCAGCTCTGACAGCCACCAGCTTGTCCGGGACAATGTGGCCTTCTGCGACCTTTATGCCCTGGTCTCGCAAGTAAGCAGCCACTTTTCCTGCTCTTTCAGAAGCATCTCCAATAGCTTCTGGCTATGCATGCGCATGGATTTCCTGGTTGGTTCGCGTCTTTTTCGCCTTGGAGGTAATAGTTGACTGCAAGGGATACTATTGACTTTGCGTCTGCAAGCGCGTTTGCTGGTTGCGAATAGAATCTAGGCTGCTGTAGAATTCGAAGGTCTTCCCAGTGGCCCACATCGCCGGGTATGAACCCTTTGGAGGCTCGGTTCCTGATGGTTTTCTCGTACTCAGTGAAAGGCTTTGCTGAAGTTATCCTGACAATATCGAATCCAACACTTTCGGCGAAGCTTTTGACGTCTGCAGATTTCGATTCTCCAGTTTTGGGGCACATGACTAATCGCCACTCTCTGTTAATAGACTATGCACTTCATTGCATGTAGATGTGAAGTTTCTTCTATGCCTTACGCAATCAGAACTCCCAGTACGAGGATCAGATATGATTGTTTCAGGCAGCTTATTGGGAAGCGATAA